>Ga0335073_10002731_pt1 | contig 24222 bp, 21 predicted proteins | sample Lox_Sample_22_FD_207093 | JGI IMG/M metagenome (GOLD analysis project Ga0335073, IMG submission 207093) | Soil microbial communities from Loxahatchee National Wildlife Refuge, Florida, United States - Lox_Sample_2.2 | ecosystem: Environmental > Terrestrial > Soil > Wetlands | place: USA... | reverse complement strand
GGGGGGCTGTCGCAGTTGCCTATGGGGAGGAATGTCTCATGCGAAGCATGGGCACCGCGTTGGTGCTGAATAGGAGAAAAGCGATGTTCTCCGACTGGCGGAGTCCAGCCCGCTGGATGCAAGATGCTCATGCCATGGCGTATCGCCACGAGGACCCTGCCCTTTCGGCTCTGTTGGCAGCGCAATTGCTACTGATATTCATAGCCGAGCCGCTTGCCGTCAACGATTATTCGTACCCACTCATTGCCACCGGCATCATCGCGGCAAGCCTGATTTTCTTGCTCGTGCTCGGGTCGCACCAACGCGGCGCAGTCATTGTCGTCGCGATTGGTGGCGCCAGACTGTTGGCCGGTGTCGTTGATCTTTTCTGGTCCACATCCTTGACCGAGGGCGCAGAGGCGATCAGCGCCGTCCTTGCATTGCTCGCTGTCATATGGGCAGTGTTCAAAATCGTGTTCGCTCCGGGTCACATCACATCGCATCGGGTACGGGGCGCGATTGTACTCTACCTCGCGATCGCCATCCTTTTCGCCTGGCTCTACATGTTGATTTCGGAGATCCTGCCGAGCGCGTTTTCCCATCTCAGCTTCCACGCCACGCACGGTGCATTGAGCCCGTTCCTCTACTACAGCCTGACCGCGCTCACGACCATCGGGTTAGGCGACATCGCGCCGATCAACGCATTTGCCCGTAATCTGACGATGCTCGAGGCGGTCGTCGGCCAGCTCTTCCCGACAATCGTTCTTGCCCGAATACTGACGCTTTACGCAAACGAGCGTAGTCTCGGCCGGAGAACCATTGGCACCCAAGATTCCACCCGCGGCAACGCCGAGCATAACTCGTGATCAGCGGCCGATCTTCTCGGCAGCGTCACCGGCTTCAGTTATAACCGACCTCCTTGCTCAGCTTGCCGCGAAACACCCAGTATGACCAACCGGTGTACATCAGGATCACCGGCAACAGGAACAACGTGCCGACCAGCAGGAACATCTGCGTCCCCTGCGACGACGCGGCCTGCCAGATGGTATAGTGCCGCGGCACGATCATCGGCCACAGGCTGATCGCAACTCCTAAATAAGACAGCAGGAACAATCCGATTGCGGAGAAGAATGCCGCCGCATCGCCGCCATGGCCTTGCAGCGCACGCCAGGTGACACAGCCCATAATCGCGGTGATGATCGGCACTGGCGCGAAGAAGGTGATGTCCGGCCAGGCGAACCAGCGCAGCGCGACCGCGTGATCGGCCAACGGCGTCCACACGCTGACCGCGACAATGGCTGCCATCACACCGGCGAGGCAAAGCCGCCCTGCATTGCGCGCCCAGGCTTGCAGCAGCCCTTCGGTCTTGATCACCAGCCAACCCGCGCCCAGCAGAGCATAGCCGAGCATTAGCGAGACTCCCGTTAGCACGCTGAATGGTGTCAGCCAGTCCCACGATGAGCCGCTGAACTGCCGTCCCGTTACGGCGACGCCCTGGATGAAGGCACCAAGCACGGTGCCCTGCGCGAACGTCGCCAGTGCCGAGCCGACGCAGAAGCCCTGCGTCCAGAATCGGGTGATCAACGGATGCTCGAACCGAAATTCGAAGGCCACGCCGCGGAACACCAGCGCCAGCAACATCACCAGCACCGGGAAATACACCGCCGGAATGATGATGGCGAAGGCCAGCGGGAACACCGCGAGCAGTGCCAGAGCGCAAAGGATCAGCCAGGTCTCGTTACCGTCCCACACCGGGGCAATTGCGTTCATCACCGTGGAACGGTGCGGCTTCGGCGCAAAACCATATAACATCCCGACGCCAAGATCGAACCCGTCCAGCAGCACGTACAAGAATACGCTGAGTGCGATGATCCCGGTCCACAACGGGATCAGATCGGGAATGCCCGTGACCATGTCCATTACTCCGCTGGAATGGGCTGTGCGGAAGGCGCCGGTTGCGGCGTGTGCTGCAGGCGCGGCTCGGGCGCATGTTCCGGTCCCTGCCTTACGATGCGCGCCATCACGGCGATACCTGCGGGGTACATCACCAGGTAGACACACATGTAAGCGAGGAACGACGTCAACACGTCAGCGCCGGTCAACGACGGTGACACCGATTGCGCGGTCCGCAGCAGGCCATACACCGTCCAGGGTTGTCGGCCCACTTCCGTAACCGTCCAGCCGGCCAGCACCGCGATGAACCCAAGCGGTGCCGCTCCTTGGCACAGTAGCAGAAACCAGCGCGTGCAGAACAGTACGTTGCGCAGATGCAGCCACCAACCGAGCGTCACCACACCCAGCATGACGAAGGCGATGCCGACCATGAGGCGGAACGCAAAGAATACCGGCCATACCGGTGGTTGGTCCTGCGGCGGCCACTCCTTCAATCCGCGCACCGGGCCGTCGAGCGAATGTGTCAGGATCAGACTGCCGAGATACGGAATCTCGATGGTATCCGCATTGCGTTGTGCCGATTGCTCTGGGATCGCGAACAATGTCAGCGGCGCCGGCGCCGCGGTGGTCCAGCGGCCTTCCATCGCGGCGAGCTTGGCCGGCTGGTATTCGCGGGTATTGAGGCCTTGCATGTCGCCCAGCACGAATTGCAGCGGCACGAATACGGCGAGGAACCCAAGTGCCATCATGACCATCCGGCGCGCCTCGCCACTGGCACCGCGTCGCTGCACCAGCCAGGCGCCAACGCCCAGCACCGCGAAGCCGGTGGTGATATAAAAGGCGCACACATTGTGGGCGAAGCGATAGGGAAACGAGGGGTTGAACACGATCGCCATCCAATCGACCGGAAAGAACCTTCCGTCGCGCATCGCGTAGCCGGCCGGCGTCTGCATCCAACTGTTGACCGTCAGGATCCAGAACGACGACATCAAGGTGCCCAGTGCAACCGCGCAGGCCGACAGGAAATGCGCCCAGCGGGGTACCAGATCCCGACCGAACAACAGCACCCCGAGGAAGCTGGCTTCGAGGAAGAAGGCCATGACGTCCTCATAGGCGAGCATAGGGGATACCACGTTGGCGACGGCGTCGGAGAACCGTGACCAGTTGGTACCGAACTGGAACGGCATCACGATGCCCGATACCACGCCCATCGCGAACGCGACCGCGAAGATGCGGATCCAGAAGCGCGAAATCCGCAGCCAGACGGCGTCGCGGCGGAAGAAATACAGTCCCTCGAGCACGGCTATGAACGATGCCAGTCCTACGGTGAACGCCGGCAGCAGAATGTGCCAGCCGATCACCCAGGCCCATTGCAAGCGTGACAGCAGCAGAGGATTCAGAACCATGGGACTACTCCTTCGCCTATTCAGAAGGCGGACAGACCATGAGCGGCGACATCGCGCCCGTCTCAGATCCCCCGGAATACGCAGCGATGGTCTGCGGTGGTTCACCTGGATGCATCCAACGCTGCTTGGATCTGCCACTGGCCGCGACGCCGGTGTTGCATGGTGCTGCCGCCTCTTGAATGAAGCAGGCAAAGCAACGTGCGGCGATGGACGGAAGCTGTTCCACCCCGGTGCCAGGCCCGAGGACCCCTGCCGGTCGCGGATCGGAAGAGTGTCTGCCGAACACCGGTTATTCGCACCGATCGCCGCGCGCGGCAAATTCGCGCGCAGGGACGACGTTGTGGCGGAACTAGACCGCAGGACCATCTCGTCCGCGTAGAAGCGGTTGCTCGCGCCGACTTCGACGATCTACGAAAGGAACCCGTTATGAAAATCCTGATGGTTCTTACTTCTCATGACCGACTCGGCGACACCGGACGCAAGACCGGCTTCTGGCTGGAGGAACTGGCGGCCCCGTACTATGTCTTCAAGGACGCCGGAGCCCAGATCACCCTCGCATCCCCGAAGGGAGGGCGTCCGCCGCTGGATCCCAAGAGCAATGAGCCGGTGTTCCAGACCGACATTACCCGTCGGTTCGAGAACGATGCCGATGCCGAAGGCCGGCTCAGCAGAACGCTCCGCCTGGATAGTGTCAGGCAGGAGGATTACGACACGGTCTTCTATCCCGGCGGCCATGGGCCAATGTGGGACCTCGCCGAGGACACGAACTCGATCAAACTGCTGGAGTCCTTCCTGGGTGCCGACAAGCCCATCGCGGTGGTTTGCCACTCGTCCGGTGCCCTGCGCCACGTCAGAGCGCCGAACGGCAAGCTCCTTGTCGAAGGCAAGACTGTGACCGGCTTCACCGATGGGGAAGAAGAAGAAGTCGGCTTGACGAAGGTAGTACCATTCCTTGTCGAAGACGAACTCATGAGACTCGGCGCGACGTTTTCCAAGGTCAAGAATTGGGGCGTGCACTCAGTCGTCGATGGCCAGTTGATCACCGGCCAGAATCCGGCGTCATCGGGACCGACCGCAAAAATTCTGATCGATCGGCTGAGGGAAAACGCGACATAGTCATCCTGGCATCGAGTGAGGTTCTCTAATGACCACTGTACAGAAAGTCGCTATCGTCACAGGGGCGTCGGGTGGCATCGGGACGGCTCTGGTCAAGGCCTACCGCGACCGGAATTACCGGGTGGTGGCGATGGCACGAACGATCGCAACTTCGCAGGACGATGACACTCTGTCGGTGTCCGGCGACATCGCCGACCGAAACATCACGCAGTACGCGATCTCCGAAGGTGTAGCCCGGTTCGGACGGATAGACACGCTGGTGAACAACGCGGGCATCTTCATCGCCAAGCCGTTCACCGAGTACACCGAAGCCGATTACGCGGCGATCATCGGCGTCAACCTCACCGGCTTCTTTCACCTCACACAACTGGCCGTCGCCGAGATGGAAAAGCGGGGCAGCGGCCATGTCGTGCAGATCACGACGAGTCTGACCGACCATGCCAACTCAAGTGTGCCGTCGGTACTGGCATCGTTGACCAAGGGCGGGCTGAATGCGGCCACCAAGTCGCTGGCGATCGAATACGCGAAACGGGGTATCAGGGTGAATGCCGTCTCGCCCGGCATTATCAGCACACCGATGCACGCCGGAGACTCGCCGGAGCAACTTGGCGCCATGCACCCGATCGGCCGCATGGGTGAAATCGCGGATATCGTGGACGCCATCCTCTATCTTGAATCCGCACCGTTCGTGACCGGTGAGATCCTGCACGTGGATGGTGGCCAGAGCGCTGGCCATTGAATTTCTGCCTCGGCTCATTGATAAGGCGACAGACCTGACCATGGGTTGGTTCATTCGTTAGGCGCCCGACATGACCGAGCAAATCAGCACGCCAGGTTCGATCGATGCGCAACCGGCAGCGGACGACGGCGGCGGTGCCGACGGCGCGAACGCGGCGCGAACCCCGGAGGAGGTTCGCCCCGGGCAGGAGCAGGCCCGAAAGCTGACCCGCACGCGAAAGCTTATGGCTGCCGTACTTGGTGTCGCAGTTGTGGCAGTGCTCGTCGTGTTTGGCGTGCCGTGGGTTGAGGCAATGCTCAACACCGTTTCCACGGACGACGCTTACGTCAACGGCCACGTAACATTTGTTGCGCCCCGCGTGGCAGGACAGATCGCCCGCGTTCTGGTCGATGACAACAACCGTGTGCGCAAAGGAGAGCTCCTCGCCGCATTGGACAAGGAGCCGTACCGGGTTGTGGTCGCCGAAAAGCAGGCAGCGGTCGACACCGCGACGGCGAGCCTGCAGACCGCCATCGCGGCGTCGCGCGCGATCGAAGCGGAGGCCATGGGCCAGCGCTGGAACCTGCAACACGCCGTGGAGGGTGTCGACAGCCAGGTGGCTCTGCTGCACGCGCGGGTCGCCGATATCGCAAAGAGCAAGGCCGCGCTGGTGCTGGCACAGCTGCAATTCGACCGGGCTCAGCAACTCGTGTCCAAAGACGACGTGCCGCGCTCGGAGTACGACCAGCGGCAGGCGACGCTGACGACGGCTGGCGCGGAGCTCGCCCAGAGCCTGGCCGATGTCTACCAGATCCGCGTCTCGCTGGGGCTGTCCGCACAACCCGACGGCGGCGGCGATCTTGGCCAGGTGCCGCCCGATCTCGACGAGACCTTTTCGTCCGTGCTCGAGGCACAGGCGGAGCTGATTCATAGTGCTGCCCAACTCGGCATCGTGCACTCATTCGACCAGGGGCCGAAAGCGATGCTCGATCAATTCTATAAGCTTGGCGACGTTGACAAGACCTTCGACGAGTACGCGGCCAATGCACCAGCGGTCAAGCAGGCAGAAGCAAAACTAGAAGCCGCCAGACGCGATCTCGCACAGGCCCAACTGAATCTGCGTTACTGTGACATCATCGCGGAGATCGACGGCGTCGTGACGCGGCGCAACGTCAATCCGGGCGACTATGTTCAGGTCGGCCAGAACCTGATGGCGGTCCGCTCTCTCAAGGAAATCTGGGTCGATGCCAATTTCAAGGAGACGCAGTTGCGCGACCTACGCATCGGACAGCCTGTCGATCTGCATGTCGACATGTATGGTGACCATCACGTGTTCAAAGGCCGGATTTCCGGCTTTACCGAAGGGACCGGATCGACCCTCGCGCTGCTGCCGCCGGAGAATGCCACTGGGAATTTCGTGAAGGTGGTTCAACGGCTGCCGGTCCGCATCGATCTCGTCGATTACAACCCCGATCAGTACCCGTTGTTCATTGGCACCTCGGTCGTTCCCTACGTGTATATCAATAAGCCGCCAAGCGGTCCCAATGCCGGGAAGTTTCTCCAGGCCAACGTGCCGCAGTCTTCGAATCCTGGTTCGCCTGCGGGCGCGCCGGGCTCCAGACAATGAGCGGCGCGATCGCGTCGTCGATCGTCCCGAATTCGGGGCCACGCACGGCGATAAATCCTTGGCTCGTTGCCGCCGTTGTCGTGGTTCCAACCTTCATGGAGGTGCTGGACACCACGATCGCGGTCGTAGCACTGCGCTACATCGCGGGCGGCCTGTCGGCGACGGTCGATGATGGCGAGTGGGTCATCACCAGCTACCTTGCAGCCAACGCGATCATTCTGCCCATCACCGGCTGGTTGATCGCCCATATCGGCCGCCGAAATTACTTTTTGCTGTCGATTGCGGTGTTCACTCTGGCCTCCGGACTGTGCGGAATGGCCACGAGCCTCGGACAACTCATCCTGTTCCGCGTACTTCAAGGCCTCGCCGGCGGCGGCCTTCAACCATCGAGCCAGGGCGTGCTGCTGGATGCCTTCCCGGTGGAACGGCAAGGCATGGCTATGACATTGTTCGGCCTGGCTGCGCTGATCGCGCCGGTCGTCGGTCCCACGCTCGGCGGCTGGATCACCGACAGTTACTCCTGGCGGTGGGTGTTCTGGATCAACGTGCCCGTGGGACTGATGGCGCTGGGTGCGTGCGCCCTCACGCTCCGCGATCCCGACTACCTCACGGCGCAGCGGCTCAAATTGCGCCGGCAGCCTTTCAGCTTCGATGGCGTCGGGCTGTCTCTGCTGGCGCTCGTGATAATCTGCTGGGAGGTGATGCTCAGCAAGGGCCAGGAGTGGGACTGGCTGGGCGACCCATTCTGGCGCGTGCAGACGCTGTTGATCCTGTTCGCCGTGGGCCTGGTCGGGTTGATCGTATGGGAACTGCGCCATCGGAGCCCAGTGGTCAATTTCCGGCCGTTGCGCGAGAGGAATTTTGCCGCCTGCTGCATCATCATCTTTTGCGCCTATGCGGTGCTGTACGCTGCCAGCACCTCCCTGCCCGCCTTGCTCCAGTCGCTGTTCGGCTATGACGCGCTGAGTGCCGGCCTGGTCATGTCGCCGGCTGGCTTTTTTGCCGTCATCGCCATGCCTTTGGTGGGGCGCACGCTCGGTCGTGGAGCCGATGCGCGGTGGGTGATTGCTTTGGGCCTGCTGACCATGGCCGCAGGAAATTACTGGATGTCGCAGATGAACCTGGACATCAGTCCGGGGCAGGCGGTCTGGCCACGGGTGGTGCTGGTCGGCGGGCTGGCAATTTGCTTTGCCCCCGCAAACGTGGCCGCTTACCTGTATATGCCGATCGAGCTGCGTGGCGCCGCAGTCGGCCTGTTGAGCCTCCTGCGTAACGAGGGCGGCAGCGTGGGGACCTCGCTGGCGCAAACGATGCAAGAGCGCCGAGACCAGTTCCACAGCCTCCGTCTCGGCGAATGGCTCGATCCCTTCAACGCGGCGGCACGTTCCTTCCTGGATCAGGCTGCCGCGCCGTTCCTGCAACAGACCGGCGACCCGGTTGGCGCACGGCAACTGGCGTTGCAGGCGCTGGCAAACGTGCGCGAGCAACAGGCCTCGGCGCTTGCCTATTTCGATGTGTTCTGGGTGCTGGCGGTCGTCACCGCCGTACTTGTGTTCGTTGTGCTGCTGATGAAGCGCTCCGTCGCGAAGAAGGGCGCGGCGATCGCATCCGAATAACCCGAGCAGGCGCCATTGCTCGTCAAGTGTCGCGGCCGGGCATTCGTAGTCAGGTCAGTGCCTTGCCGGGAAGGTTATATCGATGACAATGCTGCCTGGGCATCAGGCCGGTAGTTCAATAGCGCACTGGCTGCCGCCCTTATTCGTCCGGCGCCAGATTCATGTTCCGGCGGCGCCAGAGATTTGGGCTCAGGCCCACAACGTCACGAAACACGCGACAATAATGCGCCTGATCGGCGAAGCCGCAGGCGAGCGCGATCTGTGAAAGTGGTTGGTTCGTCAACAGCATGAGCTGCTGTGCCCGTTCAACGCGCCGGCATCGGATGTAATGACATACTGTCGTGCCGAACGTCGCCTTGAAGGCATGCGAGAAATAGCTGGTGCTCAAGCGGGCCTTGCTCGCACACTCTTGCAGGCGGATCGTAGAGTCGAGCGATGCGTCGATGAATTCCTTGACCTTGCGTGTCTGCCACGGCGCGAGGCCGCGCGTGTCGGGCAAGGGCGTTGCGGGTTCGCCGTCCTCCGCTGGGTCGTCGGTGTAACTGCGCAGCATCGCGGCCGCAATCTTGACCTGCGATTTCGCCTGGATCCGATCGTCGTCCCACATCCGCAATGCGGCGTCGAGGAATCTCGTCACCACTGCGAGCGACGAGAGTTCCGAGGCTGATTCGTAGGAGGATTGATTACGAGAAATTCGCGCATATCCGTCGATCACCTGCGTGACGCCCATGACACTCACCCTGCCTGCATTTTCGATACGAACCGAATCGGCGCGCGCCGCTTGCCGCCGCGCGCATGCGGCGGCGGCATGAGGGTCCGAAACGCGCCTGTCTGCGGCGACGGCGCGGCACGCTCGATCTTCTGTTGAATGGCAGCCCGAACGCACCGGATAGCGTAAGTGGCAAACCTTGTACCGCAAGTCGGATTGTAGCGGCATGCCGCACGCATCAGGCCGATATAGGCTTCGCCGATCAGCTCCTGTGTCACTGCCCCGCAGTCACGATGCGCCATCGCGATCCCCGCGATCAGGTGCAGTTGACTGCCGATCAGCCGCTCGGCCGCCGCCACGTCATGGTGCTCGTACCAACGATGGCACAGGGCTCTTTCTTCTTCAGCGCTCAATACCGGCGGCACGATGCGCGACGAATCGTCGCGTCCGGTGGCACCTGCGGACATTGTTGGACTCCTCGACCACCCCGAAGGCGACTGTCGATCACGCGACCGTGATGGGGCTCTATCAACCCGTCTGACTGTCGAACACTTCCACGCCCGACAATAAGAAGGGCGTCCGTGACCGCGAATACGCGCTACGCGGCGTACACTGTTGCACGGGGCGAGGGGGTGGGTGGCTGGGCTGTTCTCGCCATCGCCGCCGCGCCGCCCCCGTGTGCCGCAACAGTCCGGCGGTCTGTCGGAGAGTGCTCGGTGACGCACGCCGTCCGCAATCTTGCGGACGGCACGCCCAACGCGGCATGTGTTGTCGTGTACTGTTGGAACTACACGCCGGCCTTGAACCGGAACACGGCGAATTCGACGATGGCGCCGAGCTGGAGGTGAATGCCGCGGTTTTCCAGTTGCGGCCGGATCCCGCCCCAATCGCCGAGCAGGTGTTCGCCTGGCGGCGGATCGAATGGAGGGAGTGTCGGGTCAAAGGCCCGCGACAACGGCTGGAAGCCGGAAGTATCGACCTGGGTCCGAGCTGCCGCGGTGGCGACCGCGGCAGGCCAGATCAGCATGGCAATGCGAGACACCATTCACATCGAACTGACTTGCACCGGTGCGGGCTGCGGCGCTCCGGCGTCCAGCGCTGCCTCGATTTGCTCCAGGGTGCGGCCTTTCGTCTCAGGCACCGTCACGGCGACGAAAGCCAACGCTGCCAGGCTGAGCACGCCGTAGACCAGGAAGGCCCCTGTGCTGCCGAACGCACCCACCAGGTTGAGGAAAGTTGCCGAAACGATCAGATTGAAGCCCCAGTTCGCCACCGTGGCGAGGCTCATCGCCCGGCCGCGCAGCGCCAGCGGGAAAATCTCGGCGATCAGCAGCCAGAACACCGGGCCCAGGCCGATGGCAAAGAAGCCGACATAGGCTGCCACCGACAGCACGGCGACCCAGGCCAATTCACCCGATGTGCCACCCAAGAAAGCGTATGACAACACGAACAGTGTGACCGTCATGCCGCCAAGGCTCCAGTAGAGGAGCTGCCGCCGACCGAGACGGTCGATCAGCCAGATCGACACGATCGTCATGATCACGTTGACAGCACCGACACCAGCCGTTGCAAGAATCGACGTCGCGGCGGAAGACAGACCCGCCGATTGGAAGATGATCGGCGCGAAGTAGATGACCGTGTTGATGCCAGTGATCTGCTGGAACATGGCCAGCCCGACGCCGATAATCAGCGGACGACGCAGGCGTGGCGACAGCAGCTCCCAAGCGCTGGTCAGCTTGCGATTTTCGCGCGCGATGTCACGGCGCAGCGTGCCCAGTTCTTGCGATACGTCGGCGGTGCCTCGCAGCCGCTGGAGCACGCTTTCCGCTTCAAATATCCGCCCATGTCCGGCGAGCCACCGCGGACTTTCCGGCAGAACCAGCATGCCAACGGACAGAATGATGCCGGGCACTGCGCCCAGCGCCAGCATCCAGCGCCATCCGCCGGTTGCTCCGGCAAGTGCATAGCCGACGAGATAGGACACCAATATCCCGGCGGTGATGCAAAGCTGATTCAACGAGACGATCGCGCCGCGGTCGCTCGCCGGCGCTATCTCCGCGAGATAAAGCGGAGTCAGCATCGACGCGACGCCAATTGCCAGGCCGACGAGGAACCGGCCGACCACCAGGACGGCAACGCCCTGCGCCACGGCCGAAATACCGGCGCCGGCGATGAACAACAGGCCCGCGCCCAAAATCACGCGGCGACGGCCGGCCCGATCCGACAGATAGCCGACCACCGCCGCACCAATGGTCGCACCCGCCAGTGCAATCGCGACCACCACGCCTTGCATGGTGGTCGATAGCAACATCACGTGGCGGATGAAGATCAGTGCGCCGGAAATTACACCGGTGTCGTATCCGAACAGCAGGCCGCCCAGTGCGGCGACGGCCGCGATGAAGTAGAAACTCATGGGGTTTCCTCGAGTGTTACGGTTAGACAAGAGGAGTCTGAACGACTTGGCTGCGTGGCTTACGCATCAGAGGTACGCTTCGATTGTCCGAACGGGCGATGCCTTGCATGGAAGGCCGCAAATGCGGCCTACCCATCTGCGGCTTATCTGCCACCGCCCTCCAGGCTATAACTCGTGGCGAAGCTGATAGTTGGCGGTTGGGAGTCAATACTCGTTCATCGAGATACACCCTTCCGCACAGCGGACGGCATCATGCCGATCACTTGGGGCTCTCAATCGATCAGCGCAATTGGATCTGCTCGTCTCCACTGAAAGGAATGGCGAACTCCTGTGTTGGAGTCCGCCATTGAGTGGGCGCGATTGTTACCGCGCATGGGGAGGAAACGATCGCCGGCCCGGGGGGAACCGGCGACGCCCCCATACAACAACTTTCCTTCCACCGGTTCTTCCAAATTCCCGCTCGAATTTGTCTGATCGAATTAGACCCGTGCGGTCGGCTACCGTGTTACAAAGCACATGACGAAAAGACAATTTATCAATGAAACAGCAAAGATTGCTCCCCTGACGCGTGCCAGCGTCACAGGGATCCGGATGCTCGCCTCCCGGGTGTCGCAACTCCAACGAACGTTCAAGGAGGCTCGGCGATAACCATGCTGACTCAGCCCGCTGGCTCCGAAAGCCTGTCGCGATACCTGCAAACCATACACGCATATCCGCTGCTTTCGGCCGAGGAAGAACTCGCACTTTCGCGTGCATGGCGGGACACACGGGATCTCGCCGCGGCGCATAAGCTGGTGACCTCCCATTTGCGGCTCGTTGTCCGGATCGCCATGGGGTATCGCGGCTATGGCCTGCCGCTCGGCGACCTGATCAGCGAGGGAAATCTCGGCATGATGCAGGCGCTTCGGGGTTTTGACCCGGAGCGCGGATTCCGTTTGGCAACCTATGCCATGTGGTGGATCAGGGCCGCCATGCAGGAACATATCCTGCATTCGTGGTCGCTGGTGAAGCTGGGCACCACGGCCGCACAGAAAAAACTGTTCTTTAACCTGCGGCGGCTGAAGGGTCACATGCACGTGATCGACGATGGCGACCTGCCGGCCGACCAGCTTGCACACATCGCACAGACTCTGGACGTGCCGGCGCATGACGTGATCAGCATGAACCGTCGGCTGGCGGCGCCTGATCACAGCCTGAATGTGCCGAAGTATCAGGACGCGGAAGAACAGTGGCAGGATTCGCTGGTCGAGGACGCGAGCGATCAGGAAACAGCGCTCGCGGAGCATGAGGAGTTGGCAGACCGCAAGATGCTTCTCGGACAGTCATTCAACGTGCTGAACAAACGCGAGCGGCATATCGTGACCGAGCGATGGCTGAAGGAAGCTCCCACGAAACTGGACGATCTCGCGACGCAGTACAGTGTTTCGCGTGAGCGCGTGCGTCAGATCGAGGTGCGTGCGCTGACGAAACTGCAGAAAGCCATGAAGGCACGGATGGTTGCGCGGATTGCTCGCACCGGACCCGTGACTGCAGGAACGTCCGCCGCCACGGCGTAGCAATGCGTGCCGGTCCGTTTGGACAAATGGCGGCGGCTTTGCACAAGGATTGCTTCCCGTGTTTGCGTAGGGTCCACGAACGAAGCGGCCAGCGGGCGAGGGAGATGCGACGGTGAACGAAACTCCCGACGAACTTGCCATCAACACGATCCGCATTCTGGCGGTTGACGCTATCCAGCAGGCGAAGTCGGGCCATCCCGGCACGCCGATGGACGCGGCGCCGGCGGCGTACGTATTGTGGCAACGTTTTCTGCGTTACGATCCGGCCACGCCCGATTGGATGAATCGCGATCGCTTCATACTTTCCTCCGGGCATGCATCCGCGCTGCTGTACTGCCTGATGCATCTTAGCGGCATCAAGGCGTCTGATGGCACTGACGCGGTCAGGCTGCACGACCTTGAGACATTCCGTCATCCTGATACCCGCTGCCCGGGCCACCCGGAATACGGTTGGACGACCGGCGTGGAGGCCACCACGGGCCCACTTGGCCAGGGCGTCGCGGATAGCGTCGGCATGGCGCTGGCGCAACGCTGGCTTGCCGCCAATTATAATCGCCCGGATTTCCCGCTGTTCAATTGGCGCGTGTGGGCACTGTGCGGCGACGGCGACATGATGGAAGGCATCGCCAGCGAGGCCGCCTCCCTCGCCGGCCATCATCACCTCGGCAATCTCTGCTGGATCTACGACAGCAATCGGATCAGCCTCGAGGGCCCTACCGAACTCGCCTTCACCGAAGATGTGGCGGCGCGTTTTCTCGCCTATGGCTGGCACGTCACGCGGGTCAGCGACGCCAACGACCTGGACCAGCTCGATCGCGCGTACCGCGAAGTCCTGGCGGTGAACGACCGCCCCTCGATGATCATTGTGCCAAGCCACATCGGTTACGGCTCGCCGCACCGGCACGATACGAAAGAAGCGCACGGCGAACCGCTCGGCGAGGACGAAGTGCGCCTGGTCAAGCAGTTCTTTGGCTTCGATCCTGATGGGCAATTCGTCGTTCCGCCTGGAGTGCGCAGCCACTTCGCGGCCGGAATGGGGGCCCGTGGCGCGGCGCTGCATCGCGACTGGCAGGCATTGCTCCAGCGCTATCGGGCAGCCCATCCGGAGTTGGCGGCCCAGCTCGATCATATCCACAGCGGCACGTTGCCTGACGGCTGGCAGCAGGCTATTCCGCTGTTCCCGGCCGACGCCAAGGGCATGGCGACGCGCGACGCATCCGGCAAGGTACTGAATGCAATCGCGCAACAAATCCCCTGGCTGGTCGGCGGCGCCGCGGACCTGGATCCCAGCACGAAGACGCGCCTGTTGTTCGAGGGCGCCGGGGATATGCAGGCCATTGGCGGTCCCGGCGAGCCGCGCGGACGCAACATGCATTTCGGCGTGCGCGAACATGCCATGTGCGCGATCGTCAATGGCATGGTGCTGTGCGGGCTGAAGGCTTTCGGCTCGGGGTTCCTGATCTTCACCGACTATGCCCGGGGCGCGATCCGGCTTTCCTCGCTGATGAACCTTCCGGTCATGCACATCTGGACGCATGATTCGATCAGCCTGGGCGAGGACGGGCCGACCCATCAACCAATCGAGCAATTGGTGTCGCTGCGTGCGATTCCTGGCATGGTGGTGATCCGCCCCGCCGACGCCAACGAAACCGCCGAGGCTTATCGCTGCATCCTTGGCCTGCGGGATCGTCCGGCAGCGGTGATTTGCTCGCGCCAGGCGTTGCCGACGATCGATCGGCAGCAATACGCCCCCGCCAGCGGCCTTGCCAAAGGCGCCTATGTGTTGGCCGACGGTCCGGGCGAGCCGGCAGCAATTCTCGTAGGCACCGGCAGCGAAGTTTCATTGTGCCTGGCGGCGAGGAAATTGCTGGCCGAGGAAGGCATCGCCGCTCGCGTCGTCAGTATGCCGTCCTGGGAGTTGTTCGAGGCGCAGCCGCAATCGTATCGCGATGCTGTCCTGCCACCATCCATCACCGCACGCGTCACTGTGGAAGAAAGCTCGACGATCGGTTGGGACCGCTACGCCGGCCCAGGCGGCATCATGCTCGGGATGCACAGCTTCGGCATGTCCGCGCCGATCAAGGCGGTGACGGAGCATTTCGGCTTCACCGCCACGCGCGTAGCCGAAGCGGCCCGGCGCGCGATCCGTCGTGATATATGAAGAACAGCGGAGACACTATCATGCAGCTCGGAATGATCGGGCTTGGCCGGATGGGCGCCAATATGGTGGAGCGCCTGATGGCGGCGGGACACCAGCTTGTGGTTAACGACCAGAATCAGGCCGCGATGCAGCCATTGCTCTCCAAAGGCGCCAAAGGCAGCACCAACCTTGCGGAGTTCGTGCGTATGCTGCAACCACCGCGCGCGGTCTGGCTGATGCTGCCGGCGGGCGCGGTCGATTCCTTCCTGGCAACGCTGACGCCATTGCTGTCACGCGGCGATATCGTCATCGACGGCGGCAATTCCTACTACCACGACGACATTCGCCGCGCGACCATGCTGCAGCAAAGCGGCCTGCATTATGTCGATGTTGGCACCAGCGGCGGCATCTGGGGGCGCGAGCGCGGCTATTGCCTGATGATCGGTGGCGATACGGACGCGGTACGCCACCTGGATCCGATCTTCCAGGCGCTGGCGCCAGGATTCGCCTCCGCGCCTCGCACGCAGGGCGTTAGCGGCGAACCGGACAGCGCCGAGCAAGGTTATCTGCATTGCGGCCCGAGCGGGGCCGGCCATTTCGTGAAAATGGTGCATAATGGGATCGAATACGGTCTGATGGCGGCATTTGCCGAGGGCCTGAACATCCTGCGTCACGCCGACGCCGGCATGCACCAGGCCGAGACAGATGCAGAAACCACGCCCCTGCGCAACCCGGAACACTACCAGTACAATATCGACATCGCCCGCGTCGCCGAACTGTGGCGCCGCGGCAGCGTTGTCAGCTCATGGTTGCTCGACCTCACCGCCCTGGCGCTGCATCATAGTCCTGGTCTGCAGGGCTTCAGTGGCCGCGTCTCCGATTCCGGCGAAGGCCGCTGGACGGTGGAAGCAGCGATCGATGAGGGCGTGCCGGCGCCGGTGATCAGCGCGGCACTCTATGCGCGCTTCGCCTCACGCGGTGCGGAGGACTTTGCCGACAAGCTGCTGTCGGCGATGCGCTTCGGCTTCGGCGGTCACGTCGAGAAACCCGCGGCGGTGGCCTGATTGGGAAGGAGTCAGCGAATGAATGCGACGGCAAAACTCCGTGCGGCCGGTCAGAGTCTCTGGCTGGACGACATCACCCGAGACTTGCTCGATAGCGGCACGCTGCAACACTATATCCAGGACCTCTCGGTTACCGGCCTAACGTCGAATCCCTCGATCTTCGATCATGCCATCACACACAGCAAGAAATATGACGATGAAATCCGCCGGTTGACCGGTCGCGGTTATACCAGCGAGGCGCTGTTCTTTGAGCTCGCGCTTGAGGACCTGTCGCGCGCGGCCGACATGTTCCTGCCGATCCACGAAGCGACCGCCGGCACCGATGGCTGGGTCTCGCTGGAAGTCTCGCCGTTGCTGGCTTACCAGACCGACGAGACCATCGCCGAGGCCCGCCGTCTGTCGCGTCGCGCCAACAAGTCCAATCTGTTCATCAAGATCCCTGGCACCAAAGAGGGCCTTCCCGCCATTGAACAAGCCATCGCCGCCGGCGTGCCGGTGAACGTTACACTACTGTTCTCTCCTGCCCAGTACGAAGCCGCTGCCGATGCCTATATGCGCGGCCTGGAGCAGCGGATTGCGGCGGGTCTTGCACCGGATGTGCGCTCGGTCGCATCAGTGTTCATCAGCCGATGGGACCGCGCCGTTGCGGACAAAGTACCGGCGGCGCTGCAAAACACACTCGGCGACGCGATCGGCCAGCTCGCATACAAGAGCTACCGCGAGCTGCTGGACTCCAACCGCTGGCAGCGCCTGATGAATCACGGCGCGGTGCCACAGCGGCTGCTGTTCGCCAGCACCAGCATGAAGGACCCGAAAGCGCCCGACGCATTCTATGTGAACACACTCGCCGCGCCCAACACGGTCAACACCATGCCGGCGCCGACGCTGGTGGCCTTCGCGGATCATGGGAATGTTGGCAGCATGTTGTCGCGAGATGGTGGCGACGGAGCCGCAACGATAGCGCAGCACGCCAAGGCGGGCATCGACGTTGACGCACTGGCCGCAAAGCTGCAATCCGATGGCGCGCAGGCCTTTGTCGAATCGTGGAAGGATCTGCTGCAGGCGATCGACACCAAGAGCCGCGCGCTCGGGCTGCAAAAGGTGGCGTGACAACGGAAGGCCACAACCGCGCGATCGGACGGCGCGGTGCGATGATGCCGACGGCGGCTGCATTCATGGGGACGCTTGTGCGGTCGTCGGCGCATGCCGGCGCCGCGATCGGGCCCGGCGGGATGGCAGGTGGTGGACGTGCTAACTGACGGTTACATTAGCCGCGTCGCCGTTCAGCGTTCCGATTTTCGACAACTGCTGGCAAGCGGCGGCCCGCCGGCGCTGACAGCGGGCATGCAGGGCTAGGGCGAGGCCGCATCCCGCTACGTCTCGCCGCGTCATCCCCTGCCCTATCCGGTCTCTCACGGTATAGTCCCCAGCCTTGGATCCTCCTGCCGCGTAGCGCGCCCTCCCCTGTCGCGTTCCACCAAGAGAGATGAACGGGAGAGATGGCAGGAGGAATAGTGGTTCGGCCTCACATCTCTCCCTTCAGCTTGCGATAGCGACGGATCAACGCGTTGGTGGAGCTGTCGTGCGTCAGAGCGGGTTCCGCGGTGGCGGCCAGCTCCGGGATGATGCGCTGCGCGAGCTGCTTGCCAAGTTCCACGCCCCACTGATCGAACGAGTCGATCTGCCAGATGGTGCCCTGCACAAACACACTGTGTTCGTACAGTGCGACCAGCTTGCCCAGGGAAGCGGGTGTCAGACGGTCCAGCAGAAGCGTGTTGGATGGCCGGTTGCCCTGGAACAAACGATGCGGCACCAGCCAGTCGGGCGTGCCTTCGGCGCGTACCTCGGCCTCCGTCTTGCCGAAGGCCAGAGCTTCGCCTTGCGCAAATACGTTGGCAAGCAACATGTCGTGATGCTCACCGAGCGGGTTAAGCGTATGTGCGAAGCCGATGAAGTCACAGGGGATCAGCCGCGTGCCCTGATGGATGAGCTGATAGAACGAGTGCTGACCGTTGGTGCCGGGTTCGCCCCAATAGACCGGACCGGTATCGGCTTCGACCGACGCACCATCGAGCGTCACATGCTTGCCGTTACTCTCCATGGTGAGTTGCTGGAGATAGGCGGGAAAGCGCTTCAGGTACTGGTCGTACGGCAGCACAGCGACGGTTTGCGCGCCGAAAAAGTCATTGTACCAGACCGAGAGGAGCCCCATCAGCACCGGCAGGTTGCGCGCGAAGGGCGCGGTGCGGAAATGTTCGTCGATGGCATGGAAGCCCCGCAGCATCTCCTGGAACATGTCGGGGCCGATAGCGATCATCGTCGACAGTCCGATGGCGGAGTCCATCGAATATCGGCCACCGACCCAGTCCCAGAAGCCGAACATGTTATCGGTGTCGATGCCGAATTTGCTCACCTCGGCAGCGTTGGTAGAGACCGCGACAAAATGCCGCGCAATGGCGTTTTCCTTGCCGTTCATGCCGGCCAGGAACCAATCGCGCGCGCTGTTGGCGTTGGTCATCGTTTCCAGCGTGGTAAATGTTTTCGACGATACAACAAACAGGGTCTCTGCCGGATCGAGATCGCGCACCGCCTCGGCAAAGTCGGTGCCGTCAACATTGGAGACGAAGCGGAATGTCATCCGCCGCTCGCTGTAGTAGCGCAGCGCCTCGTACGCCATGACGGGACCGAGATCCGATCCGCCGATGCCGATATTGATGACATTGCGAATGCGCTTGCCCGTGGCGCCGAGCCACGCCCCTTCTCGCACGCGCGACGCGAAATCCCGCATGCGTTGCAGCACGGCGTGCACATCCGACACCACGTTCTGGCCGTCGTGCATGATCGTCGAGCCGCTGGGCGCCCGCAACGCGACATGCAGCACCGCGCGACCTTCGGAGACGTTGATCTTCTCGCCGCCGAACATGGCATCGATATGGGCGCGCAGGCCGGATTCCTCGGCGAGCCGCAGCAGCAGGTCCATGGTCTCGCCGGTGACGCGGTTCTTGGAATAATCCAGGTAAATACCGACATCCTCCGCCAGCAGCCGCTCGCCGCGCTGCGGATCGGCGGCAAACATGTCGCGCAGATGCGCATCCTTGATCCGCGCATGATGCTGTTGCAGCGCCTGCCAGACTGGGCGTTGACGCAGAGGGAGTACTGTCATCACTGTCGAACTCCTCGGTTGTCACGACGCCGGGTCATTCTCCGGCGGCATCGCGATCGGCAATGAACACCAGCTCGCCAAGCAGTTGCAGTCGCGGCGCGGGAACACTACCGCGGCTGGACAACACCTGTCGCAGTATATCGCGCTTGCCGGCGCCGCTCACCAGGAATGCTACACGGTTGCTGGCGTCGATCACCGGATATGTCAGGATGATGCGTGTTTCCGGCCGGCCATGGGCGACGGCCGCCGCCCAGCGCGAGCGCTCCTCCAGCACCGGTTCACCTGGCAGCAGCGAGGGCGTGTGACCGCCGCAACCCAGTCCGAGCGAGCCGATGTGAGACAGCGGCCGCGCCCGGGTCAGCGATGCGGCGGCGTAGGCGTGTTGCAGTTCCGCATGATATGCAACCGCAACCGCATCGTGGTCCAGTTCGAGGGTCGGAACCGGATGGATGTTCCCCGCCGGCGTTGGAGCGGCAGCGAGCATCGCCTCACGCGCCATGCGGAAATCCTTTTCTGCCGAGCGACCTATGCCGCATGCCCGTTCAACAGATAGCGCTCGACGGCCTTGGCAAAGCCTTCATCGTTGTAGTCGTCGGTGACCGCGTTCGCCTGCGCCTTCACCTCGACGCTCGCGTTGCCCATGGCGATGCTGAAACCCGAACGGCGGAACATCAACGTGTCGTTCGGCATGTCGCCGATTGTCGCGATTTCGTCGGCGGGAATCCGCAGCATCTTCGTCAGCGAGTCGACGACCGCACCCTTGTTCGCGTCCGGATTTGTGACGTCCAGGTAGTATGGCTGCGAGCGTTTGGCTGAAGCATGGTCACCCAACGCCTGCCCCATGTCTGCCTCGCATTTCGCGACCAGTGCATGATCGTCGCTGACACCGACGATCTTGACCGCATGATCCAGATCCGATTCGGTAAATTGTGCCATAATCTTCGCCGGGAATTTCACTGTCCACGCCTCGCGCGCGACATGTGGCGCGTCCTCGCGATGAATGATCCAGTCAGTGCCGGTATATAGCCAGGGATCCATGCCGTGGCGCTTGATGATCTCGATCGACGTCCGTGCGACATCAGCCGCGAGCGGGCGCATTTCGATCACCGACAGGTCGGGATGCGCGAACACGCCGCCATTAAACCCGGCAATGGGCGAATCCAGCCGCAGCGGCTCGATCAGCATTGCCATGCCACGCGGCGGACGGCCGCTGGTGATGGCAAATCGGATGCCGCGCTCCCGCAGGGCCATCACCGCGGCCCGCGCGCGTTCGGTCAGCACCTTTTGCTCGGTGACCAGAGTGCCATCGACGTCGGCAAGCAGCAGCGAAATATGCGGCATGAGGCGTTCCTCAGACAAGGTGACCGATCGCCCGCCAGGCACGGCCGTCATCATCGGCGAGCAGCTTTTCCGCTGCACCAGGGCCGACGCTGCCGGCGGGATAGTTGGGAAAATCATCCGGTTTTTCCGCGGCCCAGGCATCGAGCACCGGCTGCACGATGCGCCAACCCTCTTCCACCATGTCGGCGCGCTGAAACAGCGATGCATCGCCAATCATGCAGTCGTAGATCAGGGTCTCGTAGCCGACATTGGGCAACGGAGGGAACCAGTCCTTGTAGACGAAGCTGGTGCTGATCGGTGCAAGCGTGACGAGCTGGCCCGGCCGTTTAACCTGGAATTGCAGTGCAATGCCTTCATCTGGCTGGATCCGCAGCACCAACCAGTTTGGTGCCATCTGCGTGACGTCGGTTCCCTGGAACAATGAGAGCGGCGCGTGGCGGAAGCAGATGGCGATCTCGGTCCAGCGCTGGCTCATCGACTTGCCGGTGCGCAGGTAGAACGGCACCCCCGCCCAGCGCCAGCTATCGATGTGCAGCTTCATCGCGACATAGGTTTCGATCGAGGAGTTCGCGGCAACGTCGGGTTCCTGCCGATAATCCACAACCGATTGGCCGAGCACTTCGCCCTTGGCGTACTGGCCACGCACTGCCGAATGCAAAGGAATCGGCGGAATCGCTTTCAGAATATCGGCCTTCCGGTTGCGCACCGCATCGGGATCGAAACTGCTCGGAGGTTCCATCGCTGTCATGGTCAGCAACTGGAACAAGTGATTGGGCACCATGTCGCGCATGGCGCCGGTTTGTTCGTAGAAGTGGCCGCGATGCTCGACACCGACGGTCTCGGCCACTGTGATCTGCACATGATCGATATGCTCGCGGTTCCAGATCGGCTCGAACAAGCCGTTGGAGAAACGCACGGCCATGATGCTCTGCACCGTCTCCTTGCCAAGGAAATGGTCAATCCGATAGATCTGGTCCTCGGACAGCACTGTCAACAGGCGGGCGTTGAGCGCCTTCGCCGACGCCAGATCGTGGCCGAACGGCTTTTCCACAATCACACGTCGCCAGCGCTTGCCGTTCTGCTGATCCGCCAGGCCGGCGATGGCGATTCTTTGCGCGACGGAACCGAAAAAGCGGTCGGGCACTGCCAGATAGAACAACACATTGCCGCCGGTGTTGTGGCTATGTTCCACGTCCTGCAACAATCCACCGAGACGAGCGAATGTCGCGTCGTCATCCAGGTTGCCCTGCAGATAGGTCGCGCGCGACATGAGCGACGACCACACGTCCGTATCGATCGCATCGGCCTGGAACTCGCTGCCACCGTGCAGCAGGCTCTGCATCATCTCGGTCAGCCGCTCGCGCCATTGTTCTGTGGAAAATGCAGCGATGTCCACGCCGATCAGGACGAATTCGTCCGGCAGCAGCCGGCCGGCCATAAGATTGTAAAGCGCCGGGACTACCAACCGCCGGGTGAGGTCGCCGCCGGCGCCGAAGATCACCATCGCGCAGGGCCCGGCCGGCCGCGCCACATGTGTCGCCGGCGTTGTCATGGCCGCCGCAAGTGCGTCATTTGGCATGATTGGGTTCCTCAATCCGGCAGGTGGCAGCGGTTCGGGTGACCTCGTCTGCGATGCTGCTATCCGATCGCCGCGTCGGCCTCTTGTGATTCCTTGTGCCTGCTTGTCTTAACGCGGCGTGGTGAGACCGGGGTATTTGACTGGCTGCATTCGCTTGGTCACGACGCCGCGAGTGCGCCCTTCAGGCGCGGCGCATCACGCCCAGCGCGAACGCCACGCAGCGGTTCAGCGCTTTACCTGTGGCAACATCAAATGCCCGCACAACATCGCGAAGATCGTTACGCGTCGCTTGCTGTTGCTCGGTGATCGTGGTGTGCCCCTCGGTCTGTTGCTCTGGCAGGCGAAGCAGACGCACGTCCAGGCTCACCTCCACCACCGGTGCAGCAGCGGCCCCATTGTCGTAGCGTGCCGTGAAGGCGCGAACCGCCGTTTGCAGCAGATAGCCCGCCGTTATGGCGTCCCGATCGGTCCAGACGTCGGCCACGCGGCCGTCAGTTTCGAACGCCTGTGCCAATAGTACTTGCAGCAACGCAGGCACGCGATCGGTCCAGGTGGAATCGGCGAAATACTCGAAGCGTGTCTCACCGCGGGTCAGTGCGATGCGATCCGTATCGAGGTTCTCCGGGGCACTCGGCATGGCAATCGCCAGGCTGCCGCGCCGCACCGGTGAGGCAACCGGATCAAGATCGGCGGGATCCAGCCGGTACATCTGTGGCTGCGTCGGATCGGTCAGCATGCTGCAACCAACGAGCGGCGCCAGACAGGCGGCGGCGATGACGCGGCGGCGCGATAGGGCTGGGCGGATCATGGCGGCCGGTATCCATCCAGATGCGAGCCGAACAGTACTTGCTGCGGGTCGCGTTGCAGTCCCTGCGAAAGCCGTGTCAGGCTATCGGTCAGTCGGTTCGCTGAGATCAGAAGCTGATCGAACCGCGCTGTATCCGTGGTGGTCAGTCGTTGCAGTCCGGGCGCGCTTGATCGCACGACCGAATCCAGATCATTGGCCAACTTGCTCGCCCGGTCGAACGTGGTGTCGGCGGAAGCAACCAGGTGATCGGCCTTGCCGGACGTTCGTTGGAGATTGGCGACCAGAACATCCAGCACCGCGCTCGCGGTAGCCAGGTTATGCATGGTCTCTCCCGCATCGGAGATCAGGTGGTCGATGTCCTTGCTGCGGCGATCGACGACGCCGGTCGTATCCCGCAGGTTCTCCAGGGTCTCGGCGATCGCCGCGCGATTCTTATCGTCCAGTACTGCCTCCACTCGATTCGCGATCACCAGCAGATGTGCCAGGACTTCCGGCGCGCTGGCGAATACCTGTTGCAGCGACGATGGGCGCGAGGCGATGGTTGGATATTTCTCGCCATGCGCTGCGGTCAGCGGCGGCGACGCCAGCGTGCCGCCGGAGATCTCGACATAGCTGACGCCGGTCAGCCCCTGTGTTTCCAGCGACGCCACCGCATCGGCATGCAGCTTGATCGAGCCGCGAACCTCCATGACCAGAGTCACAAGTTCGGGGTCAACCGGATCCAGGTCAATCCGAGTCACCCGGCCGACATCGATGCCGTTCAATCGAACCGGAGCGCCGGTATCCAACCCGCTGACCGAGCCGGACACATGGGTTTGGTAGAATTTGAATGCGGTTTTGAACTCGACGCGCGCCAGCCACAGCGTGGCCAACACGATTCCTGCCAGCACCAGCAGGACGAAGGCTCCGACCGCAACGTAATTGGCGCGTGCTTCCATCGGCGGCTGTCCGGATCAGGTTTGCGCCATGGCGCGTGCGCCGGCGAAATATTCGTGAATCCACGGATGCGGGTCTTCCGACAGGCTGGCAACCGTACCGAGCTTCAACTTTCGGTCGACCAGCACGGCAATGCGGTCGCTGGTGGCGCGCAGCGT
>Ga0335073_10002729_pt1 | contig 24227 bp, 20 predicted proteins | sample Lox_Sample_22_FD_207093 | JGI IMG/M metagenome (GOLD analysis project Ga0335073, IMG submission 207093) | Soil microbial communities from Loxahatchee National Wildlife Refuge, Florida, United States - Lox_Sample_2.2 | ecosystem: Environmental > Terrestrial > Soil > Wetlands | place: USA... | reverse complement strand
GCAACCGAAAAGGGCGGCAAGATCGAGAAGACGGAAAAGTGGGGACGCAAGCGGATGGCGTATCGCGTGGCGCGGTTGCGCGAAGGATATTACGTCTACATGATCGTGAAGTCGACGCACGGCGAAGTGGTGAAGGAGCTGGAGCGGCGGCTCAAGGTGAATGACGCGGTGATCAAATACCTTACCGTTCGCCTGGACGAGGAATTGAAGCGGCAAGAGAAATTCAAGCGGCATCGCGAGCGCCGCGCCGCAAGGCGTCCGCGCAAGACCGTTCCCGCCACGGGAGCGCCTGGGGCCGACCAAGCCGCCGCAACAGCTTAGGAAGAGGAGAGAGATTATGGCAGAACCGAACGAACCACAGCAGCAAGCGCCTGCACCCGCAGGCGAACACGCCGCGCACGCGCCTTCCGGGCCACCCGCCGGAGCTCCGAGCCATCCGGGAGGCTTTGGAGGACGACCAGGAGGACCGCGTCCGCAGGGGGCCAGGCCGCCGGGGGGACCAAAGCGCGGGAAGCGCAATTTCGTGCGCAAGAAGAAGGTTTGCCGCTTCTGCGTCGAGAAGATCGACCTGATCGATTATAAGAAGGCCGAAGTTCTTTCGCCGTTCATTCAGGACCGCGGCCGGATATTGCCGCGGCGCATGACCGGAACATGCGCGCGGCACCAGCGCTGGCTGACGGTGGCCATCAAGCGCGCGCAGAACATCGCTTTGCTGCCTTTCGCCGCAGAGCTCTGATCGATTTTTCGCTGCCGCAGGGATTCTGCGTGCCGCCGTTTGTTCAAACGAGTTCGAGGATCATCACATGCAAATTATTCTGCAAGAGGACGTGGAAAAGCTGGGAAATCGCGGCGAGGTGGTGACCGTGGCCGAAGGATACGCGCGGAATTTTCTTCTGCCGCGCAAGCTGGCGCTGGAAGCGACCGCGGGTAACATGAAGCGGCTGGAGAAAATGCGCGCCGCGTTTGCCAAGAAAGAAGCGGTGGAAAAGGGCGACGCGCAGAAGCTGGCGGAGCTGCTCGCGGGCGTGTCGCTCGAAGTGACCCGGAAGTCCGGCGAGAACGATCAGCTTTTCGGTTCGGTGACGAGCGCGGATATTTCGGAAGCGCTTGCCGCAAAAGGCTTTACGATCGATAAGAAAAAAATCCAGCTTGCCGAGCCGATCAAGACCATCGGCGAATTCGATGTGCCGCTGAAGCTGCATCGCGAAGTGAGCACCACGGTGAAGCTGGCGGTGAAAAAGGAAGAGTAAGACACGAAGCCAGGATGTGCGTAGCGAGCGTGCCTTAGGCGTTGCTTGAAAATCAGGATTCCGCCGGAGAAGAGCGCCGATTGAAACATTGGCGCTCTTTTTGTATTTGGGGCCGCAAAGTTTTCAACATCACTCGCAGTAATCCACAGCGCCTTGTCTCATTGACGCGCGCGCGCGACGTGCGCACAATGCTGCACGCTTCACGACTTTACAAAGAAAAATTTCCGCCGCGTTGAGCGACCCAGCACTCGCGAAGCGAAGTTTTTCGTGCGGACGGGGCCGTTACATCCCTCTTGCGTGAGCTTAACTCTTAGGCGAATATAAAGCGAACTGCACATGGCGAGTAATACCACGCTCGAACGGCCGCTGCCGCATAACCTGGACGCGGAACGCAGCATCCTCGGGGCAATCCTGCTCGACAATCACGCGCTGAATACAGCCGTGGAAAAGCTTCGCACCGACGATTTTTTCCTTCCGCAGCACCGGCACATATTCGACCGCATGATCGAGTTGGGTGAAAGCCAGCAAGCCATAGACCTGGTGACGGTTTGCGAAGAGCTGACGCGCACCGGAAATCTGGAAGCGGCGGGCGGTGTGGCTTACGTCTCGCAGCTGGCGGACGGCATGCCGCGCGTGACGAACGTGGAGCATTACGCGCGCATCGTGAAAGAAAAGGCGGTGCTGCGCAACCTGGCGTATCAGGCGTCCGCGATTCAGGAGCAGGCGCTGGCGGCGGGAGACGATGCGGACATTATTCTCGACCGCGCCGAGTCAGCGATTTTTCAGCTCGCCGAAGACCGCGTCCGCGCGGGGCTGATCGGTGTGAAAGAACTGGTTCGCGACGGCTTCGAACGCCTGGAAAAGATTTTCAGCGAAGGGCGGCGCATCACGGGACTGCCGACCGGCTACAGTCTGCTGGACAATGAAACGGCGGGGCTGCAGCCTTCGGAGCTGATCATTCTGGCGGCGCGGCCTTCGATGGGAAAGACGGCGTTTGCGCTGAACATCGCGGAAAACATTGCGTTGCGCAATCGAGAACCGGTGGCGATTTTCAGCCTGGAAATGTCGAAAGAGTCCCTGCTCTTGCGCTTGTTGGCCTCGCAATCGCGTGTGGACGCGCACAAATTCCGCACAGGCCATATGAACCGCGATGATTGGAGCAAGATCACCGCTTCGCTGGCTGAGTTGGGCGAGGCGCCGATCTGGATCGACGATTCGGCTTCTTCGACAGTGTTGGAGATGGGCGCGAAAGCGCGACGGCTAAAGCGCGACCGCGGCCTTTCGCTGATGATTGTGGATTACCTGCAGCTTGTGACGCCGACCAGCACGAAGCGTGCGACGAACCGGCAAGAAGAGGTCTCTGGCATGTCGCGGGCGCTGAAAGGGCTGGCGAAGGAGCTGAAGATTCCGATCGTTGTGCTCAGCCAGCTTACACGCGCGCCGGAACGCGAAGAGCGCAAGCCGCAGCTCGCGGACTTGCGCGAATCGGGTGCAATCGAGCAGGATGCGGACGTGGTGATCTTCATCAATCGCCCGAATTTTTATAAGACCGATCTTCCCGATGAAGAGCGCGCTAAATCCGAGCTGATCATTGCGAAACAGCGCAACGGCCCCACCGGCACGCTGAATTTCGTTTTCCTGAGCCGCCACACGCGATTCGAAGAAGCCGCGCCGGATGCGTGGAACTCAGGGATGGACGAATAGCACGAATCTTGTGTCACAAAACCGTAACAAAAAACTGCGACCGCTGTTATCCGCAATGAGGTATGGTGGCATTTCTCATCGGAGCGATCATTTTTCAGCGGAGGTGTAACCATGAAGCACGATTCGACTGACTGGGGACTACTCGGCGCGAAGCTTACACGCCGGCGGCTGTTGAAAGGCGCGGGGCAACTGGCTGCGGTGGCTGCGGCCGGGTCGCTGATGCCGCCCAACGTGCGCCGCATGCTGGCGCAATCGGCGCCGGCAGATAGTTCGCTGGCGGACATCAAGCACGTGGTGATGCTGATGCAGGAAAATCGTTCGTTCGATCATTACTTCGGCACGCTGGCAGGCGTGCGCGGGTTCGATGATGCGAAGGCGCTGAAGCTTGCGGACGGAAAGTCCGTGTTTTATCAGCCGGACGCGGAGAATCCCGACGGGTACATGCTGCCCTTCCATCTCGATACGCGCGCCACGAGCGCGCAGAAAATTCCTTCGACGAGCCATGCGTGGGCCGTGCAGCACGAGGCTTGGAACGGCGGGAAAATGGACCAGTGGCTGCAAGCGCACCGAAAAGCCGACGGGCGGAACGGTCCCTACTGCATGGGGTATTACACGCGGGAGGATATTCCGTTTCAGTTTGCACTGGCTGAGAGCTTCACGCTGTGCGACGCATACCATTGTTCCGTGATGGGGCCCACGTGGCCGAACCGCATGTATTACATGACGGGGACGATCGATCCCGACGGGCTTGGCAATGGACCGATCATCAGCAACGTGGTGCCGGACCAAGGCTACACCTGGAAGACTTATCCGGAGCGGCTGGAAGAAGCGGGCGTGCCGTGGAAGGTCTATCAGATGGAGAACAACTACGGCTGCAATATGCTGGAAAACTTCGCGGTGTTTCAAAATGCGCCGCGGCGCTCGCCGCTTTTCCTGAAGGGTGTGGCGTATGGCGCGGAGGGGCAGTTCGAATATGACGCGATGAATGACAAGCTGCCGGCTGTTTCGTGGATCATCTGCACGGATTATCAGTCGGAGCATCCGGATTACATGCCGGCGGACGGCGCTGCATTTGTTGCGAGCAAAATCGACGCGATTGCCGCGAATCCGGACGTTTGGGCGAAGACGCTCTTCATTTTGAATTACGACGAGAATGACGGAATATTCGACCACGTGGCGCCGCCGACCGCGCCTGAGGGAACAGCACACGAGTACATCGACGGATTGCCGATCGGCGGAGGCTTCCGCGTGCCCTGCATCCTGATTTCGCCGTGGACGACGGGCGGTTGGGTTTCGAGCGAGCCTTTCGATCACACGTCCGTGCTGCGGTTCCTCGAGCAGTTCACCGGCGTGCGCGAGCCGAATATCAGCGATTGGCGACGCAGCACCTTTGGGGATTTGACGTCCGCGCTGCGGCTGAAGCAGGCGCCGGGAAAACCGCCGGTGCTGCCGGATACGATGGGAGCCTTGCGGGCCGCGATCTACGAGGCCAAGGCATTGCCGAAGCCGAAGCTTCCAAGCAGCGATCAGACCTTTCCCCAACAAGAAAAGAAGCGCTCCGAAGTCTAGAGGGCCCGTCTGGCAGACGCGCTGCGGAGGGATAGAGGCAAACAAAAAGGCGCGCTGAGCCATCCTGGCGGATGGCTCGAGCGCGCTTTTTATGGCGTGCAGCGAACCTGCCTCGAGCCGGGGAAAGCCATGCCGGAGGCGGTCCGATGCAAGATGAACTAGACCGAAGCGCCAGCCGTGCTGCGTGAACGCAGGCTGGACTTGTCGTCGTCCGCTTCACCGGCCTTATCAATTTCGATCGAGCCTTTGAAGTACGCACCGTCTTCGATCATGATGCGTGCGGTAGTCAGGTCGCCCACAACCGAGCCGTCCTTCTTGATTTCGATCCGGTCGCGCGCGCGAAGATTGCCCTTCACGTTGCCGTAAACCACGACTTCGCGGGCGATGATGTCCGCGGTGAGGCGTGCGCTTGCGCCGATGGTGAGTCTCCGGTCTTCGAGGTGAACCAGGCCCTCGACGCTGCCGTCGATCGCCAGGTCTTCGTTGCCGGTGATTTCACCCTTTACATGCAAACTTGATCCGAGCCGCGCCGTGCCGCTGTTCGTCGAGCTCGGCGTGTTATACGTTGAATCGAGTGGTGCCATTGTTCTTGCCTCCCCGGGAAAAGATGGTGCGGATGCTGGTGTTGTTGCGGTTGGTCTAGGCTGCTGCGGGAGCGGCGTCCTAGCGGGAGTATCAGGTTTCTTTTCTCCCCACATGTACCGTTACCCTCCTTGGGCCCTGTTGCTTTGGAACGAACCAGTGTGTGAATCCGGCGACTGGGACACCCAATGTAATTCCGCAATGAAACGGACGCCAAATCCAAAATGGAACACTTGTGTCTGGGCGATTAACAGATGATAGGGCGAAAGGGAGGGTTGCACGACCCTGGGGGCGCAATCTGGCAGCCCTGAACGGACTGGGTCCTAGTATTTTCTCAAGACGCCGACGACGCGGCCCTGGATCTTTACGTCGTTTGCCGGCACGACGATTGGGGCCATCGCGGAATTAGCCGGCTGGAGGCGGATTCGGCCTCCGGCCTCGCGATAGAAGCGCTTTACGGTGGCATCGTCGTCGCCGACGAGCGCCACGACGATTTCGCCCGTGTTCGCCACTTGCGTCTGCTCAACGACGATGAAGTCGCCATCGAGAATGTGATCGTCACGCATGGATTCGCCCTTCACCTGAAGGACAAAGGTATTGGGGCCGCGCGTGAAATCGGAGAGAGAGATTGTTTCGTTATCTTCGATAGCTTCCAGCGGACGTCCGGCAGCGATGCGGCCGGCAAGCGGGAGTTCGACTACGTGGCGATCGAGAATTTCTTCGCGCACGGGCTTCGGAAGCTGGGTGACCTCGATCGAGCGGCTCTGATTGTAGCCGCGGCGGATGAACCCCTTTTTCTCAAGCGTCGAAAGATGCTTGTGCACGGTCGCGAGCGACGTGAGCTTCAGCGCGTGCGCGACCTCTTCGAAGCTGGGCGAATAGCCGTTCTTATTGATGAAGGCCACCAGGTAATTCAGGACTTCCTTTTGCCGTTTCGTCAACGCCATAGCTACCCCCGGGGTTTTGCGCGATGTTCGCCTTCACTATACAGGCGAATCAAAAGCGAAGTCAATGGTACTCCAGGACAGGTTGACCTTTGATGAAGCGTCAGCCAGTCCGCAGAACGGTTCATCTTCGGTTCAGTCGCATTTTCACTCAACGAAATCGCAATTTCGAGAATCTTTGCCGATTCAACGCGCTGAGCAGTTATGATGGCGCTCCATGGAAAACACGGAGTACACGCCGACGCGCGTGCCGGAGCAGGTGCAGCCGGCGCTGACGAAGAGCCTCTCCCTGCTGCAGGCTTCGGCCTTCAATATGTCCAATATGGTGGGGATCGGAGTCTTCCTCACCATACCGTTCATACTTGCGGACCTGCCCGGGCCGCAGGCGCTGCTCGGTTGGCTCGCCGGCGCGCTGCTTGCCATTTGCGACGGCATGATCTGGTGCGAGTTGGGCGCGGCGCTGCCTGGTTCGGGAGGCAGCTATCTTTTTTTGCGCGAGACGTTTGGGCCGCGGCGCTGGGGGCGGCTGCTTGCTTTCCTTTTCATCTGGCAGTTCATTTTGAGCGGACCGCTGGAAATTGCGTCAGGGAGCATCGGGTTCGCGGACTATTTCAAATATTTCAAGCCGCACCTTGGCAACGTCACTCACGGTTTGATCGCGGCGGGCGTAGCGCTGACGGCGCTGGTGCTCTGCTATCGCCGCATCCAGGCCGTGGGGAAAATCACCGTTGTGTTGTGGGTGGGAATGATCATCACGGCAGGGACGGTGATTCTGGCCGGTGCGCGGCATTTCAGCGCGCAACTGGCCTTTCATTCGGGGCAGCCGTTTCATCTGGACCGCGCGGGAATGGTCGCCCTGGGCGCGGCCATGTCGTACGTGATTTACGATTTTCTCGGCTATTATGTGGTGTGCTACGTCGGCGAAGAGGTGAAAAATCCGCAGCGCACGATTCCGATGTCGATCATTTTGTCCGTGATCGTGGTCGCGGGGCTGTATTTTTTAATTCATCTGGCGATCACCGGAACGTTGACGATTGAAGAGGCCAAGGCGAGTCCCTACGTAGCGTCTGAGCTTGTGGAGCGCGTTTGGGGCGCCCACACGGCGATGGTGGTGACGGCGCTGATTCTGTGGACGAGTTTCGCATCCACTTTCGCTCTGATGCTGGGATATTCGCGCATTCCGTATGCCGCTGCGGGCGACGGCTGCTTTTTCCAGATCTTCCGGCATGTTCACCAGCGCGGGAAATTTCCGGACCTTTCGCTGCTGGTGGTGGGACTTGTGACGATTGCCGTGAGCTTCATTCCCTTGGCTGCGGAGATCACGATCCTGCTCACATCGCGGATTCTGGTGCAGTTCATCGCGCAGGGATTCGGCGTCTTTCTGATGCATAAGCGATTTCCGGCAAAAGACCGGCCGTTTCGCATGTGGCTATACCCGATTCCCGCACTGCTGGCGATCGCAGGATGGATCTATGTGTTTTACACGTCGGGCGAAACCACGTTTGTCGCTTTCGGCCGCGCGATGACGCACTCCAACATGTTCTGGGGGGCGATCAGCCTGGCGGCAGGCATTCCGATTTTCTTCGTGTGGGCCTTGTTTATGGGCTTTTGGCCCTTTGAACGAGGCGCTGAATCCGCTGGCGCGCAAGACGCCCGGGCCGGCAGATCGAATCCCGCCTGAAGAGGGCTCCATCCCACGTCACATTTAGTGAACATGTCGGATAGCCGACATTGAGCTTTGCGAAAAGCCGCCTATACTGTTGTCATTCAACCAGGCGAACGGTTTTTCCGGCTCTGAACCGTGAAGCGAACAAACTCGATCGACGGACGGCGTAGCAGGCGCTTTCCTTTCCTCTCGCCTGTGGAAGCCACGTGGCAGGAGCAAAGCGGCAAACTCGTCCGCGAGAGCGGCCGCGCCACCGAAGTAAACGCGCAGGGCGGACTGCTGGAGCTGAAAACGTACCCTCCCGTCGGCGCTCAAATCGAACTGAAAAATCTGATATCGCAGGAATCGTCGCACGCTCGGGTGGTTGGCCCGCGTCGCAATGGAGACGGCCACCTGCTGGGCGTTGCCGTGGAGCTTCTCGTTCCGAGCGAAACGTTCTGGGGCGTCAGCTTCCAGCTGAAGAAAGCCTGCGCGGAGCTGGTGAGGATCGAATACGACATGCGCTCCAGCTCGGTCGGTCCGCGCGTGCTTGCGGAGTTTCGCGACGCGGTGGACAATGTGCGCAAGACCGCCTGGGCCGTTCAGGAATGGCAAGAGCGCCAATCGAAGCAACAGGATCCGCAAACGGTGATTCCGCTGCTGACCGCCGAGAACATCCGGCGTGCCACGCAACTCTGCGAGCGCATCAGCGCCGCTTCCTCCACGCAGGAGATAGGGCGCGAAACGGTAGGCATCGGCGAATTCTTCAAAGCCGTTGAAAGCGTCCATCAGAACCTCTCCCGAATTTTTAAAGACCGCAAGCTGTAGATCGCAACAGGGCTTGAGTTCCAACTCACAGGGGAGCGCGACAAGCGATATGCCCGACCTGAACGAGCAAGTGAGAGAGTTTTTCGCTGAATACGAGAAGGCAAACGCGGAATTCGACGTGACGAAGATCGCGAGCCTCTACGCTGACGTATTCATGTTTGCCGGACCTCAGGGCGCGCAAAGTGTGAGGAAGGAAGATTTTGTGAAGGTGCTGCCGAAGCGGAAGGAATTCTTCAAATCGTCCGGTCTAGTCTCTTCGAAGGTCGAAGCGGTCGAGGCTTCAGCTCTCGACGCTCGATATACCTGCGCGAAGGTGAAGTGGCGCATGCGTTTCGAACGCGCCGGCGCGCAGGCCGTGGAGAGCGAGAATTTCGCGACGTATATTCTTTCTTCGGCCGGCGATTCGTTCCAGATCGTCTTTCAGCTCGATCACCAGGATTTGGCGAAACGGATTCCCGAGTGATCCTCACCTCTCGAAATATTTTTCGATTTCCTCGAGCGTTTTCCCCTTCGTTTCCGGCAGGAGAAACGCGGCAGTGAAGAAATAAATCACGGTGCAGCCCGCGAACGCGAAAAACACCGTCGCGTAGCCGTATTTGCCCACGGTGGGCAGGAATATGGCGGCGATGAAAGTCGAAACGGCCTGATTGATCAGCAGAGCGACGCTCATCCCATTGGAACGAATGCGCGTCGGCATCAGTTCGGAAAGCGCCAGCCACACGCACACACCGGGCCCTATCGCGAAAGATGCCATAAACGCGAAGAGAAATGCCGCCGTGATCCATCCGCTGCGCGCGTCCGGCACGGGCGTGATCAGAGCATTGTCGATTGTCAGCGGCGCGGTGCGAGCCGTTTGCAGATTTGCGAACGGGTCCGAGAAGAAGGCCACAACTCGATTTTCCGGCACGCAATCGGCGCGCGCGATCGTGACCGGTTTGGCGGCAAGATCGTCTGAGCGAATGGCGGGCGTGGCCGCGCGGAAATCCCCATAAGAGTAAATGATCGTGAGAGAGGTTGGGCCGCTTTTGATCCCGGAGCCGGCCCTTGCATCGGAGTTCAAAATTTTGCGGGCGGTGTCTTCGTCAAATTGCAGGCGCAGCGTTTGATCGCTCGAAACCATCGATTGCACCACCGAACGGTAATCGAGACGGAGCTTCTCGGTCTTGAGGAACCGCGCGCCGACGCAAACCAGCGCGACGATAATTCCCGCCGAACCCACCGAGAGCAGAAATTTCCGGCCCTTGCGATCCACCAGCATCATGCCGGCAATCGTCACCAGGAAATTTACGACGGTGAAGACAACGTACGCCAGATGAGCCTGGCTATCGTTCAGCCCAGCCTGGATCAGAACCGTCGCATTGTAGGCGATGATCGAATTGACGCCCGTAGTCTGATTGCATGCGAGAATCAGGCACGCAAGGGCAAATGGCACCAGGTATTTGCGTTGCAGCAAGGATTCCTTCACGGCCTTCGCGCCGGATTTCGCCGATTCCAGCTCCGCAGCTTCCTTCATTTCGCGCAGTTCGATTTCGGCCTGCGTTTTGTTGCGCGAGCGCAGCAAGGCACTGAGCGCTCCCTCGGCATTACCGCGGCGGAAGAGCCAGCGCGGCGACTCCGCCACAAAAAAAGTGCCGGCGAAAAAGAGAAGCCCGGGCGGCATCGAAACCCAGAATATTCGGCGCCACGCTTCGTCTTTGAATGCGAAAAGCCGGGCCGCGTCATGCAGATCGGCTATCTGGCTCACGCGATGGCTAAAATACAGGCCGACGACCGCGGCCACCACGATGCCGAGCGTGAGCAGCCACTGAAACATTCCCGTGCCTTTGCCACGTTCCGATGCGCCCAGGCACTCCGCAAGGTAGAGAGGCACCACCACGCCGATGAAGCCCGCGCTCAGGCCTTGCAGCAACCGGCCAAAGACCAAGGGGGCATAGCCATGCGCCAGCGCAATCACGGGAATGCTGGCGATGAAGAGGAACCCGCTCCATCGCATCAGCTGCCTCCGCCCCATCCAATCGGACAAGACGCCTGCGAATAGAGTGGAGATCACGCTTCCCAGCAAAACTGCCGCGACGATGAAGGAAAGCTGCGCCGCGTTGAGTCCGGACGTGTCGTTCAGGTAGGGAAGCGCCCCGGCGATGATGCCCACGTCAATGCCGTAGAGCAGTCCGCCCAGTCCCGCGACGACGAGAAGCAAGCGGTTATACGTGCTTGTGGACATCTGCCCGAAGCCTCCGCTTAGCGGCATTTTGCTGCTTATCGCGAGAGGCGCGTAGTCGCAAGCTTACTGATGTCCGGGCGCCGATGGGTCTTTCGCGATCACGTTCCTCAAGCCGCGAGCATCATCGCATATTCGAGGCGAATATCGAGTGCAACTAGGAGGGGTGTCTTTCGTTTGAATGAGAGGGTTTTGTGAAGAGGCGGATTACGCCGCGCTAGACGTTCAACGTGAGGGAAGTTTCAGGCACGAAGCCATCCGTCGGCCGCGGCATCGGTTTGGATACCGGAATCGGCCCGGAGCGGTCGACGCGGTTGTAAAGCGTGTCGCGCTCCACGGGAACGCGGCCTGCGGCTCGAATCAGCCGCTCCAATTCGGACCGCGTCAAATGCTCCGGCGTAGTGGCGCCGGCATCGTGGTAGATCTTTTCTTCCACCACCGTGCCATCCAGATCGTCCGCGCCGAATCGCAATGCTACCTGCGCGATACGCGGCGTCAGCATGATCCAGTACGCTTTAATATGGTCGAAATTATCGAGCAGCAGCCGCGAGACGGCGATCGTCTTCAGATCGTCCAGCCCGGTCGGGCCGGGCAAATGCGAAAGCGGCGTGTTGGCCGGATGGAACGCGAGCGGAATGAACGTCTGGAAACCGTGCGTGCGATCCTGCAATTCGCGCAAGCGGAGTAAATGGTCCACGCGTTCCTCGTTCGTTTCCACGTGGCCGTAAAGCATCGTTGCATTGGAGCGCATCCCCAACTCGTGCGCTGTTCTTGCGATCTGCAGCCACATCGTGCCGCTCACTTTGTGGTCGCAAATAATCCGCCGCACGCGCGGATGAAAAATCTCAGCCCCTCCGCCGGGCAGCGAATCGACGCCCGCTTCCTTCATCTTCACCAGCACGTCGCGCAGCGAGATTTTCGCCAGCCGTGAATAGTAATGCACTTCGACCGCCGTGAACGCCTTCAGATGCACGTGCGGGAACCGCTTTTTCAGCCCGCGAATCAGGTCGAGGTAGTACTCAAACGGCAGATCCGGATGCAGCCCTCCGACGATGTGAAATTCCGTGGCGCCCTCGGCCACGCCCTGAGCGGCGCGCTGAAAAATCTCCTCGAGAGCAAAGGTATAGGCGCCCGGAGCGTCAGGCGAACGCCCAAACGCACACAGCTTGCAATGCGCCACGCACACGTTCGTGGGATTTATGTGCCGGTTGACGTTGAAATAGCAGACGTTTCCGTGGCGCTTTTCGCGCACGTGATTTGCCAGCCAGCCCAGCGCCAGCATGTCGTGCGATTCAAAAAGGGCGAGTCCGTCCTCGGCGGGAAGCCGGTCGCCGGCGAGCACCCTTGCCGCGACCGGCTCAAGCCGGGCATCGTTAATCTGCAATTCGCTATGCAGCGACATCCTTCACCTGGGTTCAGGAAGCTACGGCCGCATTACTACGGCCGCCGCTCCCCAAAAAAGAAGGAACAACAAACTAATATAACCGTTTACCGTGAAAAACGCCGCGTTAATTTTGCTCAGATCGTTCGCCTTCACCAGCGAATGCTCGTAGCCGAGCAGCGCAGCCACCACCGCGATCCCGGCCCATGCCGGCCACGGCAGGTGAAAACTTACAGCCAGCCACGCGAGCAATGCCACCATTGCGAGATGCATCAGGCGAGCCGTGATTAGGGCGCCACGCACCCCGAGCGCTTTCGGGATCGAGTAAAGGCCGGCGGAACGGTCGAAATCGATGTCCTGGCACGCGTAAAGCACGTCGAACCCGCCCACCCACAGCGTGACTGCGGCGCAAAGTATCAGCATCCGCCAATCGAGCGACCCGCGAATCGCGATCCACGCCGCCGCCGGAGACATGCCCAGGCAAAATCCGAGGACCAAATGCGAAAGCGCCGTGAATCGCTTCGTGTACGAGTAAAAGAAGAGTACGCCAAGTGCGACCGGTGAAAGCTCCAGTGCCAGCCGGTTCAACTGCCAGGCCGCGACCACCAGCAGTGCCGAGGCCGCGATCGTAAAGGCCCAAGCGAACGTGACGGAAAGCTGGCCCGCCGGCAGCGCGCGCTGAGCCGTGCGCGGATTGCGCCGGTCATATTGCAAGTCCGCGATGCGGTTGATCGTCATGGCCGCGGAACGCGCGCCCACCATTGCGACGACGATCCAGAAAATCTGAAGCCACGTGGGCCAACGGCCCGCATCGCGCGCGGCAAGCAGCGCGCCGACCAATGCAAACGGCAGCGCAAACACCGAGTGCTCGATCTTGATCATCTCGAAAATCGTGAGTATGCGAGAGCGCGTCATGGCGATCCGGCGGCTAAGCCTTTCCGCTCCATCGATATTGCTTTTCCTGCGGCAAGCCGAGCTGCGCCATCACTCGAAAGGCGTATTGTTCGATGAGATCGTCGATCGTCTTCGGGCCGTAATAAAACGCCGGCATCGCGGGCATCACCGTTGCTCCTGCGTCGTGCACACGCAGCATGTTCTCGAGATGAATCCGATTGAGCGGCGTCTCGCGCAAGCAAAGCACCAGCGGCCGCCGTTCCTTCAGGCAGACGTCGGCAGCGCGCGTCAGCAAATCGTTCGCGATGCCTGTCGCAATCGCCGCGAGCGCGCCCGCCGAACACGGCACGATCGCCATCGCGTCCACGATAGCGCTGCCCGACGCGATACTCGCGCCGATGTCTTTGTTCGGCAGGCATGCGATTTTCCGCGCGGCGCCCCCGGTCAAAAGCTCCGCCAGTTTCTTTCCGTCGGCCGCCACGATGTCCAACTCGCTCGCGATGAGCCTCAGCCCGGCATCGCTCGCGACCAGAAACACGCGCTCCACGCGCTCGTCGGCCTCGAGCATCCGCAACACGGCGCGCGCGTACACCGCGCCGCTTGCTCCCGTAATTCCAACCGTGATCGCCTTCCCTGAATTTGTCATTGCGCTGGGCCGAATCCATAAGTCTATGGATCGCATTTCGCCAAAGTCAATGGCAAGCGGGGTTGGCGTATGCCGCGTGAAGACCGGACCTCCTCGCCCCTTGCTCTCGTGATTCTCAGGGAAAACTTGGGCAGGATGGTATTTCTTATTCCGGTCTCTGCCGAAAAGTAGTCGTAGACACGTAGAGGCTAGGATATTGGCCATCCGCCGAAGCTTGCGACGTTGAGACTAGAAACAGTGCGTTCAGGGGAGTGGTCGGGATATTCGTTGTGTGCGTCGCTACCAGTGCTCCGTTGACGTAGAACTGGACGCTGCTTGTTGTGGCAATGATTTCATACTGATACAAACTCGTATTTGGCGATGCGCTTAGCGGGACGTTCGTCTGCGTGATTGAACCACCCGAAACCGTCCGGCACGTTAGGCTGCCACCACCGTCGTTTGCGAAGCCCACGATCTCAATGGCGTTGTTCTGGTCGGTTCCGTTCGCCAAGCCCACCGCTGCAACGTCACCCGCCGCCACGTTGGAAAAATCGACCGTGTTGACGAGAGTCTCAAGCGAAATTGTTCCATTCGACAACGAGAAGCTTGGAATTGTTGTCGCGCTCACGACCGATCCCGGAGTATCGCCCGGCGAGAGCACAGAACATTCGTTCCCTTTTCCATCGGCATCGCAAGGCACGATGCCTTCGGCGCCCCCGTTAGGAACGGCCCAGACGCTGGACTGCGTGGAATTTGTTCTCTGATTGCCGAAATCAGGAATGCCCGAAAACGCGACAACCGATTCTCTGGTCGGCCCCGGAACACCCTGTGGACCCTCCGGGCCAGGAGGTCCGGTTGGTCCAGCAGGTCCGATTGGACCGATTGGCCCCGCCGGGCCTTGCGTCTGCAATGGTGGCGGATGCGGGCCTTCCGATTGAGCCGGACCTTCCGCCACATGCGAATACCCGATACTTCTCAACCTTGTTGCCAGAGCATGGGACTTTTGCCTAATCTCTTGCCTTTCGTTGATTCGACTCGCGATGGCGTTTGCATTTCCAATAGCCCTTTGGAGTGCATCGGAGAATGCGTCTTCCTCTTCCCTCATAGACGCCGGATCGCTGCCATTATCTTCGGAAACGGCGCGCGCGGCACGATTCAGATTTTCGAGAAGGTCAAACATACCCCAGTGAGGCCCGCTGCGCGGGTCGGTTCCGGGAGCGCGCGGACCGACGAAAGCCGTGTCCCGGAGCGTATCTTGGAAGATGGCAATCGCGGCATTGGCGGCTTTCTTCGCGGACGCAATGTCCTCTTCACTCGCCGTGGCGCCCGAGGCCTCCTTAGATTCACCTTGCGTTGGCGTCGAGGACTGCTTGGCACTCCTGGTTAAGCCTGCGGTGCCAGCCGAGTTAGCCGCAGCAAAAAAGAATAGAGACGAGACAAGCAACGCGGACAACAATGCGCCTTTCATGCTTCACCCTTAACGGGCATGGTGCACGCCTCCGCCTTTGGTTTCCTTTTCGATTGAGCCAGCCTCTCGCGGAGCATACACCCTGCCTAGAATCCAAAACAATGAGTTCGCCGCCCGAGCGGGCTGGGCGTGAATCACTATTTGTGGACCTTTCCGCAGTGATGAACCTTCGATTCCGGCTTGTTGACGCGTTGCGGCAGCCTCGCGCGAAGCACTATTCGGAGGGCCAAATCGGGAGCCGAACTTAGCGTCCGGTGGGAGGCCGCAAAGAGAGATTGCAAGCAAATCTAATTGGCTGCGGAGACGCCGCGCCCTGACGCGCAAGCGATGCTGGGCACGAATCAAGCGCCGCCAAGTCGTTAAGCAGATCGAGGATGCTTTGATGGGGTGCGACCTCGTGAAGGTCGCCAATGCCGAGAGCAAGGCCAAACCTCGGAGCGCCGCTGAAAAATCCGGTTTCGCGGTCCTAATCCGAATAGTAGCCGTTGCGAGCCTGCACCGAATCGTCCTTCTCGTCCACGCTCACCTGAATCCGGTGGTATCCGGCGTCCGTGTCCGGTGGACTCGGCGTATATCCAAGGCTGTATTGATTCCGCAGCTCTTCCTCGGCCTCGGCATAGGCCTGGTCAATGGGAAGCTTCTTTGAAATCTCAAACATTTGTCCGCCGGTTTCGGTGGCCATTCTCTCGAGTATCTTCTTCCCGTCCACGCGCTGCTCTTCCGGATAGCGCCGGCCGCCACCGCCGCCTCCGCCACCGGGCCAGCCGCCACCCGGATAACCGCCACCCGGATAACCGCCGCGGCCCATTCCGCCGCCATGGCCGAATCGCGGCCCCATGTCAGGCTCGCCGCCTGAAAAATAGATGGCGTAAACGGCTGTATCGGCGCGCTGCGCGGCTTCGATCGCCTCTTCCAGCGTTTCTTTGCTGCCGTGGTCGACGCCATCCGTCAGTACGAAAATCGCCTTGCGCCCCTTCTGCGTGGTCATCACGTCATGTGCCGCCAAGTAGACGGCGTCGTAAAGGTGTGTCCCGCCACCGCGATAACCGCGCCCGCGTCCTTCGCCCTGATTGTCATCGTCGCTGCTATCCTGCTGCTCGATTGCGAGCAGCTGCAATCCGGCCTGCAGCTTTGGCTTTGATCCTGTTATATCCTGCAACAGCTCGACTTCCCGATCGAAGTGAATGACGAACGCCTTGTCCTTATCCTCCCGCATCATATGATCCAGGAACGTATAGCTGGCGTCGCGCTCGCTATCGAGCACCTTCGCCTGGCTCATACTCGTATCCACCAGCAGCCCCAGCGTCAACGGCAAATCGGTTTCCTGGGCGAAATAGCTGATTGTCTGCGGCTTTCCGTCTTCGTTGATGGTGAAGTCGGCCTTCTTCAGACTCGGCACAATCTTCCCGTGTTTATCCCGCACGGTGGCATAAAGCGTCACAATTTTCGTCTCGACTGAGACTTTGGCATTCGACTGCGGGACGGTGGGTGAAGACACGGAAGCAGACTGTTGCGAATTCGACGGCTGCGAAGGCGCGTTTGACTGGCCCCAGGCCGCATAACCGAAGCTCGCGGCCACGCAGAGAGCCGCTATGGCCACGCACAATCCGCCGGGCTCTGCGAGAGAACGGCCGCTCAAACACCTTTGCCTCAAGCGCTTCATGGGTTAAGGAAAGGATTCATCCCGTGCCGCCGAGGTTGCCATGCTTTGGGCCCGAACCGCATGACTGGAATTACGTCGTACCGGCCGGAAGGTTCCCGTTTGTCTCAGCTGCAGCGTCTCAGTACGGCCAAGTCCAATTCTTGATCTCCGGCATGTCGTCGCCATACCGGTCCACATATTCCTTATGCTCGATCAGCTTGTCGCGCAGGAATTGCTTGAAATGGCCACCGATGCGAGCCAGCCGCGGCACGCGGTCGACCAAATCACCGGCGAGATGGAAGCGGTCTATGTCGTTGCGCACGGCCATATCGAAAGGCGTGGTTGTCGTTCCTTCCTCTTTGTAACCCCGGACGTGCAAGTTGTCGTGATTCGTGCGCCGGTAGGTGAGCCGGTGAATGAGCCACGGGTAGCCGTGGTAGTTGAAGATGATGGGCCGGTCCGTTGTGAATATCGAATCGAACTCAGCATCGGAAAGGCCGTGCGGATGCTCCGTGGAAGGCTGCAGTGTCATCAAGTCAACCACATTCACAAAACGGACGCGGATGTCCGGAAAATGCTGGCGCAGCAGATCCACCGCGGCCAACGCCTCATGAGTTGGCACGTCGCCGGCCGCGGCCATCACGGCGTCCGGTTCCACGCCGTTATCCGTGCTTGCCCATTCCCAGATGCCGAGCCCGACCGTGCAATGGCGCACTGCCGTTTCGATATCCAGCCATTGCGGGGAAGGCTGTTTGCCCGCCACGATCACGTTCACGTAAGAGCGGCTCCGCAAGCAATGATCGGCCACCGAGAGGAGCGTGTTCGCATCCGGCGGCAAATAGACGCGCACCACGTCCGCTTTCTTGTTCACCACGTGATCGATAAAACCGGGGTCCTGATGGCTGAACCCGTTGTGGTCCTGGCGCCATACATGCGAAGTGAGCAAATAATTCAGCGAAGCGATGGGCCGGCGCCAAGGAATGCACTTGGTGACCTTCAACCATTTCGCGTGCTGGTTGAACATCGAGTCCACGATGTGAATGAACGCCTCGTAGCAGGAAAAAAATCCGTGCCGGCCAGTGAGCAGATACCCCTCCAGCCAACCCTGGCACATGTGTTCGCTCAGGATTTCCAGCACGCGGCCGTCGCGCCCAAGATGCTCGTCTGTGGCAAGAAGCGGCTCCATGAATTCTTTGTCCGTGACTTCGAAAAGTGCGTCGAGGCGGTTGGAAGCCGTTTCGTCCGGGCCAAATACGCGGAAATTGTGTTTCTCTTTGTTCAGCTTCATCACGTCGCGCAAAAACTTGCCGAGCACTCTCGTCGCTTCCGCCGTCGCGCCGCCGGGCTTGCGAACTTCGACGGCGTAATTGCGAAAATCGGGCAGCGTCAGCGCTTTCATCAGCAACCCGCCGTTTGCGTGCGGGTTCGAGCCCATTCGGCGCTCGCCTTTCGGAGCAAGTTCCGCCAGTTCAGCGATAAACTTTCCGTTCTCGTCGAAAAGTTCTTCGGGCCGGTAGCTTTTCATCCACTGCTCGAGCATTTTCACGTGCTCGGGCTTGGTCGCGAGCTCCGAAAGCGGAACTTGATGCGCGCGCCATGTACCTTCAACCGGTTTTCCATCGACCTCTTTCGGTCCGGTCCAGCCCTTCAGGGTGCGCATCACGATCATCGGCCAGCGCGGCATATCCGTCTGGCCGCGTTGCCGCGCGTCGCTTTGAATTTGACGAATCTCATCGAGCACGGCGTCGAGAGTGGCAGCCATCAACTGATGCATCGGCGCTGGATCGTGCCCTTCGACGAAATACGGGTTGTAACCAAAGCCGCGGAAAAGTTCCGTCAGCCCCTCGTCGCTCATTCGCCCGAGCACGGTCGGATTGGCGATCTTGTAGCCGTTCAAATGCAGGATCGGCAGCACCACGCCATCGCGCGCCGGATTTAAAAACTTGTTTGCGTGCCAGCTGGTGGCCAGCGCGCCGGTTTCCGCTTCACCATCGCCGACGACGCAGCAGACGAACAGATCGGGATTATCGAACGCCGCACCGTTCGCATGCGCCAGCGAATAACCCAGCTCGCCGCCTTCGTTGATCGACCCCGGCGTTTCAGCCGCCGTGTGACTTGGAATTCCACCGGGGAAAGAAAATTGCTTGAAGAATTTCTTCATTCCTTCCTGGCTTTGAGGAATGTGCGGATAAATCTCGCTGTAGGTCCCTTCAAGGTAGGTGTTGGCATTGATGCCGGGCGCGCCATGTCCAGGGCCCGTGATGTAAATCGCGTTCAGGTCGTTTTTCCTGATCAGCCGATTCATGTGGACGTAAACGAAATTCAGTCCCGGCGTGGTGCCCCAATGTCCCAAGAGGCGCGGCTTGATATGTTTCAGCGAAAGCGGCTCGTGCAGCAAGGGATTGTCGTAGAGATAGATTTGGCCCACCGAAAGATAGTTTGCGGCGCGCCAGTAGGCATTGATCTTGCGCTCTTCTTCGGCGCTCAGCGGGCGAGCCTCAGCCAAATCGCGCTGCGTTTTGCCGGAGTCGCCGGCTTTCGGCTCTGTGGAAACGGGATTCACGGAAGGGCTCCTTTCGGGGAACTATTTCAAAACGAGTGCGAGGGCTAATCTCGACGGTCGGCGCTGAAAACTGGTTCCTTCTCTGTTGAACGTCAGATCGCGTCAGCGCGTAAATAACCGGCCGGCTGCAAATCAAGCCGCCGCCACGCACCCCCAGCGATTCCAAAGCAGCCGATTCACGAATAATCCTAACATAGGCGAAGAACCAGCCACGTTACACCTTCGTTTCATCTCGCGCCGTGATTGTTGGACCGAAGTTCGCATAGAAGGCGGTTATAGTAGGTGAAGCATGAAGATCCCCGCGCCGCCAACTGTGCGCCTGGCTCGCAGAGCATCGCAGTTTCCATATCCGGCGATCGTGCGCCACGCCCTTTGCTGCAAGGCGAGCGCCCCATGAAAATCCTCGTCCTCAATTCCGGCTCGAGCAGCCAAAAAACCAGCCTCTACGACCTTGCTCCTCCGCTGCCGGCCAATCCGCCTCAGCCGCTCTGGGAAGGCAAACTCGACTGGCGTGACGGCAGAGCCTCGCTCGAAGCCCGCAATTCCCACGGCGCAACCGAAGCGAAGGACGTCGCAGCAGCAGCCCCAGCCGACGCTGCCGCGCAACTGCTCGACTTCCTCACGATGGGCCAAACGGGCGTCGTCCAAAACAAATCCGAAATATCGGCCGTCGGCCATCGTATCGTCAACGGCGGGCCCGACTACACACAGCCCGCACTGATCACGCCCGGCGTAAGGTCGGCCATCGAAAAGATGGCCGTTTTCGCGCCGCTCCACAATAAGGCCGGCCTCGAAGGCATCGCGCTGATCGAAAAAATCTTCGGCTCTAGCGTCGCTCAAATCGCCGTCTTCGATACGGGCTTCCACAGCCGCTTGCCTCAGGCTGCGGCCGTCTACCCCGGCCCTTATGAATGGTTCGAACAGGGCATCCGCCGCTACGGATTCCACGGCATCAACCATCGGTACGTGTCGGAACGCGCTGCGCAGCTCATGGGCAGAGATTTGGCGGCGCTGAAGCTCGTCACCTGCCATCTCGGCAATGGCTGCTCGCTCGCCGCCGTCCGCGAAGGACGCAGCATCGACACAACGATGGGTTTTACCCCGCTCGAAGGCCTGATGATGGGGACCCGCTCCGGCTCTGTCGATCCGGCGATCCTCACCTATCTCATGCGCGAGCAGCACCTGAGCGCCGGCCAGATTGACGATCTGCTGAACAAGCAGTCCGGTCTTCTCGGCATTTCCGGCCTTTCGTCGGACATGCGCAGAATCGTCTCGGCCATGGAACAGGGCAACGCGCGCGCGAAACTCGCCTTCGACATTTTCGTCCACCGCCTGCAGACGGGCATTGGCTCGATGGCAGCCGCCCTCGCTGGCCTCGACGCGCTCGTCTTCACCGCAGGCATCGGCGAGAACTCATCGGAAGTGCGCGCCGCCGCGTGCTCGCACCTGGCATTTCTCGGCCTCGCGCTCGACCCCCACAAGAACGCGTCGCCCCAGGGAGACGCGGACATTTCCGACCGCGCTTCGCCCGCGCGCGTCTTCGTAATCCACGCCGAGGAAGACTGGTCGATAGCCCGGCAATGCCTTCAGCTGCTTCAACCGAACGCCGCTTGACAGGCTCCCCGCAGTGATCTTAAGCCTGGGCTGCCAATTCACAAGGACGGGCCGCGCATAATCCAGGGCAATGCCGGTTCGATAGTGTGCAAGCCTCTGCGCATTCGCGTGAGTCGAAAGCCCCTAAGTTACTTCTTTTCAATAAAATTAGATTTGGACCTAGACGTGCTCTCTCCCCACTGGGTAGCTGTTTATCCGTTTGCTCACTAACTTTTGGGAAGGCTATTGAATGCGAAAGCTCCTGTCGGTTTTCCTGCTCCTGCTAGTAGGCGTAGCGCTGGCTCCAGCCGCTCATGCGGATACGTACACCGACGCCAGCTTCACATGCACCAGCTCTTGCGTGGACGTTCCGGTTGATCCCCCGGTGATTTTCCCTAGTCCAAACATTCCCATCAGCTTCTTTGGTCAGACGTTCAGCATCACGCTGAATCAGTTGGACCAGGATACGGACATCTTTACGTGGAGCGTCGGAACCAATGGCTCAAGCTGGTATTTTTTGATCGACGACATCACAAAGGGCCTCTTCGACATAGGCCCCTCGTACACCATCGGCAATTCCGGCACACCCTATGGTGGCGGCGGCGTATATTTTACGACCACCCCCGAACCCGGTTCGGGCATGCTCCTGCTTCTCGGCGCCGGAATAATGTTCCTCGCCTGGAAATTTAGGGGCAACGGTCGTCCGCAGCTAACCTAAACGCAGCCTCTGCAAAAAGATTTCGCCCGGCTGAGCCCCCGGTCTTCCGGGGGCTCGTCTTCTCCCCCCGAAAGCATCGCGAATGGCACAACGCTTCATTCTTTTGGGGAAGAACGCTGCCGATGTTCGTTATCTCGCGAGCATCGCTGATGGTCCCGCAGCACAAGCTGATTGCCGTTGTGCCGCTGCCTCGATATAATCCTTGTGGTTTGTGAGAAACGATCCACCCTCGCAAGCCGTGATTTGTTGGCGCGGTGTGGTCGTGCCTCGCTTCCGGTTTTCCGGTGCAGCAATGTCATTTCTGTTGGCACCGCTCGAGAAAGTTTGCAAGTAATGGGCCTGTAGCTCAGGTGGCTAGAGCGCACCCCTGATAAGGGTGAGGTCGGTTGTTCAAGTCAACCCAGGCCCACCATTCCCACTTTCCACCCGCTCAAAGTCGGCGAATGTGGCGGATTTGAAAAACATTCTTGATCCCGTTTTCTCCCTCGAACCGCGGACGAAACACCTGGCGCATCCCGAAAAATTTGGGCGAGCCTGCCCGGTGAGCACGTTTGCGCGGCAAACCGCCAAACACCCGCGTTGCTCCCGCCCCAATTCCGGTTTTCGTCCGTGGTCTTTTTGTAGAGCGAATGACCGCAGGTGCATTGTTCGACCGAACTTGCAGCGGAGCCTAGGTGAACGGAACGCCCATATTTAGCGGTGAACACTGCGTGTGTCCCTGTGTTCACCCTTGTGAGCACGCCCCAGAACGCGAAGGTATCTTTCGACCGGAACACTTCCTGTGTTTCAGTGTTCTGTCGCGCTGAACCAACTTGTCCAGCAGCGTTAATCAGAAGGTACGGCCCTCTAAGTCGTGCAGGCGCTTCCCGGAGGGCTCATTTTGCACGACCTTGTAAGACTTTCTCGGCCAGGGCACAACAGCTGATATGTCAAGCCATGTGGCGACGTTCTCCCAACGGCCACAGCTGGGGCGTTGTAATTGTGCCTTGACTGGGCGCTTACCGCGCCAGTGTTCGAGTATTCGAAATTCTCCGGACAGGAGACCAGAAACCGCTTCCTAGTATCTCTCGACCTTCTCCGGGTTCGTGCAGGGGAACCACTCGTACCAGAGAGCCGACGCCGACAAATGTAATTCATCTAGGTTCTGAAGGTTGAGGTCAACTTTGAAGAACAAGCCCGGCTGAGCGGGAATTTCCATCGCGAGGTCCACATGCGCGGGATTTAACTCGAGTTTCATTGAGAGCGCTGGAAACTCAGCTTGGATCCTCTTAAACGTTGAAAGGGCAATCTCGAATTGCGTCGTTTGCATCCGGTTTTCGTCCGCGGTCTTTTTGCAGAGCAAGTATCTGCATTCTGTTCTTCGGCAGAGCCTTGCGATGCGGCCCAAGTGAACGGAATGCTTATCTCTAGAAGCGAACACCGCGCGTGTTCCAGCGTTCACCTTGCGAACAAAAGCGGCGGCGGCCGCTAGTTGCAAGGTGAAGGAGTAATGCGCGGCTCCTTTAGTTGACGAGCGACCCCGTTTTCAAGCGGAGCCCAGTCTGCATCGTAACAGGCCACTCGCCAGTAGCGCCCACGGGCGTATCGATAAACCTTCAGCCATTGGTCGGTCGCAGAACTGTGCATGTTGACCACCAAATCGTTGAACCCGTTGGTGACCGTCTTTTGCACAGTGAAGCCCTGGCCGATTGCATTGAGCAGGAGCCTGTATCCACGTGGGGTTCTTCGAAAGAACCACAACGTGCAATTTCCAGTGGGACTGCAAAAGTGCTGTACGTCCGCAACTACTTCGGGGGGCTCCTTTTCATCGTGGCTCAGGCTAATTATTTTGACGTTTGCGTTCAGAACAGCCTGCTTCACCTGAACCTCCGACGCCATCTCTGGGTGGTTCGGATCCGGTGGGCCAGTTTGAGCTTCGATTGCCTTGGCGAGCGCTGCCCTCTCGGAAGGCGTGATCTTGGCATTTTTCAATGACGTAGCCGGAAAAAGGATCTCATGCCAATCCCACTGGAACTCTCGCCGCGCTCCTGGCGGCGAGGGCACCTGAAAAAGCAACAGGCAAGCCAACAACCCGAAGGTATTCACAGCGCCAGCATACACCGCGGGTCTGCCCGAGTGGACCTGAAGTCGAATAACCGGACAGTTAGTATCGGAGGCACGTCGGTGCAGGCGACAACCGGCGCTTGATACTCGTCAGATCAAAGCACCGTCTGCAATATGCGGAACTCCCGCAACGATCTGGCCCAGCGGAAGAGTTCGAAGACCATCGACCAGGGCCCACCAGCCTCAATCTGACGCCGCATTTGTGGTAAGATAGTCTTACCATGCTCACGACGGTTTCAACGAAGGGCCAGGTTGTCGTTCCCAGCGGCATCCGGCGCAAACTCGGACTGCAACCCGGTGATTCGCTGGAGGCCAAGATCGAAGGCCGACATATTGTCCTGACTCCGCGTAAAGCTCGCCCGCGCAAGGCGCATATTATTCGGGATCCGGTCACTGGACTGCCGACCTTAACAGCGGGTCCCAAGTCTCCCAAACTAATGAGCGCAGAGGTTCGCGAAATCCTCGCGGATTTTCCATGAGATACCTGTTGGACGTGAACT
>Ga0335073_10002727_pt1 | contig 24232 bp, 26 predicted proteins | sample Lox_Sample_22_FD_207093 | JGI IMG/M metagenome (GOLD analysis project Ga0335073, IMG submission 207093) | Soil microbial communities from Loxahatchee National Wildlife Refuge, Florida, United States - Lox_Sample_2.2 | ecosystem: Environmental > Terrestrial > Soil > Wetlands | place: USA... | reverse complement strand
GCCGTGGTCCTGAGGCGATTAGTGGTTAGGATTGGTCTGGCCTTGCACTGGCAGTTAGCGCGTTCGTGAGAATATCGGCAGCATGTGTTTCAGTGGGAATAAAGTTTACATTAACCCTTCGTTTGGCGACAAGATCATGGTCATACATTTGACCTTGTGTCAAAAAAATATTTCCATCGTCAGATAACTTGATAGAACTCATCTGATGTCACGGTGGTCATCTGATGACAAACAAGTTGGAATGGTTACTTAATGAGAATGAGAATGAGAATGAGAAGGTAGTAGCCAATCTAGTATGTTAGCCGTACAGATTTGAAAGACGAATCTGTATTAGCATAGGTATTTGAAATAGGAATGGAGCGGTAATAGAAGGTAACGAGTCTGGGAGTGACGATATCTGGAATCCTAACTAACATTGTTCTGAACCTTCTTATCCCATTCAATATCATCTGGCATCCCAGATGAGAGCTGTAGTACTGATTCCAACATCAAGTTTCTTCCAGCAACAAATTTATCGGCAAAAAGAAACTATCACTTCTCTGAGGCGACTCCCTTCGTCCGATTGCGCTCATGCCCCTCAAACGTGTGGTGAAACTTCGGCGCTCCGGATGAGCATGTCGTCAAAAGCCGAAAACCTGGCAATCGCCGGTTCTGCGGCAATGACGAACAGATGATTTCATTGCCGCTGTGCGCTACTGGATCAGAATCACAGCTTTCGAATGAGTTACCCATATCAATCGACTCGTGTGAAACACTTTCCCCTATCGCTTGTCCTCGTGACTGTTTACAGCCCCTTCGGTCCAAAGGAAGAACGGCCCGCCGTAATCCAAGTCTCGTGTTGACCCCTGACTAAGTACTGGTTGGTATTGTCCGGTTTCAAAGATCCTCAGTCACGAATTCATCCCTTTTCCCGAATACCCTTCCTCAAGTAAATATAAAATGCCAAGGAATCGCCAAGACTTCATCATCCATCAGCTGAAAACTCCACGGACCAAGACTCAAAACGCCAAGTCAGAATGCGATCGCAACGTCTTATCGTAGCCCTTTTTTACCTCGTTTCGCCTGTCGTCATTGCAGGGAAAAACATTTGCGCCGTTACATCCGACTCCAATTGTTACGATAACGTCGGGCAGCCTTGTATTGGAACGAAAGACCCCAGCGGTTCACCTGTGTCGCAAAATGAAGCCATATGTTGTTATGAATCCACGGATGGATCTCAAAGTGGCTACGTTCATTGTGATTTCTACACTGGTCTCTGGGCCGATGCCCCTTGCGCAATCGGCCAAACATGCCAGACAAGTTTTGATACATGCCAGCATGACTGTGTACCGAATGGAGTCAACGGCATAGCGTAAAGGGTGTGCATGAATGATCATCCACTCTTTATTGTATTGTCGGGTCAGCTGGAATAAGGATAGGATCGGAGTGGCGTAGATTCTTAAGGTGAAAGTTCGTCTCTTTTAATTTGAGATTATATTTGCTCCATATAAAACTATGAAGGCACAATTGTTTAAAACTGTTTACAAGCCGAAAACCCGAACGGACTTCAGGTCTAAACAAGCGGGTGGCACACAAATCAGTGGTTTGGACCCGGTTATAATCAATCTGTTTGATCCAACCGCGAACTTGAGTCAAATCTCATAGTGAATTGATGTAGCACCATCTGAATTTCAAGTCATGATATCAGCGAACCTTTACCATTTCGGTGACTGAATGGAGATCTAGTTGCAGGCATGTCATCATGTCATCAAGCTGACCGTAGGATGGACCACTTGTGCCAGCACGGGCACTAAGTGTACCACTCCGTCAGACACTTGGGGTGACAATCTCGAACAGAGTATTCAGCTTCATATGTCGTCAGTTTTTACGGACTCTGCTTACGAATCTCGATGAAGCGTTCTTCTCGTTGGGAATTGTTATCCATTACTGCAATTCTGTTTCATCAGCGGCGATTCAAGATGTGGAATCGTTATTTTCTATGACCGCTACATTCCTCTTTCAACTACCGATGCTAATACAAATTCTTTCAAATACCGATATAGATTGTTGCCAACATAATATATTGACTACTCTCCCTTCTCATTCTCATTCTCATTCTCTTTTTTCTTTTTCTTTCTCTTTCTCTTCATCATCCGGGTACATGCTGGGATATTACGGGCCGTACAAATCTTCCCCGTCCGATAACTCTCCGTCCTCCTTCACTCCCCATTCGACTCTTTGCGAATCCCTCAAATCGAGCGCCTCAGTAACGGCATTGACAACTTTTTCAATGGCGCCCAATTCCTCACCGAACGTATCTTTATCTTCAGGAAGGAGACTAAGCTCCTCCAACTTCTTGTCGAGCTTCTTCATCAACTCTGAATCATCCGCCAACTCCGCTTCCAGTCTGTCAGCCTCCTCCTGGAGCCGTTCAATCTCCTTGTTATCTGGCTCCAGCTCGTTCATCCTGTCTCGCTGCCTTTTGTACCAATCTCGGTACTTCACTGAGGCGTCGACATTCGCGGCATAGACAGGACCCCATATCATGGCAATAGCGTGTTGCTTCCGGATCATGTCGTTTGTCTTAATGTACTCCGCTGTTGGGGGAGTCGCCTTTCCCATGACCTGCTGTCAGCGTTTCCAATATCGGGACTACATCGATATTGAGGCCTCCGTCCCAAGCCCAGACTGCGTTGCGGAAGGAGCACAGTTCAGCAAAGAGAGGTTCAGCAAGCTGACATTAGCTAATTCTAGGATGTGCGTACAATAGCTTGCTCGTGCTGGCCATGCCATGAGGTCCAAACAAACTTCGCTTGGAAGCTGAGGTCGCATCCTTCCAAGCGTCTGATGACCATTCCTATGACTTGGTTCAACCCCGACACAGGGTTACTCCTCTTGTCACCAGGCACTAAAGTCAGCCGAGCACATGGGGAACTTACATGTTTGGTGTTGTGTGAATCCATCCTGGGAGTATCCGACATACAAGGGGGACCAAGGAAATGCGACGTCATATTTCGCATCGGCGAGCGCCTTGGGAGGGTCGGAATAGCCGTTGATTGGCTTTGCAAACTCTTCAACGTCAGCCCACAATCCCATCCCACGAATGGTGGCTATCCAGACTGTGGCCATAGAAACCGCTGCTCTTGTTGTTGCTTCATTTGCGGCTATCGGCTTGAGTACGTTTTCGAGTTTGGTTAGATTGAAACAGATGGAGGCAATGCGGATAGCGTCACGGACTGTCATCGTCCAGTAGGTTCCATCTGCCTCTTGCTTCACAAATCCGGCGACATAAATTCCGCAGTACGATAATGCAGTCTCTTGGAGGACTGCGACTGAACGAAGAATATCGACTAATGGTTTATTTAGCAAAAGCGGTGCTTTTTGCTTGAGTTGGAGGAGAATGTTTAGGATGTCTAACCCCGTTGCTGGCTTGTTTGAGAGGATGACTTTTGTGATGTTGGGAGCACCTGGCTTCGCAAATACGTTGACTCGCGCCTCGATTGCGTCGTGAATTAGGTCGGCGAGGTATCCAACTTGTGGCTCTTTGATGGACAGGAATTGTTGATATTTGTCAAAATGTGCCATTTTGTCCTTATCGGTAGGCCGTGGACTAACGAAATCGCGGGCAGACATGATGAGTTTGAGAAGATTGTAATAGTTCAGGAGGATAGAAGCGGCGGATTCGATTGAAAGTGGTTTCGCTAAACTGTTTTGGATTGCGAGAAGTTGTTTTCCCTGCAAATTCTCCGTAAGACACTATTTACGGGGAATCAATTCTAAAATTATTCAGTGAACGGAATTTCGAATATTCCAGTCCCAAAAGCACGATCCGGGTTCGACAAATGTACCAAATATTCGAATATTCGAATTCGCCCGAGTCAAAATTCCGTTCACTGAAATTATTTATATTCCGATCCCAATTCTTGCGACCCACCAACGAACCACCGAAAATCAAAAGAATTTCAAACAATTCTAAAGAGTTGATTTTCTTTGGAATTGTTTGGAAATTGTTTGGATATGGGAACAGTTGCAATTGAAATTCTGGACTTTTTTTTGTTAAGATTCAAGAAGTGTCCCCCCTAATTAACATCACGCGCGACAAAATCAATTCGTGAAGTACCCCGACTACCCCTGAGAGAACCACGACCAACAATCACCATTGATTCTCTTGTTTCTCGATTAAACACGTTATCCCAAGTCTCTACGGTATATATTTCCACTTTTTATTCACACCTCACATGTCTTTGCTTCCATCTCAAGCGTAGTTCTCTTGCTAGCTCCACTGACTCTAGATCCGTTTCGGAAGACGAGGAACCAATTATTTATATGGACAGACTCAATCACAGTCCAGCCTGCCGTGTAGCACACCTCCTCAAAACTTGGGACGCACACAATTGAACGTGACAAGGGGTAGTATCGTGTAATGCCAAGGCTAATTGTAGAATGAGAGAAGTCCGGAAGATGGCTATTGGGTTGAGAAGGTCAACGATGCTATTGAATGGGTCAAGAAGAGGATACAAAAGAATGCAGCAAATAGGGAGCAATTCGAGGAGTTGTCCGCAAGGGTGGAGGGTCTCAGACGCCAAAAAGCCGCGGTCAACTCGGTCATTGCACTTCCACAAATTGAGCGCGACGAGCCGCCTTCCACCTCCTCCCTCGTACAAGAACTTCGCTCCCATGTCCTCGTCTACTATGAAGTCAGTTGGAAGCTCGCCGAAGAGCGGAAACTCTCGGAAAAGGTCGCAATGCAAAAGCAACTGCTCCAAGAGCAATACGATGATTTGAGAACACTTCCTCGAAGGCAATTTTTGGGCTCAGTTAAGAGTCTTCGCACCATGCTGGAAGAGAAGGACAAGGATTTGCTTTGCAACTCGAGCAGGCGGAGAGAGATTGGAAGAGAAAAAATGAGACCTTAAATAAGCCGGCCAAAGTGTTGCAATATGACGAGAAGACTGCGATTGAGAACGAATGTCGAACGAAAACCAACGAGCTCCAAGCCACCCTCAATCTGGCTCAGTAACGGGAACCGACAAACGGACAAGGATTGTCAAAGTCCCAACGGGAGCTACGACAATGCCAAGAACGCGCACAAAGGCTGCAAGCCGACCTCGATGCTGCACAGGCTACCCGGAACCGAGTTAGAAGCAGACTTGCAACGGCAAAACAATCTGGTGGAACTGTTTGATGAGCTTCTAGCCGAGATCCACGATGTCGATGTTGAAACATTCTCTCTCCAAGAACTGAGGAGTTTGTTTGTTCGATTGGCACAGTTCCCGTACCTCCGATGGGTACTCACTCCACTGCTCCAACAAGTTCTTACGCGTGGATTGGAACACGATCTCTCTCATTTCATCTTGCAGGTGGAAGCGTTGGGTCTCTCCGATGACAACGAACTCGCCGAATGGGTTCCAGATGAGATTCTTGCAAACCCTGGAACGATAACTTATCCACCTGCCATCCTGTCCTGGCTCCGCATCTGGTCGAATTTCCCCGATGTTGCACTACCAAACCTCTGGGGTCATGATCTCACGACGCCTGACGGAATCATGGCAGCTTCCTATGCTATGCTGGAAACTGCGGCGATGGATGTTTCGGCAGAGTTGGTGTTATTCGAATGCACCTTCATCGACTACGGAACGATAGACTGCTTTTGCTGGAGGGATGTAGTAGGTTGGTTTGGAGTGGATAATGAGTTTCGTCTTGTGGAATTGGGGGATGTTCGTCGAGAGGGTGATAGGATTGTTGTGACCGGTTGGGGGAGAGGAGTTGGAAGTTGATTGGGCGGTTGGGCAGTGGTTTTTTCAAGTTTAAGCCTGTTATGTTGTATTGGTATTCGATAGTTGGAAACAGGCCGGTTCAGAAATGTTGTATTGGTAGTCGGTAGTTGGAAAGTTGTATTGGTATTTCGATAGCAAGCTGCTGGTCAGCGGTCAATAGCCTCGAGATAGTAATTCAGTTGTCAATTTCGCAGATCGCTGCCCAATCTGACGATTTCAAAGTTGAGTAATAAAACAGTCACGATTGGACGAAGCCGAAATCCACTTTATTCAACTTCATCCATCTCCGAGTTCAACATGGCAGAACCACTCAAACCTGTACGTTCTAGATGTCGCTAAGCTCACGGTAGGATGGCGAAACTATGCAGGAGAGGGTGGAGCGTACAGCAAGTCTCATTGAACAATATGCTACCCGGTTCAACAACGCTCTAACGCTTCTTGAACGACAATCGCAATCGCCGTATCCTGTACAATCCAGTTGGTTTCGGTCTCATTGTAGGGAAACCGTGCACTTGCCACGAGGAAGGTTTCAGAGATAGTTGGATGGTTCGAGGAAGGTTGGAAACAAGTCGCTTCTATGATGTCTGTACTTGAAAGCATTGAGAGGATTAATGAAAAACAAACCAACCTTGAACAACAAGTACAGTGATCGGCGGAAATTACTGGAACGACCTAGATCTCACAAGAAACCACCATGGTTTTAAATCTTCCTCCCACCACCGCCAGAATAAATAGAGCCTCAATTCGTTAGTAGTTAATCAAACACATCATGAAGACTCATGAGTGGACTCCTAAGCGAAGAAGCAGAGCCTTGGGGTTGATCCAAGGTGGCCGACATACCTTATCTGAAATCACTCAAATCACCAACATCTCCAAAGGTACACTTGGAAACCTCAAAAAGCGCAATACCCCTCTCAATAAACCACGATCTGGTCGTCCACCCAAGCTGTCCAACCGTGCCAAACGCCAAATTGTCTTCCATATCACTAAAGACCATAAATCTCGCCGCTTATCTGTTCTATCAATTATTCAAGACCTCCAACTTGACATTGGCATTACACAACTCAAATGCACTCTCAAAGACCTTGGTTATTATCATCAGATAGCTCGACGTCGACCCTTTCTCAAGAACATTGATCGCAAGCGTCGTCTCCAATTTGCTAAGCGCCATGCTCATCTTACTGTTGAGGATTGGAAAGCCTTTATTTGGACATATGAGATGAGCATCAAAGTGGAAATGCAGTGCAGTACCAGGGACTGGGTATGGAGAAAGGATGATGAAGAGTTTCACCCTGATTGTATTGATTACAAAAAACGCACTACGGGCACTGGGATGATGTTCTGGGGGGCATTTAGGTGGGGTAAGATGGGGCCAGGTGTGTTTTTTGAACTGGAAGATGGGACAAAGGTAAACTCTACTGTTTATCGGGATCAGATCCTAAAAGGACCACTTCAAGAGTTCTGGGAAGAGTCGTTTGGAGATGTAGACATGCCAATTGTGATGGAAGATAATGCTCCTCCTCATAAAAAGGTGTGTATTCCTGTCAGACAAGAGCTTGGAATGAAATGTCATCAGCACCCTCCAAATTCCCCTGATCTCAATCCAATTGAGAATATTTGGGCGCATATAAAACACATAATTTCAAAGGACTATGCTCATATTACGTCACAAAATGCCATGAAGCAGGTGGTTGTCAAGATTTGGAATGAATTTGAGGACCATAGATGGGATCATTTGGTAGAAAGCATGCCAGAGCGAATTCAAGCTGTGATCCAAGCAAAAGGGGGATCCACACGTTTTTAGAGTCAGATTAGGTATAATATATTGTATATTATATCCTCATAAAGTTTTAAACCCTGGAACCTGCTGGTGGTGGAGCTATTCAAGAAGTTATGGTTGTTACTTGGGGTTGATTTTGTGGTCGTTCCAATAATTTCCGTCGATCACTGTAATTCGTGTCGAGTCGCCGCTGGCGCTAAGTAACCAAGCTACAAGGCGACTTTCGAGAGGTTATTAGACCTTGAATGACTGTTGATGATAGCTGACAGCTGAAATTGCCAAGATTAAGGACTCTAAGACTGCTGTTGCGGAAGAGAAGTGCAATTTGAGCAGGAGGTTGACCATCCGAGTCTCACCTGACGGTAGATTGCTGGACTCAAGGCTGAATGGCTCCAAGTATCTAGTCTAGGCTATGAAGCGTTGCTGACCTGGTAGCTCATCAAGGACACTGCTACTCTTGCCACCCAAAAGACAGCTCTAGCCGAAAGAGAACAAGAGATGAGAGTGCTTTCAGAGGACAAAGGGCGATTGACGCAAGAAGTGAACCCCCTTGAGTCTCATCTGACGCCAGATTGAAACATTGGAGACAAATTCCCGTGAGGTAGCTCTCCCCAAATCGTCGCTGATTCGATAGTTGAATGCGCAAGTTGCAGAGTTGAAAGAACAGACAACGAATCTGTCTGAGCAGGTCTTGGAACAAGAACAACAGGTTGCCCCGTGGGAGGTGTGACTGACGCCAGTTTGAACGACTACAGAGGGAATGTCGCGAGATATCGAGCTGTGAATCGTGGGTAATTCGATAGGTGACCGGTCAAATTGCAGAGTTAAAAGAACAGAAAACGAACCTGGCTGGGCAGACCTTGGAACAAGAACAACAGGTAGTTATCTCTGATATCGTGCTGATCGAACAGTTGAATGTTCAAAAGGGACGATTCGAGCAAGAGATGGCCGATTTGCGGTGTCAACAGCCTCAACCACAGGCTCCCTTTGTTCCCCCTTTCACAATCGGTCCAAATCGCCCTCCACTCAGATCCATCGCATCTGCACCCCATCTTGCCCCACACTTTCCGGTCAGTCACCCTCAAACGCCCTCCCCTCGTACGTCGTCGTTGCGCACCAGGACCCCAGACAGCAACGACTCGGAAACTTCGTCGCGCAAAAGAAGGCGTAGTAGTATCCAGTCGGAAGACATGACGGTGCAGATCGTTGATGATGAGCTTGAGGAAGTGGAGGCTGTGACTCTCGCAGAGGGAATGGAGCTTGTTCTGCCTTTCAGGGCAGACCGGGATGTGGTGAAGCATTTGAGGGTGAGAGTTCCGCAGAGGATGGAGATCGGGCGCGGTGGTGTCCCTCAGAGACGAGCAGGCAAAGAAGCTGCTTATGATACTCTTGCCGCCAACAACTCGTCCAAAGAGACAATGTACCGCTGCACCGTGTCATTTCTAACTCGTAGGGTTTGTACTAATTGCGGGGTCACTCGACGCAAGCCATGCCACTGGAGTATGGGGATTGGATACAGCTGTGATCATTGCGTGAGGACAAAACGTCATTGCTCTTTGCCGTTGGTGACTGAGGGTGAATATCATCAAATTGACTTCCCTGTAGTCGAAATTATCGAATAGTCAAATAGTCAATGATTTCCATGATTGGATGGTGTAAAAGTTTAATTTGAAGCCACGCAAGTTCACCTCCGATAACCTCAGGGCAACCATGACCCGTATCCTCCTTGTCGCCCCCTCTAATCCTGTAGACTCTGAATCCCCAAGTTCTGCCATAGCCGATTCTAAAGCACAATCACCTGGTTTGGCTGCTGCGAGCAAGGAGCCCGTGATGCGAGGCTGGCGCAATGAGCATCCTTTCTTCGTTCCGATGAAGAGTGGTCGGCTCTCGGGAGGAAAGAAACTCAGAGAATTTGTCTATTGGAACGAGCTGACATGGGAACAAGCGTTCAACTGGCGCAAGGCTTTCCTGGCGGAATTTCTAGTTGAAACCAGGAAATGCTTCCCCCACATTCGGCGACTATTGGCATTGATTTATCGCACCAGTCCTTGGAGAATGGTGATCATGATTGCCTTATACCTCATTAAGGGATTGGAGCCGGCTCTTACCTTGCAAACAAGAGGCGGGTTTATCCACATGGTATCGATCGAGCTTTACCTGTTTGACTTGTAGCTGCAAGAGGGCCTGGAGAAACGAACCTTCGACAGAGACCGATTAATCAAATTGCTGGTGAGGCAGGTGCTCGGCCTCGCGTTGAACAACATTGTTTCTGAACTCAAGTATTTGCTTTTTTGATGATGCTTAACACAGTGATCGCACTACAAAAGCCTTGGAAGACAGAGTCCGACAGACCCTGTGGACTGGTCTTCTTAGAGGATACCTGGAACTTGAAATCAGCGAGATGAAGGATAGCAATATTGCTGCCGCATTTGAATCAGCTCGCCGTATCGTTGATACCAATCCAATTTCGATTTTCGAAAGGCAGTTGCAAAGTTTTGAACAAGTGACGGCGATTATCTCCAGCGTTGCTGCCCTTTCAAGCTTTACTAGGAGGAAAGCATGGCCAATCTTATTTCTGACCTCGATTTTTTCGTTTGCAGAGAAACTTGGGCTCTTGAGCAAACTCACATTCAACCTTTTGGGAAAGTCCAACAAGCACCACGGTAAGGATTCAATAAGAACCCTGCTAATGCAGACTGGCAACCGTTGGATATGAGCATCAGTGTTTTGAAGAGGAAGAAAACCCAACTTGAGAAACTAGCCTCGAGTATCCCTGCCCGTCCCGAATTGATGATTTTCGGTGCAAAAGATTGGCTTCTAAACCATCACAACGAAGTCACGGAACGCTGGCGTTTGCTCGAGCAATTAAAAATGCGAGAGAAAAGAAAGTCCAAAGGATGGAGCTCCTTTTTTCAAGGTGACATGGTTGCAAGTTTACAGGGCGGACTGCGGGCCTCACTTTGTCTACTGGTTGCATATCAGCCTGATTACTTCGGATTGTCGCTATCGCAACTCACTTTCCTTGAAGCGTCGATCGACGGAATGTATTCGTCCATCTTTAAGCTTCAAAAATTCGTCTTCAAGAAGTTGGTTAAAGATCTGTTCGAAGTTCGGAATCTTTTTGAATGTATGGAAATCAAAAGCACAGTTTTGAAGTTGCCGGAGGATCCCGCGCCATATATTTCCAATGTGCGTGGGATGAAGGTGGAATTTCGAGAGGTTACATTTCGTTACTCGAAGGAGGCGCCTCCTGTCCTAAAGAAGATCAGCTTTACTATTGACGCAGGTCAAATGGTTTCAATTGTCGGCTACAACGGTTCAGGTCAGGAACCCCAACAACTGCGTTGACAATAGGCAAAACTACACTTATCAAACTCCTCACTTTACTTGAGAAACCCTCACAAGGCGAAATTCTTATTAATGACGTACCTATTTCGGGGTACGACCCTCGGATACTGCGTACGAATATCTCTGCTTTATTTCAGGACTTTTGTACTGTTTGTTCGCAATCTCACTAACATCAGATCAATATGCGCACTTCAGTGTTCGTGAAAACATTGGTATTGGAAAATCCGATTCCTTGAAGGACATACAACAGATTCGTCGAGCAGCACTCGATAGTGGAGCCGATGGAATCATCAAAACTTTGCCACGTTATTACAGCAGTTTGCTCTTTCAGAACTACGGAGATTCTACTTGGTACCACGACGCGCATTATGCTCATCGGGATATCGGAAACATAATCGACTGGAACGCAGAAGATATTCCTTTTATGCTCAAGGTCCTCGGCCATCAGCTCTATGCACAAGCCAAACTTGAAGAAAAGAAAATTCTGTGGACACCTCGGCCTGTCAAGACGATTGACATTACAATTCCCCCACACTATGCCGAGGAAGAGGAAACAAAATATGCTGGAATGTCAGGAGGCCAATGGCAACGCGTAGCTCTGGCCAGAGCCTTCATGAAGATTAAAGAAGCCGAATTGTTAATCCTTGATGAACCCAGTAGTGCATTGGACCCACAAGCCGAATATGAGATTTTCAAGTGCATAATGGAGCTCAGGAGGGATAAAACAACAATTTTCATCGTAATCTTCTATATTTCCACTTCGACTAAAGCTAGTCTCATCGGTTTCATACAGTCAGAGCGGCGACAAAGATTTTAGTACTCACTTCACAGACAACACTGATTAAAGCTATTTGACAAGGGCGAGCTCATAGAAAGCGGAACACATGAAGAGTTGTTGGAGATTGAGGGCGGCAAATACGCACATCTTTTTAAATTGCAGTCAGAGGGCTATGCAGATTTCAAGAGGGGCACCCCTAGCTAGGCGATAAAGTACTTGAGCCTATCTCTATCCTATATAGTTATCTGCTTTCGCCTTGTTTCGTTTGGCCGCCCCCGATTCAGAATTCATCCTACCAAGCCGCAAAGATCGCCCAGTATCTTTACCGCTATTGGAACCATCAAAATCCTTGACCAAACATAGATTTTGCGACCATCGGAACGTGCCGAGGCACAGTAGCCTGTTGGGCAACAGGACAATCCGACCAAACAATCCATCAGGGCAACAAGTGCCGTTGATAACAATTGCTGATACTACAGCAATTCAAGTTCGCCGGGCGGCGGTCGACCAAGTACCCATCCGGCGACATACAGAAAGTATTGCCAACCGGACAGGAGCTACATATACTCGTTATCGGTTCCTAACACCGGTTTGTTTCGTGGCCAATGTCCTTTGCGCACCCTCACATTGAGTATAATTTATTTGAGTAACTGTAGTAGATCCATGTGGGATAGCTAATAACCTGCCACCCAAGCACGCTCAAAATCGTGTGCTACCTAAAACAATAAACCGGGGACATCACTTGTTGAGACGTCTATGGACTTCCCCCCCGAGATTCCTCAATAAGAATTTTGGAGCCCAAAACTCAGACTATCTTTTTCCGCCTAGCGCCGTGGCACTTGGTGCATTACTGAGTGAGTCAATGCCTTTAGCGGAAATAGACATCTTGGAAGTTTGCTGGTCGAGGTATGAGGCTAGGTTTTGGAAAGCCATAACTATGGGTTAGGTTTGACAGTCAGTCGAGGTCTCAGGAGTCAGGTTGGGCTGCTCTTTTTTTGAGCAGCCTCGTCTTCAAAAACTCGCAGAAGAGGTCGCCGTTAATCATGCCAGACGATAGAATCACAGATCCTCGCTCGATCTTGCGGCTTCCAAATGAAATCCTACTGGAAATCTTAGAATTCTTTGCCACCTCGTATCGAATCGAGACTGCGGAATCTGTAGATGTATTCGATCGGTATTACCGCAATCTGTATGGGAGCACGGAAACCAATACACTGCGATTCCGCCATCTTGTTCCGCTGCGCTGTGTCTGTAAGCGATTCCGAAACCTTGTCGATAATATGCAAGTTTCGTATATATGACTGCGATTCAAAACTTTCTCAAGATTTTAAAGCTGGAGAAGAATTGAACTGGTTGGTGAAGAACGATGATGACGTTGGGAGACAAGAGATACTTGTACTCTGGAGACTGAGGCGATGTATTCGGGACTTGCTTAATCTCGAAAAGGACCCGAAAATCTCCATTCCAGACGACGCGATCACTCTCTCTTTGTATGGGCGTGAGAGTTCGCCTCATTCGAATCCCATTCGCAGTATTCCCCTGTCGAGTATAACCCGTCGCTACGAGAATATAAAATACCTCGGAATTCATCATCCGTTCAGGAATGTAAACCTCGACATTCTCCCTGTTATGTTTCCGCAGCTGTCATCGTTATTCCTAAGCGTGATCGATTTTTGTGGTACGTTGGAATCAATGCCACGTCTTCAATATTTGGCAGTGGACCTCGTCGGCTGGGGCGACTATTTCCACCGCGACTTCGTCCCTATCATGTCGGAAAATACCCTCACTCACCTACGTTTGAATTTCTATCTATTTCGACCGGAAGAGTCCGTTTCTATGCGTGGGCTACTACTCGACTTTCACGCCCTTCGACACCTTCACCTCGAACCCTTAATGTCCTACTACATCGACTTTCTTCACAGTACGGAGTTGCGCCTTGTGACATTTGGGACGAAACTCGGCTGGCCAAAGGATGACGTCGATGTGCCACGGCTCGCTCACTTGTTCACCGCACGAAGCTTGCAGACGATCGAAAACCTCTCCTTGAAATTGCTGTACTGGGATGCTGATCTTGTGGAGTTGTATCCAGATTTTTCCGAAGACCAAGCTCCGGTTATTAACGCAATCACTTCCAACTGTCGCCACTTGAGAACTATCGTTTTTGAGATGCCGATCGATATCAATTGGAGCACGGACTTTAAATCGTTGCGTTCCCTCGAATATGTCGAATGGACAATCTTATCCAGCTTCATCTATCAGCAGGAAAGCAAAATGATCCTAACGGAAGCATTTCAAAAGGCATGCGCTCGAGCCACGTTTTGGTTCTTTGGAGACGACAATTGGTATTAAGAAAATTGGAGAGCACTTCAGGGCTTGAGGAGAAGTTCGAATGGAAAGAAGGGTTGTATATACTAGTTTTCGCTACGACAAACGTATAGGTTGAAGATAGAGCGTGCGAGTCTGGAAGTCGCCTCTCTACTTGCTTATGAGGTCGCAACTTCGAAGACTTCAAGAGCCAGGATTGTCCTGGTGCTGAGCGGTGTTGAAGGCGAGGTGCAATAGTTAAGGATTGTCTCCTTTGTACTATGAGTGAGATTGTATTCCACATCTGCTCCCGGCCCATCACCCAATACACTTTGAGTCATGGCCGTTGCATCAAAGATGAGCACATCGGCAAAATCTTTGCCAATTTATTACGTGTAACTTCAATTGCAAGCTTTCTCCACAGGAAAAGGGGTTGCAGTATGATAACCAACGCTCTTATTCGTACGGAGTTTTAGGGTTCGACGGCTGATCCATTTTCCTTCTTATCACCGCTAGCTCAGTCGTTGAATTAATGCCGGGGATGACGACCATACATCATGATTTATTGAGAACCTCTCGTTCCTTGGTGACTCAGGACTTGAACAAAGGTGTAGAAAACCATTTCATTACTACTTACGTACAACTACAGTCCGACATCTCGCCTCCTGGGATGTATTCCCTACAAGGCCGGAGCCTACATAATAATGCAATCATCATCTCGCTTGCCATGTTTATATTTAACCCTGATGTACCCATTTTTCGTCCCAACTCCGTGTCGCTGGTTCTTCGAAAAGCCACCTTCGTGCGAATAAGTTCTTCCATCCAACGTAGTCCCCTTCTCCACTCCAAATCCACATTTCTCACTCTTCTTCCATCCACCGCGATATTCGTACCCATCCTCCTCCTCGTAGACGCCATATCCTTCCTTGAAACCCATTCTCCAACTGCCTCTGTACATTGATCCGGCTGCCCACGTATATTTTCCTTCTCCGTGTGGTAGTCCAGTAACTACGTCCACTTGACCTACATAGTAATCTCCATTTGGATATTGCATTGTTGTTGTCGTCACGTTGACAATAATATCATCGGATCCAACCATCGGTAAATGACCAGTGGAACAAGACGGCAGCCGAGTAAATCCCGGCCGTGCTGCAGGCAATGGTATCATTGCCGTCGGTTGAACGATGGGAATAAGTTGAGGTGTCGGTGGAGGTGGTGGAGGAGGCGGAGGAGGGATCAGAACTGGAACTTCTCTAATTACTTCATGGACTCGTTCAATTACTTCCGGAGGCCGATCAAATCGAGCGAGAACGTATTCCAAGCGATTAACCAATTGGTTAAGAGCGTGGACATCTTCCAGAGGAGGGGGTTGGCGCCGTTGAATTATGTCAACTGGGCATACTTGTTGTAGTTGGACGACCTCGATTGGAGCAGGTTGTAGAATTTGGACGCGTTGAATTTCTTCTACCAGTTGAACCGGTTGAATCTGTTGTACAAGCTCCACAGTTTCCACAGGTCCCGGAAACATCTGTCCCGGTGGAAGTTGAACATACTCCATCTGAGGTTGCACGATTTCCACAGGGGGTGGGCACTGCTGATACATCTCAACAGGAGGGAGTGGCATTGATTGCCCTACCATTGGTGGCTGAGGTGAGATCACTTGCAGAGGCATTTGTTGCTGATACTGCTGCTGCTGATACTGTTGTGGAATGTATATCTGTTGCATTTGTGGTTGAGGATACCCCGGTGGAATCGACACTGATGCGCGACGGTGTTGGGCGGAACCTGTTCGTGAGTTGCGTATTCTGAGTGGGACATACTCGTAGGATACATTTGTCTTCGTCAGGGTATGACGAGCTGAATCGTTGTGTTACGAATCTTGACAAAAAAATAAGTCGGGTGTGAACTTTTTCGTGACGCGAGCTGTGCTTTAAATAGGAGAAATCGACAGGACAACTCGTTATTAGGCTGGTCCCTCCACCCGAAATAAAGTTGGTTTTAAGCTTTAATGTGACGTCACTGCTCAGGGATTCCCTCGTGTCAGTCGAAAGGTCCATGACCACGTACGTTTCTAATAGAGTTTCGCTGATCTCGAAAATCCAAGGAATGAACAAAAGGTGAACCAATTAGTGGCCAGCGAAGCTGCACCCTGTCACATGTCACGCAATTCGAACAGAAATCAGCTGAGAATTGAACCTTGTGTCGTCATACCTCCCTAAAATGGGAGTCCAATGAAATATCGTCTTAGGAGAATGTATTTCAAGTTAACTCTCAATCGGAGTGTACCGGGAACTAAAACCTAATTCGGTTCAAGTTGAGTGGGATTGAAGATAGGAAATCGATATTGCAATTTTCATTTGCTCTTGGGACAAGACGAGGTCAGGAGATGAGTTCCATAAATTATTGCATCGATTCCATTGCCAACCGATCAAGCCGTCGGTCTCCGAATGGCGCTGCCGCATCAGCCGAGAACCGAGTCAGCTGCAAATGCCAACTGGTGCAGCCAGATTTTGGATGGGGCCAATGACGTCGAATGGGCCGATGTTGGGACGATTTGATAGGAGAATTATTAAATTTAAGCCAGTCACCGCCCGCAAGACCCTCCCCAACCGTTCCCTTCTCGCCAACAATCTTGTCTATTGTCACATGGGAAATCAGAAACTTGTCATCTCTGCAACCTGGGACCGACACGACTCGGTGACATTTGCTTCAAATGATTGCCGATTCAACTCGAAATCGTATCATAACCCGGGTATGCGTTGGGATTGTCGCCGCTGTTTCCCCGTTCTCGTTGGCATTCACGCTGTTCGTTCTCCTCTTCCATCGAGATTGGGTCGGTAATTGGAAAGATCCCTGTTGCATTTTGTTTGGATGGACGTTTTCAGAGAGTTTATTTTGGCTGTGGTCGATGACACTCTCGCCAAAGTCAGTCACAGTCGTCCCATCCTTTGAGGAACGACAAAAGCTGAGGGAAGATTGTTTGCGGATCGTTGGATCGTCTCCTCGAGCGGCAGCGGAGTTGCTGGAAGGATGGTTCGTTTCGGGGAAACACGGTGCCCGGATTGAAGATTTGCGGCAAGGAAATATAAAAGAATGGTGAAATCATGCTGTATTTTTCTAATGTCGTAGGTTGTGTTGGGCATATTTTGCCGCTTCCGTCGAGGAGGTCGACGCTGAGCCTGCGCTAAGAAATGAGATGGACCAGTCCCTCGCAGAGTTGTGTCAAAGCCTCCAGGAGATCTTTCCCAATGGCCAAATTCCCCCCGGACGAAATCCTGACATTGGATGCATTCGTTTGACATTGGATGATGTAAAACTGGAACATCGGCCGCTGGCATTCTACTTCGTAATTCCCTTCATTGCCATCTCTGATGTAGGTCGTCTCTCTCTTGCAAAGCTCCACATCACTCCTCTTCCGCGCTCACGGATACGTTTACTACCGGAGTGACCTCCCATATCATCGTCTTCTCGGATACTGGTACCGTGCACCTACAATTGCTGCCTCAGATTTACCACCCCTCATGGTGATCCATGGTATCGGCTCGATCCTCTCGTTGATCTGGTTTGTCACAAATCTCGCAACCCGAGCCAAAGACCGCCATATCTTTGTCCTGGACATCAGCCACATCAGCATGCGTCTGCCCCATCCGACTCAATTCCCCTCCCCTGCACAGACTGCGATTCAGCTCTGCCGCATTCTCGACCGTCACATCCCCAGTCGGTCCAATAAACCTACAAAAGCGGTCTTCTTCTGTCATTCTCTTGGCTCCACGTTGATAGTCTGGCTACTCAAATTTGCCCCCGATCGTGTTTCAGGATTAGTTCTCTGCGATCCCGTTTCTTTGCTCCTTCAATACTCGGACGTAGCCTACAACTTCCTTTACCGCCCCAGTGTCGCTGCGGCCGAAATATTCTTTGAATGGATTGCCAAAGAACCTGGTATCGCCTTCACCCTGGGTCGTAACTTCCATTGGTTCGATAATGTATTTCCTATGATTGCAGGAGATGGAGAATTGAGATTCTTCCCTGAGGAATTGGAGACAGTTGTGTTTTTGTCGGAAAAAGACTGTATCGTTCCCACGCGGAGGATCCATGACTTTGTGAGAAGGGAGCGGATGAAGGTTGCAGTTCATGTAATGCCTGAATTAGATCATGGGGGATTCTTGTTTAATGGTTATTGGTTGGATACAGTATTGAATACCTTAATTCAAATGGACACTGGGCTTAAGAAGGGAATTAGAAGTGACTTTAGTTAGATCGAAGACTCAATACACAATTAGGATAGATAATACTCAATTTGGATTCATTAGCTTATAAATACGGCTGTCTGTATTTCAGTGGCTGCACTCCTCGTCCTCTCGTGATGGCTACCCGCTCAACACCAGTATCCGATGCCATGCTTCCGACGTACAAAACTTTGTCTTGAATTCGCTTTATGACGGCCTGAGTCGTGGTGTTTCCCAGTCCAACAAGAATGCCACCATCTGACACCTTGGCCGCATAATCGATTTCAGGAAATTGTGAAGTGTTTGGAGATGGCGGACCAAAGATCCAGCAGAATAGCAAGGCAAGAAGAGACCATAACAGGACCCCGACACTCAGTACTATGAAAATTATGCGCGATGTTGTGGAAACAGTGATGCGATAACCACTGGCAGCGTAATAGCCGATCGCAGGTTCCGGTTTAGCGCCGTTAGTCCCCCAAATAAGAATCGTTACAGCCAAGACCCCACGAATGACTCGGAGTTCCTCAGACGCAGATTGGTCCAAATTATTGCTTAGCAGTATAGTGGACAGGAGCAATTCTGCGGATGCAGAGTTGTTTGTCAAGGCAAAGTCGAAGGTCGACTTAATCCCTGCCGCCGGAATATTACTAAAGGTCTGGCTGTTTGTTTCAGGCGTGACGGAGAGTATAGAGAGGTTCCCCACACTGTATGTGGTCGTTGTGAGCAGCGACGAGACCGACAACCAGGTGTCCAGAGTGGGCGATGTGCTCCACGTCAGATTCTCCCTGCAGTTCCCGCCGACGAGACTTTGTAGGCAGAGAGACCACCCGAACCATAGCGAGTTGTTGACATTCTTGAGACAGACGGCGAGTCCCGATGTGTTTGTGCCGTACACTGAGCAATCGGCTGCGTCAAAAGACGGTTCAGGTCCCTCAAAGAAATCCAGCTGAACTCCTGTTGCTTTCACTATCACATAAACGTCGCCTGTGGAATCTGTGGACGCACTCACTCCACCCCGCACCGATCCAGGCAAAACTACCGAGAAACATTCATCTGACGAGGCGCAGGTGGGGTCAAAGGCCGGAAAAGTGACAACATAAGCCGGGTCGATAAGGTAGCTCCCCGGTTGAATGAGAAGGGAGAGAACAATCTCGTCTGGACTTGTTCCAGGGACTAGACTGCTATCGAAACCGGCATAGCCACTAACGACAGGCTCTGGGTTCGTTGTGGGCACAATCGCTGGACTGGTGACTGTATTCAAAAAGAGGATTGACCCAACAGCGGCGCGTACGAGAACGTGGAGCAATCTGTAAGTAATTAGCAGATTCCAAAAGGGTTAGTTACCTTTGACTGCACCAGAATCGATGAAAGAGGGTAGATTTCTTCCACAGCAATTGCATGATGCCGAGGATGCCAGTTGACGTTGCAAGTCCAAGAAAGGTGTCAAAGCCTATTCCGGATAGACGTGATCCGAATGTCCATCTCAACTGCTCAAATATAGTACTAGGAACAAGTTGTCCTAACAACAGCCCTGAGCCAGTTTAGAAGATGTGGAGAACGAAAATGGTTATGTTCGGCTGTAGATAGAACAGAGACGTAACTTGGCTTATGGCGATGGTGAAGCCAATTGTCGCTCCTACCCATGCTGAAGTAAAGGCCAGCAAGAGGGTGCTAGGCAGGTAATGCGACCATCTTGGCACGAGCGGCGATCCAAATGAGGATCAGGGGAAGCTGCGGTGGAAGCTGTGTCGGTGAGGGGATCAAGTTCGTAAGCAGGATGGTCTCGCGTCTTGAACATGGTAAGTCAACATCAAGTTTGTTCCCGGATGTCAAAGATGGCCGATATCGGCTTGGCGCCGAATCGTCGCTTTAGTCAGTTTCCGAACAATATTTTTCCGTCTAATCTCTGGTCGTCCATTGAATTGTGCCTTGCAAGGCTGAAACATCATCATCGAGGCAGACACTGCGGTCTTCAATGGCCCGTCTTCATCTTTCAGCAATCCCAACCGATCCTGACTCGGACTCCTCTGTCACATCTCATCAACCGAATGTCTCGGACCTCGATGAGGACCAGATACTCGCCGACTCCGAATTACTCACGGTGGGATCGGAACCAGAGCAATTGTTTCCACCGACTGCAGAACTAGGTCGCTCGAAAGATATTACCTGTTGGCACGGTGTTTGTCTCATTATGAGTCGGCAAATTGGGGCGACGATATTTAGTGCACCATCGGTCGTAAACGGAAAATCAGCTAGCATCGGCATGAGCCTTGTGGCATGGTTCATTGGGGGTTTAATCAGCTATCAAGGAGCTCGTATCGCTTGTCGGTATTCCATGTTGATTGTAGTTACGTATGTCCACCTCGGCTGTGCAATGCCGCTGAACGGTGGTGCTCATGCCTATTTACACAAAATCTACGGATCTTTTCCCAGTTGCCTGTTCGCTTGGGCATTGATTCTCGTCCTCAAGCCGGTTTCTGTTGCTGTCGTTTGCCTACTGTTCGGCCAGTATTTCGTTCGTCTATTGTTCCTCTCACCTGTTCTAAGTGACTCAATCGAGACTATTTTGTTGGCTAAATTCGTTGGACTGATATCTTTGTGGTGTGTCATCGCAATCGTCACAGGAGGATCTTTCTTGGTTGCAAAAGTCAACTCGTTCTTGACGGTTGTAAAGCTAGCTTTCCTTGCTTCCATTCCTCTCTTTGGAGCTGTGATTGCCTGTACGCACTTCAATTGACTTGCTCATGTGTTAGTGTCCGGACGTGCGCAACCACGTATCGCTCAAGACTGGTTTCAACCCTTCAAAGAGGATGGAAGTTTATCCGTCGCACTGCTACCTGCTTTATGGCTATATGACGGTGCGTTATTCTTTTTGCCAATACTAACTCTAGGATGGGATAATGTTGTTTGATTCTTCAGAGCTTTTGAACTAACGTACTAGGTAAATTTCGTTGCAGCGGAAATGATAAATCCATCGCGAGATCTTCCGAGAATTGTTCACACAGCAGTTCCGCTAACCGTTGGTACAAGACTTACTGTACCGTCTGACTTTGAAGGTTTGTTTCTTTTGGCAAATATCGGCTACTTCACTGTTCTGCCCGTCCAATTAATTGCACGCTCCACCACACTTGCCATGGTTCGTTACGTCTGAAATTGCGGTTTCTAACCCGCAGGAGTTTGGAATTGTCCTCATGGGCCCCTGGGGAGGCTATCTCTACGCTCTTTGCGTTGCCATCGTTTGTTTTGGTTCAATAACCGGCATTACATTCACAACATCGAGACTTGTATTTTCTGCGGCAAAACAACATCATCTCCCCATCGTCTTTGCCTCGCTGCATCCTATATTAGGAACACCGGTGCGAGCCTTGTTACTGCATAGTGCCCTTGCATCCTTGATGTTGCTTATTGGAACTCTTGATGGATTGATTTTATTTGATGGGATTATCGAATTCTCATGGTATCTGGTACTTCCCTCTTGACATTCGGTATTAAGGCAAGATCACGGCGGCCAGTGTTTTTGTAATTAGAGAGGAAACTCAGACTGTCGGGACAAAACAATTAAAGCCGGCGTCTATACCGACGAAAATCATAGCGGCAATTTTTTGTTTGTGTCTTGTGTGTCTCCTCAGCATGGCTGTCTTTGTTGCTCCTATATCCGCGGCGCTCGCCCTAGGTTTTAGCATCTTGAGTGTTCTTTTCTACTACGTCTTTCGAATAGGGGAGTCGCAAGCTGTCATTGAGGAACCAGTTCCAACTTCCCCAGTTTGCTAGTGCATCGAAGTTAAAATGCTTGCTTAGAGCCAAGTTCGGTCTGGCGTGGGGAATTGCAAGTTTTCATCTTCTACGAGAAACCATCAACATCCGCACAATTATGGGAGTCAATTATGTATTGTATAGTGAGATTTGAAGACTGAATACGAGACATTACTCCTGGAAACTAAAAGTTACATCCGTAATCTTGATTTCCAAAGGTTACATCACTTGAGATTCCTTAATCCTACAATGAATTTCCTCAGCCTCTTCGATCGTAGTCATGTTGCTTTTCATCTTGTTCAAAGTCTCAACATATTCATCGTGCGGATTGCTATCGTAAACAATGCCACCACCTTCCAATTAGTCCCGCTAGTTCAGGAAATACCGGCTTGTAAATATGCAACTCCATCTTTAAAGGTCATTGTTCGAAGGACCAAGCAAGTGTCCAAACTATCACGTTCAAATCCCCACCTACCCACAGACCCACCATAGATCCCTCTAGTCTCCCCTTCGAGTTGTCCGATGAGTTCCATTGCTCGAACCTTGGGAGCACCACTGACTGTGCCTGCAGGAAACACACTTCGAAAAGCGTCGAAGCGAGTTTTGTCCTTTCTGAGAACACCTGATACTTGTGAGACGAGATGTTGAACATGAGAGAACTTTTCGATAGTGAGAAAGCGATCAACGGAAGTGGTGGTAGGATCGCAAACACGATTGATATCATTTCGAGCCAGATCGACTAGCATTACATGCTCAGCTCGGTCTTTTACTGAGTGTCGCAATGCGTCGGCAAGGCATTCATCTTCGTCTGCCGACTGGCCACGTCGGATGGTTCCAGCGATCGGATGGGTGATGATACGGCCATTTTCAGACTTGACAAGGAGTTCAGGCGAAGCTCCGACTAGTTGAAAGTCTCCACAATCGATATAAAACATATAGGGGCTGGGGTTGACTGTGCGGAGGTGTCTGTATATGTTGAAGGGATGGAGGGATGTTGGACGAGCTAATCGTTGCGATGGTACGGCTTGAATAATTTGCCCTTCGATAATCTTTTCTTTGAGCGTTTGAACATACGCTTCATAACCCATCTGGCCGACATTGGAGGTATAAGTGTTGTTCAGAGTGATCGGTCCCTGGGGTGGAAGAGGGATTCCGGGAGAATTAAGCTCATTACAAATAGTCTGGATTTTGTCTCTTGCAACTTGGTAGGCGAGATCGAGTGCTGAGTCGTCGTTATTTGGGGGAATCTGGACATGTGAGATTACGTTGATTGTTTGAAAAAGATGATCGAAGACGATGATGGGGTCGAAAAACATGAAAACGCCCTCCGGGATCTGTAAGATATCCTTCAAGGGCCGTTCGGTTTTCGGTTCAAAATACTTCATGCAATCGTATGAAACGTATCCAATAGCTCCACCTGCCGTTAGACAAGAATATTCAAAAAAAGACGAACCTGGCATTGGCGGAAGTTTAGGTATTTCAAGCGTCCGATATTCTGACAGCACTTTTTCAAGTTCGATGAGGGGATCGCCCTTGACCTCCCAGTGGTCTCCCGACTTGATGACTCGATAGGGGTTCGCACCCACCCAGCTATATCGTCCAATTTGCTCCCCGCCAATAATACTCTCCAACAAAAAGGAGTATGTGGCATTCTGGGACACTTTTAGGTATGCGGCGGATGGAGTGTGAAAAGCACCGGGGAGGACGGCGCAAAGAGGAGCAACATTTGGTTGAACTTCACATTCCGAAAGTAGACGCTTCAGGGTCGACAAGTCAGGCCGGAGACTCAGCTAGGCGTCAGCAACTGCAGATTCCACAGAAGATACGGTTGTCATTGAGGCAAGAGACAAGTCAGGGACTCAAAAGATTTGACTCACCAATTCGAAGTTCTCGAAATGTTCTCTCTGCGCTTACATAATGTGACTCTTCGAAAAGACTCACGAAGAGTAACCTTTTGTACGAGCAGTCACGCCTTGAATCACACGTCACAACCCTTTCCACCGTGATCGTTCGTCCCGAGATCTCGAATTGAAAATGTCTCTAAATCTTCTGGACCCAGTCAAAGCCCTGCGACTCGATAATATACGTTATACGCTGATCCGACTCGAGGGTACAATTATCTTCAACCTCATAGAACGAGCACAATTCCCTTTGAATCCCACAATCTACGTTGTCGGAGGTGTCCCTCTCCCAGACTTTACCGGGTCATTCTTGGACTGGTTTCTTGGCGAAGTGGAAAAAACACATGGTCTCGCCTCTTCAACCCTCTCTAATTGATAGCCAAAAT
>Ga0335073_10002726_pt1 | contig 24237 bp, 27 predicted proteins | sample Lox_Sample_22_FD_207093 | JGI IMG/M metagenome (GOLD analysis project Ga0335073, IMG submission 207093) | Soil microbial communities from Loxahatchee National Wildlife Refuge, Florida, United States - Lox_Sample_2.2 | ecosystem: Environmental > Terrestrial > Soil > Wetlands | place: USA... | reverse complement strand
ACTGCTCGCACCGCTTTCCACAGCCGCTGTCATTACCCTGCAACGTACCCTCGTGCACAATCACCATCACCGTCGTGACAGGGCCGCGGTTACTGTTCTGCACCCCTTGTTGCACCCTTCTCGGGATGGTGAATCGAACCGCTACAGCCTAGCCTTGCATCATGAACTTCAAGCATGGACAAAGAGTCCGCATCAAGGGCAAACACACTGTCGGGGTTGTCGAGAAGAAGCTGACTTCTCTCGATGATGTTTACGTCGTCGTTCTCCACCACGCCACCGCGACCGAAGAAAAGCTTGTCCGCGGCGCCGACCTCGAAGCTTTCGCAGAAGCCGAACACCAGAAGGCCGAGCACCAGAAAACCGCCTGACCTGCAAGGCGCTCTTGCACTGCCGGCCGTTTGTGCGCAAAGCAAAAGGGCGCCGAAGCGCCCCCCTAGCTACCGCCTACAGCTGCTTTTCTACTTCAGACTCTGCAGCTTCTGAGTAGCAATCTGCGCCGCCTCGGACTCCTTGTCCTGGTCTTTGATCGCCGCGTACAGTCGGCGCGCCTCCTGCGGCTGTGAAGTCTCATACAGCTGAGCCAGCTGCAACTGCGCCTCGGACTTCGGCACCGACGTGGTCGGATGTGCGATCACATCCTGGAACAGCGCCACAGCCTGTGAGTTCCGGCTCGTCTGCTGGTACAGGTTCCCCAGCGCAATCTTCGCCAGGGCCGCCAGGTTGCCATTGCCGGCATGCGTCGCTTTTTCCAGATCGGCTTCGGCCTGTGGCTTCTGCCCCATATCAAGTTCGGTAATGCCGGCAAAGTAACGAGCCATCTGGCCGGCGGTCAGCCAGCCGTACTGGTCTGCTGTCTGCCGGAACAGTGGATACGCGGCCCTGGCCCTCTCCGCCGCCGTTGCGTAGGTCTTCAGTCCCGGCTCCGCCGGCTGGTTTGGCTGGGTCAGCGGCGTCTCATACACATCCATCGCCTGCCCCAGCAGCTGGTTCGCTGCCGCCTCCCGCTTCTGGAAGAGCACGATGCTGACGACGACGATCGCCACCGCTACCGCTGCGCCGACCAGCCACGCGATCACGTTGCTGCGATGCTCCCCGACCCATTCAAGGCCGGACGTGGTTACGCTGACGAATTTGTCCTGTTTCAGAGCGTGACGGGTCTGTGTGTCCACCGAAGTTCCGAGCTTCCTTTGGGAGGGAGTCGCGAACGCGCACCTCAGGCGCGCACTCGCACAAGATACCCCCCAGTCTACCACGCACTCCCGGCGCTCGGAGCCGGCCCCCCGTTTAAGCTGCCCGCACTACGTTTTCGATCTGCCCGGTCTCCACCTTCTCCTGGCAGTCGATGCAGTACGGCGTCGAGGGCAGCGCCTCCAGGCGCTTTTCCCCGATCGGATTGCCACAGTGCAGGCACTCGCCAAAGGTTCCTTCCCTCAGACGCTCCAGCGCCAGCCGCACCAGCGAAAGCTGGCTGTGGCCCTCAGTTCCCTGTGAGAAGATCAGTTCCTTTTGATACGACAGAACCGCCTGGTCGGCGACGTCCAGCGTGTCGTCGGCAACGGTCCTGCGGCCCTCTTTCACCGCGCTGAGCATGCTCCGCTCCAGCTGTCGCTGTTGATGGCGAAGCCGCTCCTCGAATCGCCGTAGTTGGGGGTTTTGCGATGGACGGGTCACGGATGAAACTCCTCGGATAAGAACTGGTCCCTCGTTCAGGTCTCGCTTCAGGACATACATTGGACGCACAAACCCCCTGAGGATTTGTTTTTCTTTTTGCACTTTCTGCGGTTTGAGGTCGGTTATTTTCTGATCAACATCCCCCGGAAGGCCGCCGGAGTGACCTCTGTTCGTCCGTTGCAGCATCCTACGGGTGCGTTGCCCGCCAAAATGCTCTAGGCTGAAAGAGTCATGTACGAAGATTTCCACTCCACGGACCGCTGGACCGGCGAAGACCTGCACTGCCGCTGGAAAGGTAATATCGTCGCCATTGCCACGCGCCACGCCGACGCGGTCGACATCCGCTTCGACGTCAACGGCCGCCCCGTTTGGATCGCCATGCCCTGCCTGGCCTGGGTGGAGCAGAAGAAGCGTACCGGTCACGTCATCACCGACTCCCTCGCCGCCCAGGCCGCCGGCCGCTATCTGAAGAAGGCCATCGAGTCCGGCTACGACAATGGCCGCGAGATGTACACCATGACCATCGAGGAGGTCCTCCAGCACGTCGACGCCGTCCTCCATGAAGCCGGGCACACCCGCAACCTGCCCTACCTGATCCCGCTGGACGACGCTCAGCCGCAGGTTTAAGGGCGATCGAGCGGCCGCACCCACCGCGCATTTCGGGTAATGCGTGCGAAGCACCTTCCGCGTGCTGCCAGCATCGTTTTTCCTTTGCAACCCCTCCCCCGGATGGGACAATAATTTGTTCCTTCTGACCCACGGAGGCTTCCCCACCTATGGGAGCGACCGCGACTCTCCAGGACCTCAGGCGTCTGACCGAAGGTCTGCATGCGCACCGCAATCTTTCCACCCCACAGCTGGTCGAGACCGCCATCGCGCGTGGCGAAGGCCGCCTTGCATCGAACGGCGCACTGGTCGCCATGACCGGAGCCCGCACGGGGCGCTCTCCGCGCGACAAGTTCACGGTTGAGGACGACGAAACGCGCTCCCGCATGGACTGGGGCAAAGTCAATCAGCCCTTTCCTCCCGAAAAGTTCGAGGCCCTGCTGCAACGCGTGATCCGGCACATGGCCGAGCGCGACCTCTTCATCCTGGATCTGGCCGCGGGCGCCGACCCGGCTTACCGCCTGCCGATTCAGGTCATCTGCGAGTACGCGTGGCACGCGCTCTTCGTAAAGCAGCTTTTCGTTCGCCCTGAACCGAAGGAACTCGCCAGCCACAAGCCGGAATTCATCGTCATCGCCGCGCCCGAGTTTGAAGCCATCCCCGAACGCGATGGCGTGCGCTCCTCCACCTTCATCCTGGCCGACTTCACCCGCCGGATCATCCTCATCGGAGGCACAAAGTATGCCGGTGAGATGAAGAAGTCCATCTTCGGCGTGATGAACTACATCCTCCCGCCGCGGAACGTCTTCCCCATGCACTGTTCGGCCAACGTTGGAGCCGACGGCGTCACCGCCCTTTTCTTTGGCCTCTCCGGCACCGGCAAAACCACGCTGTCCGCCGACCCCGACCGCCGCCTGATCGGCGACGACGAGCATGGCTGGAGCCCCGACGGCGTCTTCAACTTCGAAGGCGGCTGTTATGCCAAGTGCGTCGATCTGACCCTGGAGAAAGAGCCACAGATCTACAACGCCATCCGTTTCGGCTCCGTTCTCGAAAACGTCGTCCTCGACCCGCGCACCGGCGAGCCCGACTACTCCGACATCCGCTATACCGAGAACACCCGTGCCGCCTATCCTGTCGACTTCATCGCGAATGCCGTCATCCCTGGCGTCGGGGGGCATCCGCACAACGTGTTGTTCCTGGCCGCAGACGCCTTTGGCGTCTTGCCCCCTATCGCGAGGCTCAGCCCAGATCAGGCGATGTACCACTTTCTCTCTGGCTACACGGCGAAGCTGGCCGGCACGGAAGCCGGCCTGGGCAGCGAGCCGGTGCCCGAGTTCTCTGCCTGCTTCGGATCGCCGTTCCTGCCGCTTGCCCCAAGCGTCTACGCCGAGATGCTGGGCCGCCGCCTCCGCGAGCACAACGCGCAGTGCTGGCTGGTGAATACCGGCTGGACCGGCGGCGCCTTTGGCGTCGGCAAGCGCATGAGTCTGCCCCACACCCGCGCCATTGTCCACGCAGCGCTCAACAGCGCTCTCCGTAACGCCGAGTTTTTCATCGAACCAGCCTTCAGTCTCAGCATCCCAACCGCCTGCCCTGGCGTACCGGCAGAGCTGCTCAATCCGCGCAATGCCTGGCCCGACAAAAATGCTTATGACACCCAGGCACGACTGCTGGCATCGAAGTTTGTGGAGAATTTCCGCAAATTCGATGTTCCCGAAAGTGTCCGTCAGGCGGGGCCGACGATCTGATAATTGATTCCTTCTGCGCGGAGCTGGATCGGACCAGAACTACCAGTTGCATGGCTCCTCGCCTCGATCGGCTTGTTCCCGATCGCCAACTGAGGATTGTCGAAAACTGTCCTGTAACCTGCACCCTGTAACCTCTTCGCTGTTCCTCCGTAACTTGACTCTTGACAATCGCAGCACTAGTCTCGAAATGGAGGCAGCGGCAGTTCCCCCTTTCCCTCCGCTCGGTAGTTGTCCTCAGGAGAACGGCCCATGCAAAGCAATCCCAACTACATCTGGAATTACCTTCCGCTGCTCATGCAGATCGTAGTGGTGGGTGCTCTGTCGGTGGGCATGGTGGGTATGTCGTGGTTCATCGGGCGCCACCGCAACGTGAAAGAGAAGCTTGAAGCCTACGAATGCGGCATTCCCGTCGAGGGCGATGCGCGCGGGCGTTTCTCTGTGCGGTTCTATATGGTGGCGATGCTGTTCATCCTCTTCGATGTGGAAGCGGTGTTTATGCTTCCCTGGGCTGTGATTTATCGCCAGCTGCCGAAAATTGCCGGCTCGCGTCTGTTCGGGTTCTGGGAGATGCTGGTCTACCTCGGTTTCGTGGTCCTCGGCATCTTCTATGTATGGAAGAAAGGGATCCTCGACTGGGCCTCTGACAAAGCAGACCTCTAAACCTCAACCGCAACACTCCAGCCAACTGAGAGAGTCATGGGAGAAGCGCTGCTCACCAAACAGGCTGTGTTCGAGAGCCTCGCGCAGAATGTGGCTATTCAGGCCCTCCGCGCCGCGCATCCTGAGGCCATTACGAACGCAAAGTTCGATCGGGACGAACTCACGCTGGTGATTGCCGCCGATCAGATCCGCGCCGCCTGCCGCACCCTTCAGACCGCGGGCTACAACTTTCTTGAAGACGTGACCTGCGTGGACTGGTACCCCGCCGAGCCGCGCTTCCAGGTGACGTATCACATCGTGTCGCACAAGCTGAAAGAGCGCGTCCGGCTGCACGCAATGCTGGGCTCGATCGATCCGTCGATCGACAGCATCACTTCCGTCTGGCCCTCGGCCAACTACTACGAGCGCGAGGTATGGGATCTGTTCGGCATCCGCTTCCATGGCCATCCCAGCCTGCGACGCATCATGCTGCCGGAGGAATGGGAAGGTCACCCACTGCGCAAAGACTATCCGGTGGAGGGCTATCGCTGATGGCCGATCGACTCGATAACCCGCGCGCGCCCGAGATTCCCGGCTTCGTCGAAACCGCAACGCTGGTCAAGCCGCGCCCCGAAGAAGGCCCGAAGGACCACACCATGGTCCTCAACATGGGGCCGCAGCATCCGTCGACGCATGGTGTGCTGCGCGTGGTGCTCGAGATCGACGGCGAGACCGTCGTGAAGCTGGTCCCCGACATCGGCTACCTGCACACCGGTATCGAGAAAACGTGCGAGGCGAAATTCTGGCAGCAGGTGGTTCCACTCACGGACCGCATCGACTACCTGTGCCCGATGACCAACAATCTGGCCTTTTGCCTGGCCGGCGAAAAACTGCTCCAGCTTGAAATCCCCGAGCGCGCACAGTGGATGCGTGTGCTGCTGAACGAGCTGACGCGCCTCAATTCGCATCTGGTCTGGCTGGGCACCCACGCCATGGACATCGGGGCGCTCACCGTCTTCCTTTACACGTTCCGCGAGCGCGAAGAGATTCTTCGCATCTTCGAGCACGTCTCCGGCCAGCGCATGATGACCTCTTACTTCCGCATCGGAGGCCTCGCGCTTGATCCGCCGCTGGACTTCTTCGACTCGGTGCAGGCGCTGATCAAAATTCTGCCTGAGAAGATCGACGAGTATGAGAACCTGTTGACCGGCAATCCCATCTTCATTAATCGCCTCAAAGGCGTGGGCTATCTGAGTCCGGAAGACGCCATCGCTCTGGGCGTCACAGGCCCGCCGGCGCGGTCGACCGGCATCGACTGGGACCTCCGCCGCGACATGCCGTACAGCGGCTATGAGAATTTCAAATTTGAAGTTCCGACTTCAACCGTGGGCGATGTCTGGGCGCGGTACCTGGTGCGTCTCGTGGAGATGCGCGAGTCGGTGAAGATATGCCAGCAGGCTCTGGACGGCATGCCCGCCGGTCCCATCAAGGCGGACGCGCCGCATGTTGTGCTGCCGGACCGCGAAAAGATGAAGACGGAGATGGAAGCGCTCATCTACCACTTCAAAATCGTCACCGAGGGCTTCCAGGTCCCGGCCGGCGAGGTCTACCAGGCGGTCGAGTCGCCACGCGGCGAGATGGGCTATTACGCCGTTTCCGATGGCACCGCGAAACCCTACCGCGTCCACATGCGCAACCCGTCGTTCGCGACCTTGCAGGCAGTGGAGAAGATGTGCGTCGGACGGCTGATCGCCGATGTCGTTGCTGTCATCGGCTCCATTGATATCGTTCTGGGGGAGATCGACCGGTGAGCGCAACTGTGACCGCCGAGCCTATGCTGCAGACCGAACTGTGGGTGTCGTTTGTCTCGATGCTGCGGTCGTACGCGGCCGCGGCCAGCCTGCATGCTGGCGATGTCGATGTCACGACAGCGGAGAATGCCGTGACGATCGTCTTCGGCCGAACTCACCTTGAAATGAGGTTCGACCCGGAATCGAGCCGAATTGTATGGACGAAACGCACCGGCTCTCGCCTCCCACTCGATGGCAGCTTCACCATCGCGCCCGAAGGATCTGTTCGTATCGATGGTGCGAGCAAAGACCTTGATCACGCTGCGATCGATTTCATCGCGTCCGTCACAGCGGGGAAGGAGGGAGCCTGATGGCCACGACCCTTTTCTCCCCCGCGCTCGCCGCCCGCTTCGACAAGCTCGTTACTCTTTACCCTGTGAAGCGCTCCGCGCTGGTTCCCATGCTTCTTTACGCGCAGGATGAGGTCGGCTATCTATCCGAGGCGGTCATCGCCGAAGTCGCAGAGCGAGTCGGCATCTCTGAACTCGACGTGCGCAACGTCATCACGTACTATTCGCTGCTGCGCACCAAACCCGCCGGTAAGTATCACGTCCAGGTCTGCACCAACATCAGCTGCATGTTGCGCGGCGGCAACGAAATTCTCGAACACTGCAAGAAGCGGCTCGGCATCCCGAACAAAGGCGTGACACCCGACGGCCTCTTCTCTCTTGAGGAAGTCGAGTGTATCGGCGCCTGTTCCTGGGCTCCCGCCGCTCAGGTCAATTACGACTTCCACGAGAACCTCACCCCCGACTCCATCGACAAGGTCCTCGACGACTACCGCACCAAATCCAAAGACGGGGGTGCCCGCTAGTGGCGACGCTTACCACTCATCCCGACTGCGTCCCTTTGGTTTCGTACCGCTTCGGCCAGGGCGCCACCGACATCGACCGCTACATCGAACTCGGTGGCTATGAGGCGGTCCGCAAAGCCCTTGCCCTCGGCCCCGAAGGCATCATCAACGAGATGAAAGCCTCCAACCTCCGCGGTCGCGGCGGTGCAGGCTTCCCCACGGGCCTCAAATGGTCCTTTGTGCCGAAGCAATCGGCGAAACCGAAGTACGTGCTCGTCAACGGCGACGAATCTGAGCCCGCCACCTGCAAGGACCGGCTCATCTTCGAGCACGATCCGCACTCGGTCATCGAAGGCGTCATCATTGCTGCTCTCTCGGTCGGCGCCCGCATGGGCTTCATCTACCTGCGCGGTGAGTACCGCTATCTCCTTCTGATCATGGAGCGCGCTGTGGCTCAGGCTTATACCAAAGGCTTCCTCGGCAAAAACATCTTCGGCTCTGGCATCGATCTCGACGTAGTCACCCAAACCGGCGCAGGCGCCTACGAAGTCGGCGAAGAGTCGGCGCTGATGGAGTCGCTCGAGGGCAAGCGCGGCATTCCCCGGATCCGTCCGCCCTTCCCGGCGGTGGTCGGGCTCTACGGCGGACCCACGATTATCAACAATGCCGAGACGATCGCCACTGTCCCGCACATCTTCCGCATCGGCGCCGGCGAGTATGCGAAGCTGGGCACCGAGCGTAACGGCGGCACGCGCCTCTTTTGTCTCAGCGGTCACGTGAACAAGCCAGGCGTTTACGAGCTGCCGATGGGCTACAACCTCAAAAAGATGATCTACGATGTCGGCGGCGGCATTCCCAACGGCAGGAAGCTGAAGGCGGTCGTTCCCGGCGGATCGTCGACACCGGTCCTGAGCGCCGACGAAATCGACATCGGCATGGACTTCGATCAGGTCGGTAAAGCGGGTTCGATGCTCGGCTCCGGCGGGGTGGTCGTTCTCGACGAGACCACCTGCATGGTGGAGTTCGCGCTGCGCACCATGAAGTTCTATCGGCACGAAAGCTGCGGCTGGTGCATTCCCTGTCGCGAAGGCACGGACTGGCTGGAAAAGTCACTGACGCGGTTACATAACGGCGGCGCCGTCGACAAGGACATCGACAACATCCGCTACCTCGCCGAGAACATGCTCGGCCGCACCTTTTGCCCGCTGGGCGACGCGGCCGCGATGCCGACGATCGCTTTCGTGAAGAAGTTTCGCAAGGAGTTTGAGGATCACCTGGACGGCAGGGGCTGTCCGTTCCACCAGGCGGCTGAACCGGAGCCGGCGCTGGTCTGAAGGATCTGAATGGCTGACGTTACTCTTACTGTCGACGGCAAGAAGATCACAGCGCCTGCGGGTACCCTGCTCATTGAAGCCTGCCGCGCGCACGGCATTGGGGTGCCGGCATTCTGCTACTACCCAAAGCTGGCGGTGCAGGCCGCCTGCCGCATGTGCCTGGTCCGCATCGAGAAGATGCCCAAGCTGCAGACCTCCTGCACCACGCCCGTTGCCGAGGGCATGGTGGTCACCACCGAAAGCCCGGAGATCGCACAGGCCCGCAAGGCCACCGTCGAGCTCCTGCTTGGCAACCACCCCCTGGACTGTCCGGTGTGCGACGCAGGCGGCGAGTGCGAACTGCAGGACATGACTTTTAAATACGGGGCGCACGAATCGAAATTCGTTGAGATCAAGCAGCACCGCGAGGAGCAACAGTGGTCGCCGGTGGTCTTCTACGATCGGCCGCGCTGCATTTTGTGCTATCGCTGTGTCGCGGTTTGCGGAGAGGGCATGGACGTGTGGGCTCTCGGCATCCAGAACCGCGGCGCCGGCGCGGTGATCGCACCCAACCAGCAGGATCACCTCGACTGCGAAGAATGCGGTATGTGCATTGACATCTGTCCCGTTGGGGCTCTGACCTCCGGCACCTACCGTTACAAAACGCGGCCCTGGGAAATGTCGCATGTGGGCACGGTCTGCACGCATTGCGGCGACGGCTGCAAGACCACGCTGGGCGTGCGCCGCTCCAACGACGGCATGGAAATCGTTCGCGGCGACAACCGCGACAAGTCCGGCATCAATGGCGACTTCTTATGTATCAAGGGCCGTTACGCATTCGACTTCGCGAACCGCGAGAACCGGCTGACCAAACCCATGATTCGCAAGTCAGGCGGCCGCCTCGAAGAGGTCACGTGGGAGGAAGCGATCGAGTTCGCCGGCAAGAAGCTGCGCGAGATTCGCGACAGCAAGGGCGGCTCGACCATTGGCGTCATCGGCTCCAACCGCACCACAAACGAAGAGTCCTACCTGCTGCAGAAGTTCGCGCGTACGGTTCTGGGTACCAACAACATCGATCACCACCGGACGGCGGATTACCCGGCGTTCGTCTCGGCGCTCAATGGAAAGGCCGAGGCCTCCCTCCGCGACGTTGCGGACGCCAAAGCGATCCTTGTGCTGGGTAATGATCCCACCGAACAGCATCCAGGGCTGGCCTGGCAGATTCGCACCAATATTCGTCTCAACCAGGCGCGGCTCTATGTTGCGAATCACAACCCTGTCAAACTGCGCCGTCAGGCCACCGCATTTCTTGAAATCCCCGAAGATGGCTACGCGGGACTGGTGGCGTGGCTCGGTGGCGCCGCCGCACCCCTCGACGAAGACAAGAACGCTGTCGCCTTTCGCGATGGACTCCGAAAGGAAGAATCGCTCGTCGTCGTCTTCGGCTCGGAGTTCCGCGGCCGTGACCTTTCAGCCCTCATCGCCTGGGGCGGCACTCTGCCCAATGTCAGGTTCGCCTGCCTCGGTGACTATGCCAACTCTCGCGGCGCGGCAGACATGGGCCTTTACCCCGACCTGCTCCCTGGGTATGTGCCAGTCGGTGCAGCCGCCCACTTCGCCTCGGAGTATCCCGGCCTGCCCGCCACGCCGGGACTGAACCTGCTGGAAATGTTCGACGCGGCCGAAGCCGGCTCGCTCAGCGCGCTCTATATTGTGGGCGCCAATCCGGTCGCCCGCTACGCCCGCCACAGCGAGGCGCTGCACAACACCTTCATCGTCGTGCAGGACATGTTCCTGACCGAAACCGCGCAGTTCGCCGATGTGATCCTGCCCGCGGCGAATCTTTACGAGAAGAGCGGCACCGCGACGAACACTTTCGGCGATCTGCAGCTGGTGAAAAAAGCGGCCGACCACGCTGGCGTCCGCACCGACTTCGAGCTGATCGTCCGCATCGCCGCTGCTATGGGTGCCGATATCAAACAACTTGTTCCTTTTGGACAGCGCGGTATTCGCGCCGATATGGGGCAGGCCCGCGGCGCCCAATCCGGCGAAGCCGACCGTCACGCCGTGTGGCTCGTCGCGCATCATCTCGAACCGAAGCTCAGCCCCTTCGATCCCTTTGCCATCTTCGACGAAATTCAGCGGCTCGTGCCTTCCTATGACGTCCCGCGCCTGGATTTGCTCGCCGGCAACGATCAGCGCCTCAAATCGTCGCTCGTGCAGATTGAAAACCTCGCCGCGCGAGCCGACCTTGTTCTGGCCTCCAATGACACGCTGTTCACCTCCGGCTCACTGGGCCTCTACAGCAAGACTCTGCACTCCGTTCTCGAATCCCGCAAACCCGTCGAAACAGCAGCCGATTGAAAGAGCCAATGGACACAAACCTGATCCCGTTCCTGCTGTTTAACCTCGCCAAGGTCATCGTGGTGGTGGTGCTTTTTCTGATGTGCGTGGCTTATACGGTGCTGCTCGAACGCAAGCTGGTTGGCCGCATTCAGAATCGGTGGGGTCCGAGCCGTGTCGGCCCCTTCGGCCTGATGCAGCCGCTGGTGGATGGCATCAAGTTGTTCCTTAAAGAAGACCTGATGCCGGAGGCAGTCTACCGCCCGCTGTATATCCTCGCGCCCATCATCGCGCTCACGTGCGCGCTCCTGTCGATTTCCGTCATTCCCTTCGGCGCCGATATTCGCTGGCACGGCATGCAGTTCTTCCAGATCTCGGACAACAACATTGGCCTGCTGATCCTGCTCGGCATCACATCGGTCGGTGTCTATGGCATCGCGCTCTCGGGATGGTCTTCGAATAACAAATATTCACTGCTGGGCGCATTGCGCGCTTCGGCTCAGGTAATCAGCTACGAACTGGCGCTCGGACTGTCGCTGGTCGGAGTGGTGGTTCGCACTGGCTCGCTTCGCCTGCGGGACATCGTCGGCATCCAGACCGGGCCCCACGGTCTGCTCTCCTGGAACTTCTTCGGAGGGTTCCAGTTCGTGGCCTTCTTCATCTACCTGATGGCGGCTTACGCAGAGACGAATCGGTCTCCATTCGACCTCCCCGAGGCTGAATCTGAGCTGACGGCGGGCTACCACACCGAGTACAGCTCAATGAAGTTCGCCATGTTCTTCATGGCTGAATACGGCAACATGATCACCGTTGGCTGCGTCGCCACGCTCCTGTTTTTTGGCGGATGGACCAGCCCCTTCGGACACTTTCTCTCCGGCAGCGGTCCTGTATCGACCGCATTCTTCTCGTTGTTCTGGTTCGCCGTCAAAGTTTTCGGTTTTCTCTTTCTCTATATCTGGGTGCGTGGGACGCTTCCGCGCTTCCGCTATGACCAGCTCATGGGCCTCGGATGGAAATTCCTCTTGCCCGTTGCCGTAGCTAACATTGTTGTCACGAGCTTCTGCATCGGGCTCCGGCTGCCCATGCAGTAATACAATCGTTCCGGACCGGCCACGCTGTACCCGCAGGTTGCGGGCAAATTCAGAAGACCATGCATCTTGCTCTCTTCATCATCTTTGCTGTGCTGTGCGTAACGGGGGCGCTTAACCTCCTGCTCCAGCGCCACCCCATCAACAGCGCACTTTCGCTCATCGTCGTCATGAGCTCGCTCGCTGTCCTCTACCTGCTGCTGGGCGCGGAATTTCTGGCTGCCGCCCAGGTTATCGTCTACTCCGGCGCGATCATGGTGCTGTTCACCTTCGTGATCATGCTGCTCAACGCCGGCAAGGAAGAGCGCACGCATGGCAGCAAACTCGCCTATGTTGCGGGATTTCCCGGGGCCGCCGCTCTGCTTGGCCTGCTCGCCTTCATCTTCATCTCGCGGCGCGGTGAGTTCGGTCAGGCCCGCCTTGGCGACTATGTCGCCACCACCGGCGATCTGAGCCGCGTGCTTTTCAGGGACCTGCTGCTGCCCTTTGAAGTCACCTCGGTCCTGATTCTCATCGCCATCCTCGGCGCCGTCGCGCTGGCGCGAAAGGAGCACTGAGCCGTGGTCCCGATCGCGTATTACCTCGTCCTCAGCGCTATCCTGTTCTCCATCGGAGTCGCCGCGTTCCTCATCAAGCGCAACATCATCACCGTCTTCATGTCGATTGAGCTCATGCTCAATGCTGTCAATCTGGCCTTCATCGCGTTCTCGCGCCAGTGGAGCCAAATTACCGGCCAGCTCCAGGTCAACGGTCAGATCTTTGTCTTTTTCGTGATGGTGGTTGCGGCGGCTGAAGCGGCCGTCGGCCTGGCCATCATCATCGCCATCTTCCGCGCGCGCAATACTCTCAACGTCGACCAGGTCGACCTGATGAAACTATGAATTCCGACCTTCACCTCTGGCTCATTCCGCTCGTCCCCTTCGCCGGATTCCTGGTGAATGGCCTCGTTGGCCGCAAATTGCCCAAGGCCCTGGTCACCACGATTGCGCTCGTTGCTTCCCTGGTTCCGGCCCTTCAGGTCGCAGCCATTGTTACAAAATTCGGCTCCCTCACTTTGCCGTACCTTGAAAACCACGGCGCCTGGATCGCCGCCGGCTCTTTCCATGCCGACTTTGCCTTTCAGCTCGACCAGCTCACGCTCGTCATGCTGTGCATCGTTACCGGCGTCGGATTCCTGATCCACGTCTATTCGGTCGGCTACATGGCTGAAGAGCAGGGCTACTGGCGATTCTTCGCCTACATGAACCTCTTCCTCTTCTTCATGCTCACCCTCGTTCTCGCCGAGAATTTCCTGCTGATGTTCGTCGGCTGGGAAGGCGTGGGCCTCGCCTCCTACCTGCTCATCGGCTTTTATTACACCCGCGTCTCCGCAGCGAAGGCCGGGATGAAGGCCTTCGTCGTTAACCGCATTGGCGACTTCGGCTTCCTGATCGCGATGTTCCTGCTCGTCGCCCACTTCGGCAGCCTGAGCTTCTCGGAAGTCTTCAGCCAGATCGGCGCGCATCCTGAATGGCAGAGTGGATTTCTTACCGCCATCGCGCTCTTCCTCGTCCTCGGCGCCACCGGCAAGTCCGCACAAATTCCGCTGTACGTCTGGCTGCCAGACGCCATGGAAGGCCCCACGCCCGTCTCAGCTCTCATCCACGCTGCGACCATGGTCACGGCGGGCGTGTACATGGTTGCGCGCACGCACGTTATCTTCGACCGCTCGCCACTTGCGCTCGCTGTGGTTGCAACCATCGGCGTCGCCACGGCATTCTTCGCTGCGACCATTGGAATCCTGCAGACCGACATCAAGCGCGTGCTGGCCTATTCGACCATCTCGCAGCTCGGCTACATGTTCCTGGGCTGCGGCGTCGCAGCGTATTCGGCCGGCATCTTCCACCTTGTCACGCATGCCTTCTTCAAGGCGCTGCTCTTTCTCGCCGCCGGGTCCGTCATTCATTCCCTCTCCGGCGAGCAGGACATGCGCGCGATGGGTGGCCTGCGCAAAAAGATCCCCATCACCTTCTGGACCATGACCGCCGCGGTTCTCGCCATCTCCGGCATACCGCCTTTCGCCGGCTTTGTCAGCAAGGACGAAATCCTCTACCAGGCCTTCCTCTCGCCCAACGGAGGCAAAATCTTCTGGGCGGTCGGACTTCTCACCGCCGGGCTCACCGCCTTCTACATGTTCCGGCTCTGGTACATGACTTTCTTCGGCGAGCGCCGCGAGCCATTGGCCAGTCATGAAGAAGACCTGGCCCCCGTTCACGCCCGCTCCGACACAAAGCTTGTTCTGGAAGCCGACCCGCACGCGCATCCCGTTCATGAAAGCCCGTGGGTGATGCTCGGACCCCTCGTCATCCTCGCCATCCTCTCCGTTATCGGCGGCTTTATGGGATGGCCCGAAGCGCTCGGCGGCAGCAACTGGTTCGGCCGCTTCCTCGAGCCGGTCGTTGCTGCCGCACATCCCACGTCCGCGGGTGGCGGCAACAATTCGCTCGAACTCATCCTCGCGCTGACCTCGGTGGCCGTCGCCGCCATTGGCTGGCTCTTCGCCCACATCCTTTATTACGCGAAGCCCGGGCTTCCGGCCCGCATGGCCGAGAATCTCCGCGTCGTCTACACCCTGGTGAAAAACAAGTACTGGGTCGACGAAATCTACGGAGCCCTCATCGTTGCCCCGGTCCTGTTCATCGCCCGCTGGCTGCTGGGCGTTCTCATCGACCGCGTCGTGATCGACGGCGGGACCTTAACTGCCGGATACACCGCACAGGGTTTCGGAGCCCTCATCGCCCGCATTCAGTCCGGCAACATTCGCTCCTACGCAGGATGGCTCGCGCTGTTCGCCGCCGCCCTGCTCGCCATCTCGTATTTCGGATGGACCACCCACTTCTACCTGCAATAAAGGACGAAGACGAGACCGTGCTGACTGACCACATCCTGACGCTGATCACCTTCGTCCCCACAGCGGGCGCGATCGTCGTCGCGTTTCTTCCCCGCAGGGGCCGCGTCGTCCAAACCTTCACCCTTCTCGTCACGCTCGTTACTTTCGCCCTCTCGCTTCATCTGCCGGCGCATTTCGACTACGCCAGCCACGGTTTCCAGTTTGAAGAGAATCAGCCCTGGATAGCGGCGCCGGCCATTCGTTATCATCTCGCTGTCGATGGGCTGTCGATGTGGCTTGTCCTGCTCACTACCTTCCTCGCCCCCCTGGGTGTTCTCGTCTCGTGGCGCTCCATCCAGAACCGCACCAAGGAGTTCTACTTCCTCTTCCTTCTGCAGCAGACCGCGATGATCGGCGTTTTTGTCGCGCTCGATCTCTTCCTCTATTACGGCTTCTGGGAACTCTCGCTCGTTCCGATGGCTATCCTTATTGCTCTCTTCGGCCCCAACCGCGGACGCCAGGCCGCCATCAAATTCTTCCTCTATACCTTCATCCCGTCGGCGCTGTTCCTCGTCGCCATCCTTTACCTTTACGCCAGAGCCGGCACCTTCGACTTCGTCCAGCTCCAGAGCCGCCTTGCGTCCGGTTCGCTCGGCATCACATCCGAGGCCCTCTCCTGGCTCTCGTTGGCGTTTCTCGTGGCCTTTGCTGTCAAAGTCCCGGTATTTCCGCTGCACGGCTGGCTTGCCGATGTCATCCAGGAAGGTCCCGTTGCGATGACCATGGTTGTCGCGGGCAAGCTGGGCCTCTACTCCATCTTCCGGTTTAATCTCGGCCTCTTCCCCGAACAGGCTCGCGCCATCGCGCCACTCATGATCGTGCTCGCAGTCGTCGGCATTCTCTACGGCGCGCTTCTTGCGCTCGCGCAAACCGACATGAAGCGCCTCGTTGCCTACTCCATCCTCGGCAACCTCAGCTTCTGCACGCTGGGCATCTTCTGCTTCGCGCTCGCCGGCCTCAACGGCGCGGTCTATCAGACCCTGAACGAGGGACTCACGGGCAGCGCGCTCCTGATCCTCGTCAGCATCCTCTACGAGCGCTACGCCACGTACGACATGACCCTTTATGGCGGACTCGCTGCCCGCCTGCCTTGGCTCGCCACTCTGTTCGTCATCACTACACTGGCCCTCGTCGGCCTTCCGCTCCTGAATGGCTTCGTCGGCGAATTCCTCGTGCTGAGCGGCTCCTTTGCGTCGCATCCGCGCTGGGTTGGCGTTGCCGCTCTCGGCACCATCCTCAGCGCCACCTACATGCTCTGGATGGTCCAGCGCATCTTTTACCGTGGCGAATCCTCTCTCGTTGCCAACCGCCCAGCGCATGACCTCGATTTCCGCGAGCACGTGACGCTCTGGCCCATGGCCATCGTGATGCTTGCGATGGGCGTCCTTTCGCCTTACTGGATGAAGGCCATCGAGCCGGCGATGACGCCGCTCTCCGGTCCGGTCCCGGCTGTTGCAAGGCCGGTTAGTCCCGTCGCCGCTGTGTCGGCGCCACAAACCCAGTTATCCGTCTCTGGAGGTGCGCAGTGAACGATTTCCCGCGCATCGCCCCTGAGGTCATCCTTACCCTCGGCGGCATTATTGTGATGCTCGCCGACGCTATGTTCCCGAAAGGTTCCAGCCGCAAACCCCTGGGCTGGCTAGCTCTGCTTGCGACCCTTGCCGCCCTTGCTGCCTGCTTCTGGCAGGCGCAACTGCCGCCCGGAACCGCCTACTACGGCGTTGTCCGCACCGATGCCTTCAGCGTCTTCTTTCACGTCATCATTGCCGGCATCGTCCTTGCCACGCTGCTCATTACCCTGGACGCCGTCACGCCGGAAACCGAAGGCCTTGGCGAACTCTTCGCACTGATCCAGTTCGGCGCCGTCGGCATGATGCTGATGTCTTCGGCCGTCGAGCTTCTGCTTGTCTTTATCGCTCTCGAAATCTCCTCCATCTCCACTTACATCATGGCCGGATATCGCCGCAGAACCGGCAAGAGCCCCGAATCCGCGCTCAAGTATTTCCTTCTCGGCTCCTTCGCGACATCGTTCTTCCTCTACGGCATCGCGCTCCTTTTCGGAGCCACCGGCAGCACCCGCATCGACGACATTGCCTCTGCCGTCGCCCACCCCATCGCCGGCGCACCGCCCCACGTCCTGCTCTACATCGGTCTGGCCATGGTCCTTATCGGCCTCAGCTTCAAGGTATCTGCAGCGCCCTTCCACGTCTGGACGCCTGATGTTTACGAAGGCGCGCCTTCGCCGGTGGTTGCGCTCATGTCCACCGGCCCCAAAGCCGCCGCCTTCGCCGTCCTGCTCCGCGTTGTCTGGGGAGCGCTGCCCGCCCTGCACACTTACTGGGTACCTATCGTCTGGTGGCTCGCCGTCCTGTCGATGACCATCGGGAACCTGGGCGCCCTGCGTCAGCGCAACGTCAAGCGGATGCTTGCCTACTCCTCCATCGCCCACGCCGGCTATATCCTTGTTGCTTTCACCGCGCTATCACCCGAGGGCATCGCAGCCGCCAGTTTCTACGCTCTTTCGTATGCGGCGATGAACGTCGGCATCTTCGCGATCATCAGCCACACTGGCGGCTACGACGACCAGTTCACGCTCATCGACGATTATCGCGGTCTCGCGTACGCCTCTCCGCTGCTGGCCGGATCCATGGCGTTCTTCCTCATCTCGCTGATCGGCATTCCCTTCACCGGCGGATTCTTCGGCAAGTTTTACGTCTTCTCGGCCGCGTTGCACTCCGGGATGGTCTGGCTGGCGATCATCGGCCTCATCAACAGCGGCATTGCGGCTTACTACTACCTGCGCGTCGTCGCCGCTATCTACTCAGAACCCTCCGGCGCTTCGCCGATCATGGCGGTCTCCCGGCCTTCGTTTGCGCTGCTCCTTGCTGTCTTTCTCACCGCAGCCACGACCCTGATCCTTGGCATCGAGCCGGACAATGTGCTTTCGGCCGCGCGCGCCGCCGCACAGACTTACACATCAGCGCCAGTGACGCCACCCGCCTTTCCCCCCACCAGTGCCTCGCGTTAACTCTTTGACCTTGCAGTTTGCAAGAGCAAAACCAGCGAGGTTTGGTTCGCATGAATGATTCTAGTCAGGCCGGAATCCGATCCTGCGCTGCCTCACCGGCGGTAGTGCCTTCATCTCCTTAATGTCGCAGTTAAGGCGTTCAAGGTCTTCGGCAAGAACTTCAATCACTGACGCGATACGTTGCTGTCCGCGTTCCAGCTTGTCCAGCCGGCCAGCGATCCTCTTGTTATTCGCCACCATTTCGCGAAGGCGAACAAATGCGCGCATGATCACGATATTCATCTGCACTGCGCGTTCGCTGTTCAGGACAGAGGCGAGCATGGCCACACCCAGCTCAGTGAATGCATATGGCGGCGTGCGGCGCCCACCTCGCCCCCTTTTTGCCATTGCATTTTGCAAGACCAAAGCCTCCGCCTCGTCTTTCGCAAGGGCAAGCATGAAATCTGCAGGAAAACGGCTCTTGTTTCGCCGGACGGCCAGGTTCAGATTTCCCGTGGTCACCTGGTAGAGTGCGGCCAGGTCGCTGTCAAGCATCACCTTTTGGCCCCGCACCACATAAATCAGGCTCTCCACAGGTCGCCGTACGGCCAATGAGGTTGCGGAGTTTCTGCCGGACTTCGCCATATTAACAATGTGAAATATGGCACTGCTGCGGGTCAACGGCATGCCTGGACATTTCCCCACGTCGGTAACTTCGCTGCATCCTGCCCATCCCTGCTCGCCCTACCTCTTTCTCATCCGCACCGACTCCCAGCTCCCGTCCGAACTCCATCCGCCATCCACCGTCAGCGTTGCGCCGTTTACAAAGCCGCTCTCCCGTTCGTCGGCCAGAAATGCGATTGCTCGCGCCACGTCCTGCGGAGTCGCAAACCGACCCATCGGCACACGCTGGGTGATGTCCGCATCGGTGTAGCTCCCGCCTTTCTGATCTGCCACATCCATCTCGGTCTTCACCCATCCTGGACACACCGCGTTCACCCGCACGCCACGCCCGCCCCACTCCGCTGCCAGCGTTCGCGTCAGACCCACCAACCCATGTTTCGACGCGTTGTATGCCGCGCGATCGGCCACCGCCACCAGCCCCGCAATCGACACCACGTTCACAATCGATCCGCTGCGCGCTTCCAGCATGCGACGCCCAAACACTCGCGCCAGCAGAAACGGCGCCACCAGGTTCACTTCCATCATTCGCCGATACTCTGCTGCGGAGGTCTCTTCGGCCGCGCGAATCAAACTGATCCCGGCGTTGTTCACCAACACATCGACGCGTCCGAAGCGCTCGAGCACTCGCCGCGCAAACTCCTCCACGAGCTCTTCTTTCGTGATGTCTCCTGCAAAGCCCAATGCATCCGAGTTGCGCGCCTCGATGGCCGCTACCGTGGCTTCGGGTTCTCGTAGATCGATGATCCCAATCCGATAGCCGCGCTCGGCCAGTAATTCCGCCGTCTGCCTTCCGATCCCCTGCGCCGCGCCCGTCACCACCGCCACGCGCTCGCCGTTCGCCATGCTGCCCTCCTCGCTCTCAACCCAACAAGCTTACCGTTCTCAACTTCGTGGCTGAGCCATTATGCTGAAGGGTTCCGTGTCTTACGGGCCCCAACCATCAACGAAGGAACGCAACCTATGGAAATCATCAGCAGTGACTCCCGGCCCTCGCGTCCCGGCCCTGCCGATTACTTCACCGGCCAGGTGCGTGTCGATCCGCTCTTTGACGCGCCGGATCCAGCGCGTGGGGTCGGCGCCCATGTCACCTTCGAGCCTGGTGCGCGCACGGCATGGCACACCCATCCACTCGGCCAAACGCTCCTTGTGATGTCCGGCTGTGGCCGCGCCCAGCGCTGGGGAGGCTCTGTGGAAGAAATTCACCCTGGTGACGTCGTGTGGTTTGCGCCCGGTGAGAAGCACTGGCACGGCGCCTCGCCGAATACAGCGATGACGCACATCGCGATCCAGGAAAAACTCGACGGCAAAACAGTCGAGTGGCTGGAGCACGTCAGCGACGACCAGTATCGCCTGTAAAAACGAATCGGCGCAGATATGAGAATCCGCGCCGATCCGGGTTCATGCCCTAGGTTCAGGAAAGCCGCCGCATACCCGGCGGCAGATCCCCTGCTCCCAAAGCCAGCGAGGGCGATCCTTTACGCTCCGGTTCCCGTGCCGAAGCAGGCGTATTCATGACTTCCTTCCAGGCCTGCTGGAACTTCGCCATCTCGCTGCGCGTCCCCACCGTGATCCGCACGTGATTCGGGTAAACCGGCCAGGTCCGCCCGATAAAGACGTTCTTCGCCGCCATCGCCTCCATGACCCCCCTGCCTGGGCGCCCGGCATCGAGCAGGAAACAGTTCGTTTGCGATGGAATGAACTTGTAGTTGTTGGCTGTCAGCCACGAAAAGGTCTCGTTGCGGATGTCGCTGTTGATCTTCTTCCGCTCCGGTACCAGTTCCGGAACCTGGAGGCTGCTGGTGGCCGCCGCGACTCCGAGGATGGGGAGGAAGTTCGTGCCGTAAGACTGGAGCTTCGCCAGCAGATCGGGCCGTGCGATGGCCACGCCGCAACGCAGCCCGGCCATGCCGTAGATCTTCGAGAAGGTCCGCAGCACGATCAGATCCTAGTCTGCCTTCACCAGATCCAGATTCGCAGTCGCATCGGAGAAGTGGATGTAGGCTTCATCCACCAGCAGGATCGATCCCTTCGGTTTGTTTTCCAGCGCGAACTCGATGTCCGAGCGACTGGTGATCGTTCCCGTCGGGTTGTTCGGATTGCAGATGTAGAACACCCCGGCACTGGGATCGGCTGCGATCATGGCCTTCACATCGTGCGCGTAATCCTTTGTCAGCGGTACCTTGACGATCCTCGCGCCACTGGCCTGAGCCGCATACATCGGGGCCTCGTAGCTGGGGTCGGCGACCACCAGGCTGCGCTCTTTCGACGTCAGCGCCATGACCGTATAGTGCAGCGGCTCGCTCGATCCCGCATACACGCGGATGTACTCCGGCTTCAGGCCCTCCAGCTCGCTGAAGGTTTTCACCAGCTTCACCGTGAGCTCGTCATCGTAGCGTCCGCCTTCCGGCAGGAGACTGCTCATGGTCGCGCAGGCGCCGCTGCACGGCCCCAGCGGGTTCTCGTTGGAGTCGATGCGCACGGCTCCCGGCGGGAAGTCGCGAATGACACGGGTGCGCTGGGCGCGCGCTAACTCGGGCTCAGTCAGAATCGGCACGGCGGCCGCAGCCGTCGCGGCTGCTGCCAAACCAAAGAAGCTACGGCGAGAGAGGTTCGTGTTCACCTGCGCCTCCGGAACTGAAGATTAGGCCTGAATGACTTTTCCGAATGGACTGCAACAACTCCGGCGACTCGACGGCGGTCACTTCCAGGCGGACCCGCACCTGCAGACTAAGTGGATCCTACAGGGCTCTGGGGTGAACCCGTACCGGAGTACAGTGAGTATGCCCTGACAGGGTTGGGAAAGTCCATCTTTTTGCGTGGTCTTCGAAAGTGACGAGCCCAATCCCCGACAACCGGAATTTGTGCCAGCCGTCACAGTCCCCGCGAGTGACTCATTGCGGATCAGTCGGTTCCGTGAGGCCACTTTTGTGGTACCCGGCGTCATCTTTCCTGTGCCCACCGTCACATACAGTCGTGGATGCGAAAGAGGAGCATTAAATCCCGGAAAGGAGGGTTATTATGCCGAATCGAATCCACGTCGCATTCGTGGCGGGGCTGCTGGCCACCGCCGCTTTCGGGATAGCCCAGACAGGACCTGTCATCAAACAGGTACCCGTGCAGCACACATCAGCCGCATCCGGAAAACAGATGTACACCGCCTATTGCGCCGTTTGCCATGGAACGGATGGCAAGGGTGGCGGACCAGCCGCCGCAGCCATGAAAGAACAGCCAACCAATTTGGCGCAGCTTGCCAAAGAGAACGGGGGCAAGTTCCCCGAGGCTCATATCTATTCCGTCCTGCAGTTCGGAATGGAAGAGCCGGCTCATGGCTCCGCAGACATGCCCGTCTGGGGTCCGGCGCTTCGGTCGCTCGACAAGGGCGCTCCATCTCCGGACATGCTGGAACATCAGAGGCTCGCGAACCTGACGAACTATCTGAAGACCCTCCAGCAGTAGCAGACCTCACAAACACGAACTCCCTGCCGCGAGCGCAGCAGGGAGTTTTTGTTTGCCTGCGAAAACTATTTCACTTTCATCAGGATGATGACGAAGGTGAACAGGGCGAGGGACTCCATGAACGCGAGGCCGAAGATCAGGAAGAGCTGAATGGCGGGGCGCGCTCCAGGGTTACGGGCAACCGCCTCAGCGGCCGATCCGGCGGCGCGGCCCTGTCCGAGGCCGCAAAGGCCGGATGCGATGGCCATGCCGATGCCGGCGCCGATCGGTACCCAGGTCGAGCTGGAGCTTCCGCCGCCGGCCGCCTGTGCGAACGCCGGCGAGGCCATGAACAGCGCGGCCAGCGTCATGAAGAGATATTGCAGTTTCCGCATTGTGTTTCTCCTGCTTCCGTATGATCTGCCGCCAGTGGGTGGTTGAGGCTCACCGTGCTGGCCCCCTCACGCTGAACGGCTTTTCCAGTGCCGGAGTGGAAGCGGCTCTCCGGCCGGAAATCTTAGTGGCTCTCTGCATGCTCGGTCGCCAGTCCCAGATAGATCATGGCGAGCAGCATGAAAATGTAAGCCTGAATCAGTGCGACGAAGAGGTGCAGACCCAGACCCGCGATGGGGAGCACCAGAGGGATCATCGAGAAGAAGATGATTGTGATCATGTCGCTGGCCAGCATGTTGGCGAAAAGACGAACGGTGAGCGACAGGATACGCGCGAAGTGGGAGATGATCTCCAGCGGAAACATCAGCGGCGCAATCCACCAGACCGGTCCCATGAAGTGCTTCAGGTAGCCGATGGGCCCCTGGGCGCGCAGCCCGTGCCAGTGGTAGTAGAGGAAGGTGAAGATTGCCAGGCCAAGGGGAACGACCGGATTCGCTGTCGGAGTATCGATGCCTGGAAAGAGCCCCAGGCAATTGCAGCACAGGATGAAGAGCAGCAGGCACGTCACGACCGGCAGGAACCGCTCGTAGCCATGTCCCATCACCTGGCCGGCCTGGCCACTGACGAACTCGTGGATCATCTCGGCCAGTTGCTGTGTACTGCCTGGCTTTTCGACGCTGAGCCGCAGGCGGACGAGGATGAAGAAGAGAACGAGCCCAGCGAACACGATCAGTTCGAGCGTCAGGGTGTTGTCGATCGGATGGCCGGGATGGAGAGGGTGAATGCCGAGCTTCTCGAGGAGCGCCGTAACCGGCGCGCCAAACCACTCATTCAGCAGATGGGCAAGGAACTTGATCCAGGCAAGCATGCGTTTTCTTTACTGGCGAAGGAGGCGAATCGCCTCGATGGAAAGGGCAACGACGGCCAGTCCGATGCCCGCTACTAAGGCGTAAACACTACCGTTCAAACACCTTAGACTAACATACAGAATTCCCCCGACCATCGCTAAACGAAGAAAAAACATCACTAAAGTGCGCCCCATGGGGCTGGGGGCCGGCCGATTGTCGAGGGACGCGGAGACCAGGCGTGACAAGGTGCGCCACTCGCGCAGTCCGGTGTAGGAGATGACGGCTCCGGCGAGCTCGAGAAGGCCGGACTGCCAGCCCATGGTGAAGGTGAAGACGGCGAAGAGCAAGAGGGCGAGGATGACGACGGTGCGGAGGGCGCGGCGGAGAAGTTGCTGCAGGTCTTCGTCGGTCATGGATCCGGCGGCATCGAGGGCGGGGTCGCTGCCGGAGTTCATGCGCCGCGATCCTCCTTCTCGGAGCGGTTGGAGTAGCGGATGGCGGAGCGGAGGACCTCGATGAAGCCGGCGACGAAGCCGAAGACGATGCCGACGATGTAGATCCAGTGCTGGTGGAACAGCTTGTCGAGACCGGCGCCGATGAGCCAGCCGACGACCAGAGCGGCGGGCATGATGAAGGCGATCTCGAGGATCCGCTCTGCACCGGCGATGCCCTGGGTGAGGGCAGAGCGCTTCGGGGGTGGTTGCGGGTTGGGTGAATCCTGGGGCATCGGCTGCTTGTTCCCGCCTTGTTATACACCAGCAGAGTGGGGGCTCGCGGTGATGGGCAGGGGCTGCGGCGGTGAAAGCTATACTCGAACGAGACGAATGAGCTACGACGCGTTTGAGTCCGAATTTGAGCGGCGGCTGTACAGCGATCGCCAGGAAAAA
>Ga0335073_10002723_pt1 | contig 24244 bp, 19 predicted proteins | sample Lox_Sample_22_FD_207093 | JGI IMG/M metagenome (GOLD analysis project Ga0335073, IMG submission 207093) | Soil microbial communities from Loxahatchee National Wildlife Refuge, Florida, United States - Lox_Sample_2.2 | ecosystem: Environmental > Terrestrial > Soil > Wetlands | place: USA... | reverse complement strand
AGTATGGCGCGTGCGAAGGTGCGTCGCGCCGGCACCAGCGCGTGGCGCGCGTAACGGTGCGCGTGGGCGACTATAAGACCGATAGCTCGGGTGGCCGCGCCGATGGCTCGCTGGAACTGGCCGGTCTCGATGACGATCCTGTCGCGCTGCGCTCTGCGTTTTGGACTGCGACGGACCAGGCCTACAAGGCTGCATTGGCCGCCTACGCTCAGAAGCAGGCGGAGTTGAAGCAGGTGCAGACGCCGCCGCAGGCTGACGACTTCAGCCACGAGAAGGCGCTCGTCTCGCTCGTTGAACCGGCTCACCTGGTTGTGGATGAGCACGCGTGGGCAGACCGCGTGGCGCGTGCCAGCGGCCTTTACCGCAGCGACGCAACGCTAAGCGCCAGCCAGGCGCAGGTGCAGTACTCGGTGACGAGCTTTCATGCGCGCGCCACCACCACCTGGCTCGTGACCAGCGAGGGAACCATCGTGCGCAAGGCGGCTACCGAGTACGAGGAGACCTTCGGCGTCGGTACGCAAGCCGACGACGGTATGCGGCTGGACCGCTCGTTTGCGACGACGGGCACCGCACCGGGCGATCTTGACTCCGAGGCGGACTTCAACAAGCATGCGGTCGAACAGATCCAGTCACTGAACGAATTGCGCAAGGCGCCGCTGGTGGACGAGGAGTATCACGGCCCTGTTCTGCTGAGTGCGGATGCCGGCGCAGATACGATGCGCGCGCTGCTGGCGAATTCAGTGGTGGCCACTCGACCCAGACTCGGCACCGAAGCGCGCACCAACGGAGCATTCGCTTCCAGCTACCAGGCGCGCGTGATGCCGGACTTCATCGATGTCGTGGACGATCCCGGCATGAAGAGCTACAACGGCAAAGATCTGCTCGGCGCGTACACGGTGGACGATGACGGCGTTCCGGCGCAGGCGGTGAAGCTCATTGAAGCGGGGAAGCTCGAAAACTATCTCATCGGCCGCGAGCCAGTGAAGGATTTTCCGCAGTCGAATGGCCATGGGCGCGCGGGCATTACCGGAGCTGCGAGGCCATCGATCGGTGTACTCAAAGTGACGGCGCAGAATGGGCTCTCTGATGAAGATTTGAACAAGAAGCTGCTGGCGATTGCCAAGGAGCGCGGCCTGAAGGATGTCTACTTTGTGGCGACGATGGGAGGAGCGATGGCGCCGCGGCTTCTCTATCGGGTGAGTGCCGACGGCAAGCGCGAGCTGGTGCGCGGCGCTGCGCTCGACGACATCGACCAGAGGGCACTGCGCTCGAGCGTGGAAGCGGCGGGCAAAGACCTGTGGGTGACGAACTACTATGGCGACGTGCCTCAGACTGTGATCGCGCCGGCGCTGCTTTTCGACGATGCCACCGTGAAGCGCGCCAATGAGAAGAACCAGAAGCTGCCGTTTTATCCGCCGCCGGAGTGAGAGAAGCAGGGAACAGGGAACAGGAAAAGACGCGATCGCGATGGCGCGTCGCGCCACCCCACCCTAAACGCAAAAGAGCGTTTAGGATGGGGCACCCTGGTTCGTGCTACCTTGCGGTGCGATAGATTTCGGAGCCGGCGAGCAGATACGCGCCGACACCGTAGACGTAGCTTGTGGTTTCAGTGAAGGCGCCGGGAGCCGCGCCTACAGGCTGAATACTGCCCAGGCGGCCATCGGCATACACGTGCGTGAGCATGGCGGCCCAGGCTTTTTCGACGGCGGGCCAGTAGGTGGCGCGGTCGAGGATGCCGTCGTTCACGCCCCAGGCCATTGCGTAGGTGATGAATGCGCTGCCCGAGATCTCCGGCAGCGGATACGAGTCGGGATCGAGCAGGCCGGGGCGCCAGAGACCGTCCTTGCCCTGGATCGACAGCATCTCGGCGGCCATCTCCTTGAGCAATGCGATGTACTTAGGGCGCAGCGGCGAATCGGCGGGCAGCTGCTGCAACACGCGGACAGTGCCGCCCATCACCCAGCCGTTGCCGCGCGACCAGAAGAGCGGCTCGCCGTTTTTCTCATGCTTGTCGAGATAGGTGGCATCGCGAAAGTAGAGATGCTTGTCGTGGTCGTAGAGCAGGTTCGTGGTGATGTCCCACTCGTGATCCATGAAGGTGAGATATTTCTGGTCGCCGGTGATCTTGGCCATGTCGGCATAGACAGGCGGCGCCATGAAGAGCGCATCGCACCACCACCAGAGTGGGCGCTTGGGATCAGTCGGGTCCGGCGTGGCCATTTCTTCATCGAGCCGCGCCTTCATCGGGTCGAGCATCTTGGGGTCTTTGTGGATGGTGTAGAGCTCGAGATAGGTCTGGCCAATGGCCTGATCGTCGGCATGCATCACGCGCGGGCCGGGTTGCCAGTTAAGCTCGTTGCTGACGTTCAGCATAGCTTTCTGGTATTTGTCGCCCGCGATCTCTTGCGGCACAGCCATAAAGCCGGTGTAGAGCGCGGCCCAGGTCCAGTCGTATTGCGCCTTGGGAGGCAGGCGATTCAACTGCCAGTCCGCGACGAGTTTCATGGCCTTGGCGAGATCGCGGCGCGAAAGCTTCGGCGAAAGATGGGCGAGCGGCCCGGGCGTGGGCAGAGTGTCGCCCGGAGGCGCGACGGTGGCTCGCTGCGCACCGGCGCCTACTGTGCCCAAGGTCAACAGCGCAGTTAGAGCGAAAGCCGGAAATCGCCGCAAAGAAGAACTGCCGATCTGCATGGATATCTCCAGAATTATTCGAATCAGCCGCAGCCAACGTTATATCAGTTGGCGCGATTTTGTACGAAGACAAAACTATCCGGGAGCCGTGAGGGTGGTCAAGAGCGCGAGAATTGGCAAAGTTGGCGTTAAAACCGCATGCGCAGGCCGAGCTCGATCTGGCGTTCGCGGTAGAAGTCGGTGGCGTTGATGTTAAGCGGCTGGCCGAAGGCCGTGGTATTGGGTTTGAGGCCGGTGAGGAAGTTGAGCGTAGGAAGGCTCGCTGCGCTCCCGGACTGAAGGTAGTAGCCGGTTGTCTCGATTTCAGTGACATTCTGGTGATTGAAGAGATTGAAGCTTTCGGCCATCAGTTCCAGGTCGCGCATCTTGCCGAGGTCGAAGCGCTTGGCGAGCCGCAGGTCGGCCTTCCAGGTGTGCGGATAGCGGTAGGTGTTGCGGCCGATGTTGTAAGAGCGGCCGTCGTTGCCGAGGCCGTAGACGCGATTGTCGCCGCCTGAGCCGTTCATACCCGGCGCGAGGCCGACGATGGCCGCTCCGGTTGCCTGGTCAAACTCTTCGGCAAGCGAGCCCGAGGTGTGCATGGTGTAGGGCAGCCCACTGCGGAACTGGCCGATGCCGGAGAGCATCCAGCCATTCGCAACGCGGCCCGCGGGGCCATGCAGTTTCCAGGGCGCGTCGTAGATGATCATGGCTGCCGCGGAATGGCGCACGTCCAGATTGCTGGTGCCGTACTCGAGGTTGAAGTGCTGCGGGTCAAGCACGTCGCTGCCCGCTACCAACGTGGTCTCATTCGGATTCCAGTCCATCGCGTGCGCATAGGTATAGTGCGCATGCAGGCTCAGGCCGCGCCGGCCATAGCGATTGATCCGGATCATCGCTGCTTCATAGGTCGAGTTGGCCCGGCTCATGATTTCGGTGATCTGCTGGTAATCGGGATCGAGCCGGCCCACCGTGCCTGTTGGCGAGGGCCATGACGCATAAAACGGAACGGTGATTTGCCGCGACTTGATCGGACCCTGACCCGACCCATCGACCACGGCATACGTGATGGTTTTGGGATTGACCGTCGGATCGAAGTTCGTGTCCATGGAGATCGGCAAACGCCGGCCCAGGCTGACGATTGCAGCTCCACTGAGCCGTACATGGCCGGGCAGTGTTTGTTCGATCGAGGCGACGGCCTGGTGGATCTCAGGATTGCGGATGCCTTGCGCGAACTCCACCGCGCCCGGTTTCACCACGCTGGCCGGTTCGCCGGCGAAGACGTAGGGAAACGGTGGCGAACCTCCTGCGCAGAACTGGCAGTTGTCCGTAGGCCGTAAAAAGAAATTCAGATCGCCTTTGGGAGAGCCGGTCTGCGTGAGCGCTGTTTCGATGGTCGCGTTCTCCGTGCGCCCGTAGTAGAGGCCGTAGCCCAACCGCAGCACGGGCCAATGGCCTTCGGCGTTGCCGATGGCCATGCTCACGCGTGGGCCCCAGTTGTTGCCGAGATTCGGCAGCTTTCTCGTGAATGTGAGATCGGGATTGGCAAGAGTGGCGAGCCGCGGCGGCAACTGCTCGCGGTCCCAGCGCAGGCCCGCGGAGAACACCGCTCGCTTGCCAGCCTGCCACTGCGCGGTTGCGTAACTGGCCCAGTCGTTGGTGCTCAGTTGCCAGTTAGTTGGGCCCATGGTCTGTGAGTAATACGAGTAGCAGGGCATGGGGCCGAAGGTTGTGCCGGTCACGCCGCAGTTGTGTGGGTTATAGGGGCTGAGCGCGTTGGTGAGGCCGAACCGCTCGAAGGCCAGCGCGTCGGAGATGAAGTCCTGCACCCTGGAGTAGTAGTACGTGCCGGTCTGGTTGCGCAGCAGGCTGGTTGCGTCGGAGTTGTGGCCGAGTTCGAATCCCGCGCGAAGGAGCAGGCCGTTGTGGACCCAGTCGATCATCTCCTGTGCGTGGTAGAGCCGCTCGTCGGGATAGCTGCCCTGGCCGAAAGGTGATGGATTGCCGATCGTAAAGCCATAGCGCGAGTCCACAACGATCTGCGGCAGCTGGCTCCAGACATTTCCCTGCAAAAACGTCTGCTCCAGGGCTGAAGGCGCAGCGGGCCGCGCGGAGAGGATGTCACGCCCCGCGGAGGCCTGCGTCGTGGCCAGCAGGTTTGGGGTCAGATACGCTTCCCAGCGGGCCATGAGCCACTGCTGGCCAGCGTGGCTGTAGCCGAAGCTGTGGTTGCCGAAGGTGGCCGACACGCGCGTCATGCCGCCGCCAGGTGCATCCCAGTTTGCGCCGATACCTTCGAGAGTGAGCCGATGGCGCTCGGCCAGCTGCCAGTCGATTCGCGCAAAACCCGTCCACTGCGCGGCGGTGCGCGGCGCCGGACCGAGCAGGCTGGCCAGCTCTTCCAGTCCCGCGGCGGCGTGGCCGGCCATAGGAACGCCGAGATAGTCGTTGTAGGCTTGGTTCTCGCTCTCGCCGAGCTGCGCGCTGAGCAATTGGATCTGTGCGTCATTCGGCGTGGGCACAAAAAAGAATTCGCCTGGGTTCTTCACCGTGGCGAGGCCGGCATCATTGCGCCGATACCGATCGAGCGCCGCAAACCAGAAGAGCTTGTTGCGGCGGATCGGCGCGCCTGCTCCGAAGCCCCACACTGTTTCGTGATCGGGAGGCGTGTACGGCTCCGGCGTGAACACAGGCGCAGATGCAGTTCCCGTGTTTTGCACCCATTGCGTGAAGGGATTGCGGGCGCCCCAGTTGTTCTGGCGGTCGAAGAAGAATCCCTGCCCGTGCAGCGCGTTTCCACCCTGCTCGGTGGTGAGATTCAGGCGGCCGCCCGCGGCGCCCGTGCCCTCAGCCTCGACGTTGCCGGCTACAGTTTCTACGGCGTGAACACCGGCCTCGCTTACGGACAATCCTCGACTGCCGCTCCACGCCGGGCTCGAGCCGCTCGCGTTTTGTTCTGCCAGGCCGGAATCTGCCGTCCGCGGCTCGGCGAGGGCGCTTGCACCGAAGGCCAGACGTGTGTTCGCGCCGTCGATGGTCAGGTCGGCGGAATCTCGGCTCGCCTCTGCCGAGCCGGGCGGTGTCGTGGAGGCGGGTGCGTCGAGCAAGAAGTCCTGCCAGCGGCGGCCACTCACGGGCAGCGCCTGTACTTCTGCGGCGCTAATGGTAGAGGAGACCGCCGAAGTTGCCGGGTCGGGCTTTGCGACGGCGGAGATGATTGGTGTGACTTGCGGAGTGCCGACGTGCAGCACGGCGTCGATGCCGTTTACTGCGATGGGCTGAAGCATGAGCGGCTCGGGTTGGAGAACGGCGACTTGCTCGACAGGTTCAGGCACTGTAGCGAGGGCGGGAAGTGGCAATGGGCTTATGGATGGCGCGGGAGGCGGAGCCAGCTGTCGCAACAACGATATGGCTGCAGGCTGCATGGGCTGGACGGGAGCGGTGGGAGTCTCAGCCGGTAGTCTCATGGAGGCAGTGTTTGGGGCAACTGCAGCGGCCGGGGTCAAGGCCAGCAGTGCCTGCGCGGGCTGCAGTTGCATCGCCGTTTGCACGCGCGCTTCGTGGTGCGGAGAGACTACGATGCCTTCCAGCTGTCCGGAGCCGAGTTGAGGATTTTCGGCTTCCAGTATGTACTCGCCCGCATCCAGGACAGGGAAGCGGTATGCGCCATTTTTCGCTGTGGTGGTGCGGGTTTCTGCGCCCGTTGCCACATTGCGCAGAACGACGCTGACGCCGCCGAGCGGCGCAGAATGAAGATCGGTCAGTTTGCCGGAGAGCGAGCCGGCGTCGGCAGGCGCAGATTGGGCCTGCGACGGCGCGGGCGCGCGCAAGCACCACGCCGCGAGCGCGAGCAGCACAAGCCGGTTCAGCCTGATCTGGGCCATTTGAGTCCCCGATTCCGGCAGACCGTAGGGAAGGCCGGGCCACACGCACAGAGGTCCGGCGCAAGCTCAATACATTTGTCTCAAAGGGGAAGTGGAAACCATCATATGCCGCATGGGCGCGGGTGAAAAGGCTTGGCCGAACAATTTTTTCGGCCGCGAGCTGACGGCCTCGATGGCCGGGTTTATGCGCCAAGCTGCGCGCATTCGATAAACTGGAAAGACGGGCCGATGCCCTTGGACTGCGTGCTGAGTGCCGTTTGAGGCAGAAGTTCCCGTCGGACGAAGAATGTTCATTGATGAAGTAAAAATTCGGGTTAAGGCCGGCGACGGCGGCAATGGTTGCATGGCGTTCCGGCGCGAGAAGTTCGTGCCGCGCGGCGGGCCATCGGGTGGCGACGGCGGCCGCGGCGGCGACGTCGTCATGGAGTCTTCGCAGCGGCACAACACGCTGATTCACTTCCGATACAACCCCGAGCACAAGGCGCAGCGCGGCGAGCATGGCATGGGCTCCAACTGCACCGGTCAGGACGGCCGCTCCATTACGCTGCAGGTTCCCGTGGGCACGGCGGTCTACGATGCGGAGACGGGCGAGCTGGTGCACGACTTTCAGGAGCCCGATGAGAGCATCGTTGTCGCCAAAGGCGGGCGGGGCGGCCGCGGTAACCAGCACTTCGCCACCAGCACGCACCAGGCCCCGCGCGAGCACGAGATGGGCCGGCCCGGCGAGGAGCGCCAGTATCGTCTCGAGCTCAAGCTGTTGGCGGACATCGGCCTTGTCGGTTATCCCAATGCGGGTAAGTCGACGCTGATCTCGCGCATCTCCGCCGCGCGGCCCAAGATCGCCGATTATCCGTTCACGACACTGGAGCCGAACCTCGGCGTTGTCACGGTGGGCGAAGAGCCTGACCAGGAGTCGTATGTCGTGGCGGACGTACCGGGGCTGATCGAAGGCGCTCACCTGGGGCATGGACTGGGCACACAGTTTCTGCGCCACATTGAGCGCACGCGCCTGCTTGTTCATCTCGTCGATGTGTCCGATGCGTCGGGCAGGCCCGATCCGGTGGAAGATTTCAAGGTGATTAACAACGAGCTTGCCAGCTTCAGCAATGGAGCCGGCGAGCATCCCTTGGCGGATAAGCCGATGTTGGTGGTCGCGACCAAAATGGATGCCGCCAACCCGGAAAAGTTGAAAAGACTCTCCATGTACGTGAAGCGCAGGAAACTCGAGTTTCACACGATCTCAGCGGTCACCGGTGAGGGGATCGATGAGCTGAAGTGGGCGCTTGCCGCGCGTCTGCGCCCCGCTGTCGAACGTTGAGCTCTGGCGGTTCGTCGATCCAGATGGGGCTGCAGCAGGAATCGTGAAGTTGTTTCAATGCACGATGAATTTCTGCACTGAATCGACTTTGACGCTTCGTGTCCCACGTTTTGAGGTCTCAGAGAGACACGACTTTCTCACTCATTCGTCTATACAAGTGAGATCGGAGATTCCCACGGCGATGCTGGCAACCTCCGTGCATGCCGGCTCATCCGATCATGTACATCGAGCAAGACGTCGAGGAATAGATTTATGCGCCACTTCCCTTTTCTCAAAAAAAGCGGTCTTTCCCGCGAACTGCTCCTAGGCATGGCGATCAGCGCATTCGTGTTTGTTTGTGCGCTGGCATGGGGCGGCCCGTTCCTTTCGAGCGCGCCCTTTGGCGCGGCGACGCGTGCGCAACAGAGCCAGACGCGATCCGGCGTCTTCAGCGGTATCGTCGTACGCACCGGGGAACACTTTGGGCTTCGCGAAACCACGGGCCAGATCTACCGCCTGGACGATCCGCGCCACGCGCAGAGCTTCGAGGGCAAAACCGTCACGGTCACCGGAACGCTGGATAGCGAAGCGGACCTGATTCACGTGGAGCAGATCGAGTCGCCTGCAGCGTAGATCTGCCACTCCAATTTGTCTGCTGCAGAGGTTGTGAACCGCATGATTTGACTGCTTCAGAATCTCCAAAGGCGCGTGCAGACGCGCCTTTTTTGTGTGCTCCGGCAGGATTTCGGCGCGTTTTTCGTGCGAAAGCGGGCCAGAAAACAGCCAAATTAGGACTACGTTGTTTCGCGTTGTTGCCTACTAGGTGACGATCAACCGCGCCAGAGCGCCTCCATCTGCTCGAGCGTGCGGCCCTTGGTCTCCGGCACCATCCTCGCCATAAACAAGGCGGCAAGAATGCCCATCACCCCATAGATCCAGTAGGCGAACCCATGTTTAAAATGATCCACCAGATAAGGATTCTTATCGAGAATGGGGAAGGTCCAGCTGACGAGATAATTGGCAATCCACTGCATGGCTACCGCCAGGGCCATGGCCTTGCCGCGAATCTGATTAGGGAAGATCTCGCTCAAGAGCACCCAGGTGACCGGCCCCCAGGAAACGGCAAAGCCGGCGGTATAGACCAGCATGCAAACCAGCGCCACCATGCCCTTGCCGCCGAGCCAGAACTCGGTGCCCAGGGCGATCATGCTCACGGCCATGACTAGGGCTCCTACTATCTGGAGCGGCCGGCGGCCGAATCGATCCACGGTGACAATGGCAACGACAGTGAATGTAAGGTTGACCGCGCCGACAATGATGGTTTGTAAGAGGGAGGCATTGGTCGTCATGCCCATGCCTTTGAAGATGTCGGTGGCGTAGTAGAGCACGACGTTGATGCCCACGAATTGCTGGAAGACCGACAGCATGATGCCGATGAAGATGACAAGCGCTCCAAAGGAGAACAGCTTGCCGGAGTGGTGCTCGCTGAGCGAGGCCCGGATTTCGGAAAGCTCCCTTTCCCCTTCCTCTGCGGTGACGAGCTTGGCCAGCACCGCGCGCGCGCCGCTTTCGTCTCCCTTCAGCATCAGGTAGCGCGGAGTCTCAGGCACCAAGAACAGAAGAAGCAAAAAGAGGCCCGCGGGAATGGCGCCGGAGAGGAACATATAGCGCCAGCCGATGGAATTGAGCCAAGTATCGCCGCTGCCTGCTTTGGAGATTCCGAAGTTAACGAAGTAAATCACCAGCATGCCGAAGATGATGGCGAACTGGTTCCACGCGACGAGATTGCCGCGCACCTTGGGCGGTGCGATCTCCGCGATATACATGGGCGACAGCATGGATGCCAATCCCACGCCGATGCCGCCCAGGATGCGATAGATGACGAAGTTCGTCATGTACCCCGGTCCGCCATGGCCGATGGGGGCAAAAGGAAACTCCGGCGCGGAGGCGCCCAGAGCGGAAACCAGAAAGAAGAGGGCAGCAACGATCAGGCCGCGCTTGCGGCCGACATGGGTACTGACCCAGCCGCCAATCAGCCCGCCGATGATGCAGCCAATGAGCGCGCTCGATACCACAAAGCCCAGCAGCGAGTTTGCCGCATTGGCCTGAGCGGTGTTGGTGAGGTCGGTAAATCGCGGATCGATGAAGTAAGCCTTCAGGCTGTCGACGGCGCCGTTGATGACGGCTGTGTCGTATCCAAAAAGCAGCCCGCCCAGCGTGGCGATCATCGTGAGCAAAGCGACATACGGATTGAGTCGTGCCATGGCGTCCTTTTTGAGAAAAGCGATTTTCTCCAGTGTATTCTCGCCGGGGAAGGCGTAGGCGGCAAAGCCTGATCATTCTACGCGATGGCGGGGAAGAGTGTGAATGGGCGAGTCAGCGAATCAGCGGGTTAGCGAGTCGGCTGAACGGCTCTAGCTCACTGGCGCCGGCCCGGGACGGGTGGCGGGGGTATTTGAAGGGGCGGTTTCGCGGCGGAGTTACGGTGATTTCGCCGGTGGTGTATCTACGGCGATTCCTGAGCAGGTGCATCCTCGCGAGGGCATTCCCAGGTCGCCGGCTCCCTGCTGATCGCGTCGACTTGAGGGTATTGGTTTCCGGACGCAGCAACTCAGGAATCGCTATAGAGAGATTGGGTGTGACCCCACCCTAGCAGAGCCAGGATGGGGCACCGGCGATCTGGGAATGGCAAACTGACCTTCTACTGCGTCAGGATCACGCGATCGATGCAGAGTTTGTTGATCCCGGACTGCGGATCGGGGCCGAAATCGCGATATCCGACCTCCACCTGGAGGTTGCGGAAATAGGCTTCTTTCATCGTATCGGTAGATAAGGTTGTCGGAGTTTACGTCCGTTAGCGGCGCGCCTGTGTGCGGATCGGCGATGCGGACGATATCGGTAATGCCGGCCGAGGTCCGCACAGCAAAGACATAGAAGTTCTCCCCAGGCTGAACGAGAAGTTCGTGGATCGTGCCGGTGACCCACTGCAAGGCAGGCACGGCTGGGGGCGCTGGCGTGACGAGGTGCTTCAAGCCGAGCGCTGGAGTTAAGGTGGCACTCATGAGATACCTCCCTGTCTTTCGCAATTGGTGGGGTGCTTGGAGCGAAGTCTCGGGTTCGGCGTGTCTGCCACCCGAGAGGGCAGAAAAAACAACCCACCGCACAGCATCATGCATGCGATGCACGCACTGCGCTATGACGGTGGGCACAGGTTAAAGTGTCGAGCGAGGTTTGGGTGCCGGGTGCCGCTCGGCCTACTCTTCCTCTTCCTCCACGGGCCGTTTTGCGTTGGCAAGAATCTTTTCGGCTACGGGCTGGGGGACTACGTCGTAGTGGTCCATTTCCATGTGGTAGCTGCCCTTGCCTTGCGTCATCGAGGTCAGTTGTGTCCCGTAGGTGAGCATCTCGGCCATCGGAACCTCGGCGTTGATGACGGTGACGCGGCCCTTGGATTCCATGCCCTGTACGCGGCCGCGGCGGCCGTTGAGGTCGCCCATGAGTGTGCCGGCGAACTCCTCCGGAGCCTCAATCTCCACTTTCATAATCGGCTCAAGTAAACAGGGCTTGGCCTGCTCCATGCATTTGCGGAAGGCAATGCGGCCGGCCATCTTGAAGGAGAGCTCATTGGAGTCGACGTCGTGATAGCTGCCGTCGTAGACGGTCACCTTGAAATCGACGACGGGATAGCCGGCGAGATAACCGCGCGCCGCCGATTCGACGATGCCTTTTTCCACGGCGGGGACAAACTGGCGCGGAATGGCTCCGCCGAAGATGTCGTTGACGAACTCGAAGCCCCCGCCTCGCGGCATGGGCTCCATCTTGATTTTGCAGTCGCCGAACTGGCCGTGGCCGCCGGTCTGCTTTTTGTGTCGGCCCTGGGCGTCGGCCTTGCCGCGTATCGTCTCGCGGTAGGGGACCTTGGGCGCCTTGAGCGTGACTTCGGCGTGATAGCGCTTTTTGAGCCGGCTGACGATGGCCTCGATGTGCGGCTGGCCTGCGCCGGCGATGAGGAACTCGTTGGTCTGCGGGTCGCGGAAGAAGCGGATGAGCAGGTCTTCTTCCATGAGCTTGTGAATGGCGGGGGCGAGCTTGTCTTCGTCGGCACGGGATTTGGGCTCGATGGCGTAGGTCATGGCGGGCTCGGGCATTGCGGCGAGCGCGACCTGGATCTCTGCGCCTTTGCCGCCGAGCGTGTCTCCGGTGAAGGTATCGCGCAACTTGGCGACGGCGCCGATATCGCCGGCGTGGAGCTCGGGCACCTCGATGGCCTTGCGGCCTTGCATGATGCTGAGGTGCGAGAACTTTTCCTGGCCGCGGCGGGTGTAGTTTTCCAGCGTGCCGTCGTTCTTGATAACGCCGCTGATGACCTTGAAAAAGGTGATGCGGCCGGCGAAGGGATCGCTCATGGTTTTGAAGACGAGAGCCGCGCAAGGCTCCTTGTCGTCGACTTTGCGGAAGGATGCGGCGACCTCGGCGGTGGGATCGACGGCGGGCACGGTCTGGGCCACGGCGGTTTTTACCGGGATGGGTTTGCGCTCGGTGGCCGTGGGTGCGTAGACCTTGAGGAAATCGAGCAGATGGTCGAGGGCCATGTTGGCCACGCCGCTAGAAAACAGGACAGGGAAGATGCGGTCTTCGCGGATGGCTTCGTGCAACGCGGCGATGAGGTGATCTTCGGGGATGGTGCCCTTCTCGAAGAACTCTTCCATCAGCTCGTCTTTGCCTTCGGCGACGAGCTCAACGAGCGCCTCGTGGCGGGCTTTGGCTTCGGCAGCGAGTGAGGCGGGAATCTCGCTGGAGACTTTGCCGCGGCCGTCGCCGCCGGGCGTGTAGGTGTACGCTTCCATGGTGACGAGATCGACGACGCCGTGAAAGCCCTGCGCGTCAGAGATGGGCAACTGGACGGGAACACACGTCCGGCCCCAGCGCTCGTGGATGTCTTCGATGAGGGCGCTCAATCCGCCGCCGCCGCCGGCCTTGGGGTGGTCCATCTGGTTGACGAGAACGATGCGGGGAATCTCGACTTCCTCGGCGAACTTCCAGACGCGTTCGGTGACCGGTTCTACGCCGTTCTGTGCATTGACGAGGACGATGGCGGATTCGACGGGCAGGAGCGCGGCGCGGGCTTCGTGCGTGAACATGTGGAAGCCGGGGGTATCGACGAGATTGATTTTGACGCCCTGCCACTCGGCAAAGGCGACGGCGTTCTGCATGGTGATGCCGCGGGCGACTTCTTCTTCGTCATAGGCGGTGACGGCTGAGCCATCTTCGACGCGGCCCTGCGTGGGGGTCATCTTGGCGGCATGCAGCATGGCGGCAATGAGCGTGGTTTTGCCGCTGTGCGCATGCCCCACTACAGCTACATTGCGGATCTCACTTCCCTGGTACGTTTTCATGGAGGCTCCTTAGCTGGGAGAGGTTTGAGATTGCGGAATTGGGCGGTTCTTGAATGACGAATATCTCGCAGGGGCTGAAGCCCGATGGATTCAGATCTCCTTGGCGGCACGACTGAAATCGTGCCCTGTTACAAAACCTCGCGAGAGGATTGTTTGCAGTGCGAAGGTTTCTGCGTCGGTGGCCGGGCCTGAAGGTCCTATGTTCTGCGCCTCGGGAATTAAGTGGACTGAAGGCCACTGCGCCCTCCGGGGGACGATTCTCTCGTCCCGTCAGTGGGAGGTTTTGCCTGGTGTGGAATGGATAGCGCAGGGATTTTGTCAGGACGCCTGCTGGGGCGTTCAACGGGCCGGATTGCCGGGCTCGGGCTCCGGGTTTGCCGTCTTCCTCATCCATAACCTTGGTCTCAGGCGGATGGTCTCAGGCCGGCGGGCGGCGGAGGCTGGACGAGATTCCGCCACACGCCCTTGGTTAAAGACCGGATGCTATCACAGGCGGAGTGTGAACGTCCTGTGACCGGCAGTACAACACGCGATTAATACCGCTCCTCGGCGTACAGGCGGGCGGGCTCATGTGGCGCGTTATTCTAAGGCGAAATGGCTCTCGCTTACATTGGTCTCGGCGCCAACCTGCCCAGCACGGCGGGCTCGCCTGAGGCCACAATGGCGGCCGCGGCGCAACGGCTGGCGGGTCTGGGCCGCGTTGTGAGTTGCTCTTCGCTATATTCGACGGCTCCGGTAGGTTTCGACGATCAGCCGCGGTTCGTAAATGCCGCGGTGGGCCTCGAGACGGATCGAAGTCCGCGCGAGCTGCTCGAGGCCTTGCTCATGATCGAGCGCGAGTTCGGCCGCGACCGCAGCGCGGGCATCGCCAACGGGCCGCGCACGCTGGATCTGGACATTCTGCTTTATGACGGTCTGGTGCTCCGCGCGTACGATCTCGAGATTCCGCATCCGCGGATGGTGGAGCGGGCCTTTGTCCTGGTGCCTCTGAGCGAGATTGCGCCAGAGCTGCGCGATCCGCGTACCGGAGCGACCATGCAACAATTGCTAGAGACTTTCTCGCACGGAAATCCGTCTCAGAGAGCACGTGGAAATGTGGTGCAAGTGGAAGGCCATGCTTGGGATGCTGTTGCTCGCGGCTTGCGTGCTGCGTCCGCAAGTTCTCCACGCCCAGGCTCCGACACAGATTTCGGTCACAGTTGAAGATGCCGCCGGGGCAGTGATTGCGGGCGCCACGGTGATGGATGCGAGTGGCAGGCAACTCGGCGCAACGGACGCATCCGGCGAACTGAATGTGCAGTGCGCGGCGCCCTGCCGCGTGCAAATTGCTGCGCCAGGATTCGCGCTGCAGAGTGTTTCGCTCGCCGCCGCAACCACGGTTCACCTGGTGCCGCAAGCCGGGATGGAGCAGGTTACGGTGACGGCGTACCGTACGCCGCTAGGCGAGCTCGAAAGCCCTGCGACGACAAGATTGTTGACCGAACGTACTCTACGCACCACCGCGGCGATTACGCTCGACGACCAGCTGCGCCAGCTTCCGGGCGTGGAGCTTTTTCGCCGCTCACCGTCGCTGGTGGCCAATCCCACTTCGCAGGGAATCAGCTTGCGCGGACTGGGGTCCACGTCGGCCAGCCGCACGCTGGTTACGGAAGACGATGTGCCACTCAATGATCCGCTGGGCGGCTGGATTCACTGGCAGGAGCAGCCGGAGCTCTCTATCCACGATATTCAGCTCGTGCGCGGCGGGGCCAGCGATCTGTACGGCTCGAGCGCCATTGGCGGCGTCATCAACATAGTGCCCGTGCGGCCCGGATCGAATCAGGCTGAGGTGAGTTCCAGCTACGGCGGCGAAGGCACCTATGACGACAGCGTGCTGGCGCAAACCAAGCGTGGCGTGTGGGGACTGCTTGGCGCGGGCGGGTTGATCGGTACGGATGGGTACATCCAGGAGGCGCCATTTCAGCGCGGCCCGATTGATGTAGCCAGCAATGTGCACAGCCAGAATGCGCTCGTGCTCGCCGAGCGGCGGAGCGGACCTCTGCGGTTCTTCGTGCGCGGAAGCGGATTCAACGAGTTGCGCCACAACGGCACGCCGTACCAGTTCAATGGCACACGGCTGTTCCGCTACGCGACGGGCGCGGACTGGCAAAATGCGCGGGATGAGGCACTGCATCTTCGCCTCTACGGTTCGGACGAGCGATATCGGCAGACTTTCTCGGGCATCTCGAATGCACCGGCCGCCAGCGACCGCACATGTTCGTTTCGCTGCAGTGAAGCGCCTTCGAAATATTCGTATGTACCGGAGAACGAGTTGGGAGCAGCCGCACATTGGAGCGAACCATTAGGTGCAGGCCTGCTACTGATTGCCGGAGCCGATGTGCGCGATGTACGCGTGTGGGACCGCGAGCAGAGCTTTGGTTCGAGCACAGCCATTACCAGTCTTCATGATCATCAGCGCGATTCCGGGTTCTATGCCGAAGCGATGTGGACGCATCGTGCGTGGACGGTGACCGCTTCAGGCCGCCTGGACTGGTTCCAGAACTACGACGGCAGGCAGTTCACGTGGAACGGCTCGGCGTGGGTGCTGAGCGCGTCGCAGCCGCCGCAGTTGAGCCAACACCTCTTCGATCCGCGCATGGGCGTGTCGCGCAAGCTTTCGCAACATTGGGCGCTCTCGGCTTCGGGCTTCCGCGCTTTTCGCGCGCCCACGCCCAGCGAACTGTATCGCGCGACGCAGGTGGGCGCGCAGCTCACGCTGCCTAACGGCGGTCTTTCCAGCGAGCGCGCTACGGGCTGGGAGGCCGGCGTGGCCACGGAGCACAATTGGGGAACGGTGCGTACGAGCTACTTCCTCACGCAGATCAACCGGCCGATCGTGGCTCTTACGCTGGCGACGAACCGGCTGATGCGCGAGAACCTCGGACAGATCGAGAGCCAGGGCGTGTCGCTCGATTACGAGCTTTCACCGCGGCGGTGGATTGTGGTGGATGGCGGCTATCAGTACGCGCATGCGGTGGTCTCACGCGGCACGCAGGACTACGGCAAGTGGATACCTGAGGTAGCGCGGAACCTGGCTACTCTGAATGTGCGCGCCTTCAAACCATCGCTCGGCACGCTCAGCCTGCAAAGCCGCATGAGCGGCCGCATGTTCGATGACGACGCGAATGCCTTCCTGCTGCATGGTTACTTTCGGCTCGACGCTTACGGCTCGCACAACTTCGGCAGCCGCTTTGAAGTGTTTGCCGCAGGCGAGAATCTTCTGGATCGCGCGATTCAGGTCTCGGAGACACCCACGATTACGCTGGGCCAGCCGCGTGTCGCACGCGTGGGATTTCTACTGCATGTTGGCGCAGTGAATCGCTAAAACCGCAGAAGCCTGCGTGGGCAGCTGCAAAGCGTCCCTCAGGGGCTAGAGCCCACGATCCTAGTGGGGCTCATCGGCACAACTAAAGTCGTGCCCTTTCACAAAACCATTTATGCAACCAGATTTAGAACAACACCGAGGTCGTCCTCTCTCCGTGGAAATACTTTTCTGCCGTTCCACAACCTATTTCTGTGTGTTGTGTTTCTTTCAATGTGAGCAGCATGACGCAAGATGCTAGCGCAGCCTCACAAACAAGGAGAAACACCATGAAAAACATTTCGAAGATCGCTTTGGCGGCCATTCTTGCCGTACCCGCCCTGATGGCTGCGCAGACGCCCACTCCCGGGAAAAACGACTGGAACATCAACCAGCGTAAGTACGATCAGCAACAGCGCATCGGGCAGGGCGTGCGCTCAGGCCAGCTTACTGCCGGTGAAACCGCTCGGCTCGAACACCAGGAGCGGGGCATCAATCGCGAAGAGCGCGGCATGCGCGCACAGGACAACGGCCACCTGACGGCGCAGGACCGCAGGACGATTCATCATCAGCAGAACCAGGAGTCGCGCCGCATCTATCGCGACAAGCATAACAATCGCGTCCGTTAACAATACAATCAACTAAAGCACGACAGGGGAGGGCAGCCGTTGCGGCTGCCCTCGCTGTCTTCGCTCAAACGTCGGCGCGGAAAGTCTTGCCCAGTTCTTCGCCGAGACCGTAGTAGTGACGGAAATTGTAGATGAGCGGCTGCCAGCGGCTGGGATCGATGTAGTTATCCTTGAGCACAAAATCCCGGCGCACGTGGACGCGCAGAATCTCTACTTCGACTGCTGCTCCGCCGGTCAGCTCGTGGAGCCGTGATTCTCCTTCAAGCGTGTGAATCTTGCGGGCACGCGCTTCCAGCTGCGCTGGGCACTCCCTCACGCGCGGAACGGCGACGCATTCGCTGTCGAGCGGAGAGAGCTGTGCGGCAGAGAACTTGTCGTGTTCAAAGCGAAACTTTTGCGCCTTCTGTTCCGGCACGGGATCGAGGCCGGTGAGCGGCGCAAGACGCTCGATCTGCTGCCATAGATCCGGCGAAGGAATGTTGATGACGCAATCGGGATTCGCTTCGAAATTGCTCAGGGTCTTGGTATCGCGCAGCAGCCCGAGAACCATCGTCCACCCCAGCGCCCAGAATGAGGAGATCGGCGCGAGGTTGGGCGTTCTATCTTCATTCGCCGTGCTGACGATGGCCACGGGAGTACCGAAATAGAGGATCTTCGGCGCGATGGTGACAAATTCAGTTTCATTTGCGGTGGAGACGGCTGCAGCTGGCGTCATAACTTAGAGAAGAGATGCCTGATCAGGCGCTTCAGATGGCTGAGAAAAGTATCCAGAGGGACGCCGATCTCGTTCATGCAATGTTTGCAGGATTTTATCCCGTTAGAATTTTCTTGTGAGCCTTCGATTTGAAATCAGGTCTGAGACTGCGGCCGGCGGCCGGCGCGCGCAGTTGCATCTGCCGCACCAGAACGTGCAAACGCCCGTCTTTATGCCGGTAGGCACCGCCGGCAGCGTCAAGGCCGTGCCGCAGGCGACGCTGGAAGCGCTGGGCGCAGAGATCATTCTCGGCAATACCTACCATCTTTATCTGCGGCCCGGCCACGAAGCCATCCGGCGTATGGGCGGACTGCACCGGTTCATCAGCTGGCCGCGCGCCATGCTCACTGACTCTGGAGGATTTCAGGTCTTCAGCCTCAATGAATTGCGCAAAGTAACAGACGAGGGCGTGCGTTTCCGCTCGCATCTGGATGGGAGTTCTCACTTCTTTACTCCCGAACATTCAGTGGATGTTCAAATCGCGCTGGGCGCGGACATCGCGATGGCTTTCGACGAGTGTACGGAGTATCCTGCCGAGCGCGCACGCGCGGAAGAGAGCCTGCGGCTGACGATGGCGTGGGCCCGGCGATCGCTCGATCACTTCCGTCCGCACCGCGACGAGGTAGTTTGGCGCGAGGAACTCGGCGGGCAGACACAGAATCTGTTCGGCATCGTGCAGGGCGGCATGTATCGCGACCTGCGCCGGCAGTGCGCTGAGCAGCTTGTTGAGATGGACTTTGATGGATATGCGATCGGCGGGTTGAGCGTGGGTGAGCCGCGCGAGCTCACACTGGAGGTCATCGCCGAGGTGCTGCCGCTGCTGCCGCGCGACAAACCGCGGTATGTGATGGGCGTGGGCTATCCCGATGAGATCGAGCAGTACGCAAAGCTGGGCGTGGACATGATGGATTGCGTGCTGCCCACGCGCGCCGCGCGTCATGGTCTGCTCTTTACCAGCGAAGGGCGCGTGAACATCAAGAACAAAAAGTATGCCGAGGATCAGAACCCGCCCGATCCCGCATGCGATTGCCCGGTGTGCCGACGCTACTCACGGGCTTACCTGCGTCATCTGATGCAGGCCGGCGAAGCGCTCTCCGGCACGCTGAACACGATCCACAATCTTGCGTATTACCTGGGGATCATGCGCTGCGTGCGCAGAGAGCTTGAAGGATAACTCGCCGCTGCACCTTGACGAGCTGACCTGGTCAGCCTCAAGATGCAACGGCGCAGAATGCAGTTACATTCCGCCCCAGAGGCGAGCGGCCATCATCTCGTAACCTCGGCGGAAGCCTTCGCGATATTCAGGCCAGAACTGTGGCGGGATGCGGGGCTGGCGGTATTCATCGCGATTGGCAGGGTTGGGGCGGCGGTGATTGTCCCAGTCGTGGCGCGCGCCGTCCATGCCGTCGTGGAAGCCGCGCTGCTGCACCTCGGAGAAATTCGGCGGCGGGGCCCACTGGCTGGGATCGCCGCGGTCCTGCCAGGCGGCATCGCCGGAGAGCCGCGACATGGTTGCGGTGTAGCCGCGCATGAAGCCTTCGCGATAGTCATCGACAAACTCGGGCGCGATGTATGGCTCGCGATACTCTTCATGATCGTCAGGATCGGGACGGCGATGGAACTGAAAGTCCTTCTGCGCTTCTTCCTCGCCTTCGTGATAGCCGCGGCGCTGCGCATCGCTGGAGAGCCCGCGCATGGCCCAGCCGTCCCAATCGGGCGGAGGCGGTGGTTGAACCGGAACCGCGGGCTGGGCGCCCCACAGATGCGAAGCGGCTACCTCATAGCCGCGGCGGAAGGCGTCCCGGTAGGCGTCGCGCCACGGCGGGGGCACGTCGGGATGCCGGTACTCGTCCCGGTTGTCGACGTCAGGATTGCGGTGGTTGCCGAAGTCTCGACGCGCACCTTCGATTCCGTCATGGAATCCGCGCTGCTGGATTTCGTTGTATTCGTGTGGTGGAACGTCCCATCCACGTTCCTGGCCGTAGGTCTGCGGGGCCGGGGCGGCCATAGCCGCGCCTCCGGTTCCAAGCATGAGAGCAAAGAGAGGAACTGCAATGCGATTGAGGATCATGCGATCGTCCTCCTTTCTTGAAGAGGCGAACGCCAGAATACCGCGTATGTTGCGCTTTGGCCTGCGAGAGACTCACTGCCCTTTGTGGAAATCAGACCTCCATGGCCTGGCCGAGCAGTTGTTTCAGCGCCTGCACATATTCGGTAAGCGCCTCGCGGCCTTGCTCCGTGATGCGATAGAGCGTCTGCGGCTTGCGCTGCACGAACTTCTTTTCCACGGCCACGTAGCCTGCCTCTTCGAGCTTCATCAACTGTGCGCCCAGATTGCCGTCCGTCGAGCCGGTCTTCGCGCGCAGCCAGGTAAACTCCGCTTCCTCCACGCCCACCAGCAGTGAGAGCAGCGCCAGCCGCAGCTTGCCGTGGATGACGGGATTCAACTCCGGCAGTTCAGGCATGCGAAGCGACCTGCCGGCGTTGACGGCTTTCCAAAATCATCATGTAGGTACCGAAGACGATCTGGCAGAGAAAGATGGCTGCAAGAAAGGCGCCTGTGGCTTGATTCGCCGTGCCAAAGCTGGCGACGACGGCCGCGGCCCACCAGACGAGGGAGCAGCCGAATTCGGCTTTCCACTTGAGCATGATGCTGCAGGCCGCGTTCGCCGTGCCCAGCATGGCACCCGCCACAGCGAAAAAGATCTGCGCATCGGTGAGGCGTCCGCTGAATCCGAGGGCGTCAAAAAGGACGAACATCGAGATGCCGGTGGCGATCCAGACGGCGGCGATCGCGCGGCCCATTGTCGTGTTCGGCGCGTTGTCTACCCGGCGCCAGAACCCGGCCATGGTGATGAGCCCTGCGGTGATGACCGTGACCGGCCAGGCATAAGCAAAGTGGGTCCAGTCGGCCCAGAAGAAGGCGACGTAGTAGGCCACGCCCCAAAGGACGAAGGTCCATCCCCAGCTCTCGCACTTGCGCCGGCCCTCGGCGATCATGGTTTCGATCAGGTCCAGGCGGTCGCGCAATTCGTGCTGCTCCACGTTTTCCGTCATGATCATCTCTCCTCTCCAAAGGCTCGTTAGAGAATTCCTTTGTAGAGAGTACTCTATAAATTAGAGTAAGAAATGTCAAACTCATTTTGGTCTAGTTTTTTTGGGAATTATTCGGGAGCGAACGGGCGCCGAGTGAAGTCAGCCGGCGACGTTCTGCCGATTGGTCAATGGTGTCGCGCTGAAGCGGCCGCGGATCTGGTTGACCGCGACAACCCAGGGCACGGCAACTGAGAAGGTGAGGCGCGCCAGCACAGCCCTGGTGCCAAACCTCGGCAGGAACCGAAGGTCGCGACGGAAGGCATACCAGCATTCGAGGGCCAGCACAGCCAGCAGGGGAATCACTGACCAGGGCAGAGCAGCGAGCGAGGCGACCTGCAGCAGGCAGCGCGTGGCGTTGCGGAACATCCGCGCCCAGCGGACGCCGGCCTGGCCGTCGCTGATGGCGTAGCGGGCCATCTGGTGCGTGGCGGAGCGGAAGGTGTTCATGGGGCGGTAGATGGCCTTGGCGTTGACCGCGAACGCTGGCGTGGTCGCGCGGCGGGCGGCGAGGTCGAAGAGCGTGTCTTCGCCGACCAGCACCTCTTCGGGAAATCCGCCGATCCGCTGCCAAAGTGCTTTCGTAAAGGCCATCGATCGCGCGGTGCAGGATTTGGTGGGCTCCTGCGGCGCAAGCTTGATGGAGAAGAACGGCGCCGAGGCTACGTCCCATACGGTGTGCACGTCGGGATCGACCAGTGTGCCGCCCAGCGCGTATTCCGCCATGCCAGAGAGGAGCGGCGCGGTCAGGTTGGCGAGCCAGTTGGGAGCGTAGGTGCAGCCGGCGTCAGCGCAGGCGATGATCTGAGATTTCGCGGCCGCAATGGCCACGTTGCGCCCGCGGGAGACGGGGCCTTTGGAAAATTTCAGACTGCAGGTCTCGTCGCGGATGGCGATCAGGCGCGGATCCCGCTTCTGTTCCGCGTCGAGCCACTCCCAGGTGCCGTCGGTTGAGCCGCCGTCAACGACGATGACCTCGGCGGCAGGAGGAACCTGGGCCAGAAGGCTGGCGACCACCCTGCCAATGTCCGGGGCCTCGTTCAGTTCGGTGACGACGACACTGACGGGGCTGGCAGGCTGCATGGGGAAAGTATAGCGAGTGCCGATCGGGCCCATTCGCATTGACCCCAGCCTCGATTTGACGATAAAATCGAAGAGTTTGGCGATGCACCCCTCGTTGGAGGCGTGCGGAATTCTGTCGGGTGTGTCTGCGGCCCGCGTTCCGATGCAGTTCTCTGTATCCGCCCCACCGCAAAATCAGAAATGCTTTGAGTTGAATGCGCCTCGCGGGGAAGCCGAGCGCTGGAGGGTTTGTTATGTATGCAGTGATTCGGACCGGCGGCAAGCAGTATCGTGTGGCTCCCGGCGACGTGGTGAAGATTGAAAGCGTCCCGTCGGAGAACCAGACCGTGGAGTTCAGCGACGTGCTGGCGGTTTCAGGCGAGCCGGGCGCGGTGGTGAAACCGTCGACCGCGAAGGTGACGGCGGAAGTGGTCAGCGAAGGCCGCGGCGACAAGGTGCTGGTCTTCCACTTCAAGCGCAAGAAGCAATACAAGAAGCTGCAGGGGCACCGGCAGAACTTTACCGAGGTCCGCATCAAGGCCATTGAGGCGGACGGAAAGACCTATACGGCGTAGGAAGTAAGCTCTCAGCCTTCAGCTTTCAGCCTGCCCGGTGAGAGCAGATGCCAATGAGGCGAGCAACGACGAACGGAATTTAAAGCTGACAGCCAACGGCTGACCGCTTGGGAGATTGAGCAATGGCACATAAAAAAGGTGGAGGCAGCTCCACAAACGGACGCGATTCGAATGCACAGCGGCTGGGCGTGAAGGCCTTTGCCGGCCAACTCGTCACGGGGGGCTCGATCATCATTCGCCAGCGCGGCACCCGCATCAAGCCGGGCGCCAATGTCGGCATTGGCTCGGATGATACGCTCTTCGCCAAGGTGTCAGGCCGCGTGAAGTTCACCGACCGCGGCAACCACGGGCGTTTTGCGTCCATTGAGCCGGTTGCGGCTGAGTAATTCAGGTCCGCGCGGTTTAAAATAAGATCGAAGCACAAGACAAAGGCCACGGTTCGGATCGTGGCCTTTGTGCGTTCATGTAGCCGGAATCGTAAGGAATCCCGATAGTTTGCATCTATACGGCAATGAGGTGTTGCAGAATCACCCGCCCTAGATGAGCCCCCTGGTCACACTCTTCCGGTTCCTTTTCCACATCGGCTACTTCGGTCCATTTGTCATGGGCGTACTGGATTCTTCCTTCCTGGTGCTCCCGTTCGGCAACGACCTGGTGGTGGTCGGCCTGGTGGCGCAACACCATCGCGGGATGCCGTGGTACATCCTATCGGCGGCGGTGGGATCTACGGTGGGTGCGCTGGTGCTGGCTCTGGTCGCTCGCAAGCTCGGTGAAGAAGGCCTGCGCAGACTTGCCGGCCAGGGCCGCTATGAGAAGCTGAAGAACCGGATCGGCAAGCGCGCCGGCCTTGCCGTTGCCCTGGCCGGCCTGGCACCCCCGCCCTTTCCTTTCACGACCGTCATTGCGGCGGTCAGCGCGGTGGATTATCCCTTCTCGCGGCTGCTGCCGATCAACTTTGTGGCGCGCGGCGCGCGTTTCACCGTGTTGGCATTGCTTGCGCTGAGGTACGGAAAAGCGGTGATCGCCATTGCGCGGTCGACGCCTTTCAAGTGGAGCATGGCTGTCTTTATCGTATTTTGCCTTGTGGCGAGCGGATTCTCGATCTGGCACTGGCTGCGAAAACCGCAACCGCACAAAGCGTGAAGCGATGCAGGTGCTGAAAATGGGAAGGCCGAACCGCTCGGGTTCGGCCTTCCCATTTTCCAACTGAATGCGTTTTACGACTCGGACTGGCGGCCCTTGAGGTTGCGGTTCAGCACCTTGTCGACAACCTTTTCAACATCGCTCAGGAAGAAGCTGTTGGCGGGCTGCTGCACGGCCACCTGGGTTCCGGTGTGGCCCAGCGCAGAGGCGATCTCATTCCAGCGATAAACGGTGGAGTTGGCAGGCATCACGACGGGCTTCCGCGCCTCTTGCGGCATGGCGCAATAAGCGGTCCAGACCCCGAGCGCGGTCAAGATCAGCGACTCGTACACAAACTGGAGCGGCGCCGTGAGCGAGATGTTGCGCGAGATCACAGAAGCGGCGACGAAATCATTCGCGGC
>Ga0335073_10002722_pt1 | contig 24248 bp, 20 predicted proteins | sample Lox_Sample_22_FD_207093 | JGI IMG/M metagenome (GOLD analysis project Ga0335073, IMG submission 207093) | Soil microbial communities from Loxahatchee National Wildlife Refuge, Florida, United States - Lox_Sample_2.2 | ecosystem: Environmental > Terrestrial > Soil > Wetlands | place: USA... | reverse complement strand
GCGTCCAAGCAGGACATGACCTACCTGGACCAGGAGACAGGCGACCGGTTCATCCCGTTCGTCGTCGAGCCCGCGGCCGGGGTGGACCGCGGCGCGCTGGTGTTCCTGCTTGACGCCTACGCCGAAGACGAGGCCCCCGACGCCAAGGGCAAGCTCGAGCGGCGGACCGTGCTGCGCCTTGACCCGCGGCTCGCCCCGGTCAAGGTCGCGGTGCTGCCGCTGTCCCGCAACGCCGACCTGTCGCCGAAGGCCCGCGACATCGCCCAGGCCCTGCGCAAGCGCTGGAACACCGACTTCGACGACGCGAGCGCGATCGGCCGCCGGTACCGCCGCCAGGACGAGATCGGCACCCCGTACTGCGTCACTGTCGACTTCGAGTCCCTCGACGACCAGGCCGTCACCGTCCGCGAGCGCGACTCGATGGCCCAGGAGCGCGTCGGCATCGACGCGCTGCCGTCCTACCTGGCCGAGCGGCTGCCGATCTGGTAACCCGGCTACACCAGCGCTGACATGACCGTGTCGAGGGTGGCGGAAGGATCTTTTTCTCCCGAACGGACACGGCTTGCTCCGCCCGCCCGCCCCTCTTCTGGTGCGTGGCCAGCCTGGGCGGCGGCCGCTGTCCTGTCGTAGATCTCGGCCGCGGCCTCGTGGAACCCGGGCGGCAGCCCCGCGGCGGCCATCGACGCGGCGATCTCCTCCATCTCGGCGACCCAGCGCCAGCCCTTAGCGGCCGCCGCGGCGGCCGAACGCTCCGACTGCTTGCCGAGCGCGGGCTGCGACATCGCCCACTCGGCGAGCAGCGTCCGCTCGACCCCTTCCGCGCGGGCCAGGGCCCGCGCGGCGAGCAGCAGCGCCCCGGTGCCCTTGGTCCACGCCGCGTAGGCCATCTTCACCGCGGACGCGGCGTACGGCTGGCCTTCCGCGATCCGCGCGTCGAGCGCCGACCGGTCGAACAGCGCGCGCACCTCCCCGGCCCGCGCGCCCGACAGGTACAGCCGGGTCTGCCCGGCGGCCTCAGGCGGCAGCCCGATGATCCCGCCGTCGACGTAAGACGCGCCGCCGCCCTCGACGACGGACGCGACCTGCGCCGCGGTGGCCACGGAGACCGCGTTGGCGTCCACGTAGAGCCCGCCGAACCCGGCGTCCGCGACCTGCCCCGCAACCTCGAGCGCCGCGTGCGGCGGGCAGATCGACAAGATCACCGAAGAGCGGGCCACCAGGTCGGCCAGCCCAACGCCAGTCAGCTCGGCGGCCAGCGCGCGCCCGGTGCTCGCCCGGCTGCGCCCGGCCGGATCCCACAGCACCTCGTGCCCGACAGAAACGAGACAACCGCCCACGGCGGCGCCCATCTCACCCGGATGCAGCAGCCCGACGGTAGCCATACGCGTCCCTCCAGCCCGGTGGGCGGTGTTTCTGCCCACTATTGTGCCGGTTCCGCGAGGCGCCCGCCCCGGCCGCCCCGCAGAACCGGCCCGCCACCCGCGCCCCGCCCCGCCAGCCCGCGATCCCGCCAAGCCGCCAGCGCCCGCCCTGCCCCGCCAACCATCTCCGCTCGCCCGCCATCCAGGCTGCTTCTGCTCTGCCCGCCATCCAGGCTGCTTCTGCTCTGCCCGCCATCCAGGCTGCTTCTGCTCTGCCCGCCATCCAGGCTCTTGCTGTTATCACCTACCAGGCGATGTAGTTGATCAGCAGGCCAGTGTCGATCAGCGGGTAGGGCAGCGGCGTGAAGGTGCCGTGGCTGAAAACGCCGAACTGCGCGCCGGGGTGCGTCTGGGACAGAGTCCCCGAGTGCCCAACGTCCAGGTAGCCGAGCACGGCGTCGCCGGAGTCGCTGACGCGCAGTGGATAGATCGCGGCGTTGATGGTGGCACAGCGCACCGGGTACCTGGCGAGGACGTCGGCCAGCTTTCCCGTGCTTGTCGAGTATCCGAGGAACCCCATGTCCTTCCAGGGCGGGATGGCGGGGCACGCGGTGATCTTGGCGCCCGGGCTGTGCAGCACCGCCGTGGCGCCGCAGACCACGACCTTGCCGTCCGCGGCGACCAGTGGGATCAGCTCGGACTGGCAGCTGAGCCGGGCAGACGGCTCGTCGGGGTCCGACACGGCCGACCACACGACGCGGCTGTCGGCGAGCAGGTTGCCCGCCGGACCGGCGGTGTTCAGCGTCCGGATCGTCACATAGTGACGGATGTTCTTCCGCTGCGCGGCCGTCGGCTGAACGTCGCTGCCGTCGGCCTGCTTCGGAAGGCCAGTCGTCCAGCTTGACCCGAACGCCAGTGTGTGACCGTCGTCGAGCCAGGTGATCACCGTGTCGCGGTCCGGCCCGCTGTATTTAGGGCCGCCGAAGACGGCGGTCACGTCGGTCGTCGACCAGGAACGGAGCATCGCGCCGGTAGCCACCGAGTACAGCCGCAGGTACACCGGTGCGCCGGGGCGGTTCACCGCGTCGGGCTGGATCGCGACAGCGAGTTCCTTCCCGTCCGGTGACAGCGCGATCGCGTCCACGCCGCTCCCCGCAGGGGTTCGCGGGATGGGCAGGCTGTGGAGTTCGACGGTCGCTGTCGCGCCGGGCGCGATCCGCAGCAGGTACCAAGTCCGCGGCTGCCACGGCTCGTTTTCCTCGCCCAGGTCGTCCGGCTGGCTCTCCACGACGAACGTGCGGTCGTCGGCTGCCCCCGTCACCCCGGTGAAGGTGGTCCCGGGCAACGGCTCGATCGTGGCCAGCTTCACCCCTGTTCGGCTGTCGGCCACCACGAGTGAGGCAGGGGAGTACTCCCCGGGCTGGTTCACAGCCACGTAGTACCGCGGAACCGTCGGGGAAGGCACGGGGCGCGGGGGAAGCGGGGTCACCGGCCTCGGGTGCGGCGTGCCGCGCAGCACGACCAGGGTGACGGCGATGGCGATCACCGCGATAGCCGCGGCCAGCGGCGCGATCCACGGCCGCCAGCGGGGCCGTCGCGTCCGCGCGCCGGCGTGGGACCTGCCCAGCGGCAGCGGCGGCGCGTCGTTGACGGTGCCCGCGATCGCCCGCATGGCCGCGCGGGCTCGGTCTTCGGTGGTGTTCATGAGCCCTCCTCCAGCATCCGGCCGAGCGCGGCGATCGCGCGGTGCGTGGCGGACTTGACCGTGCCGCGGCTGATCCGCATGGCCCGCGCGGTCTCGTCCTCGGACATGTCGAGGTAGAACCTGAGCACCAGGGCCTCGCGCTGTCGGTCCGGCAGCGCGCGGATCGCGGCCAGCATCCGCCGGTGATCCTCACCGATGAGAACCGTGGCCTCGACGGACTCCAGCGGCACTCCGGACCAGGCGGTCGCACGGTCCCGACGCTCGCGCCTGGCACGCGCCCGCAGCGCGTTGCGGCATCCGTTGAGCACGCTTGAGCGCACGTAGGTCACCGCCTTGCCGGTGTCGGAGAGCCTGTCCCAGCTCCGGTACAGCGAGAGGAATGCTTCTTGCACCACGTCTTCGGCGGCCGCCCGGTCGCCGAGCATGATGACGGCCAGCCTGATCATCCCGACCGCGTGCGCCTGGTAGAGCGCCGTCACGCTGAACGCGGCGTCGCGACCGCCGGGTTCGTCCTCGCCGGGGCCGCGGGCGCCGCTGCCGGGCGCCCCGAGGGGGCGCCCGGCAGCGTAAGCGTTGAGGTCCAGTGAATCCACGATGCAGAGACACCGCCGATGCGATCAGGTTGCCCGCGATGAAGCGAAAATTACCAGGCGACCTGATTGAGCAGGCTTCCTGCCATGTACTGATAGGAGCTGCCTGGCACGGGGTACGGCAGCGGCCGGAAGGAGCCGTGCGTGAACACGCCGAACATCCCGCTGTTCCTGCTCCCGAAGATCATGTACCCGATCACCGTGCTGCCCGTCGCGTTAACCCACACGGGGTAGCCGAGGACGTTGTAGCCGGCGCACCCCGTCCGGTACCCGGACAGGATGCGGGTCATCTTCCCGGTTGTCAGGGAGAATCCCGCGAACGCCACGACGTTCCAGGTCGGGTGCTTGAGGCAGTACAGCTTCGGCAGCGTCGCGCTGGATGTGCCGTTTCCGCCGCAGACGTACGACGTCCCGTCGCCCGTGACCATGACGTCGCCCCAGAACCACCGGCAGCCGTACGGGGAAGGTTTGCCGGTTTCCCCCGCCGGAGGCAGTATGGCGACCGTCCGGCTACTGGCGAGAATGGCGCCGTCGGGGCGCGAAAGCTCAAGCTCAAGGACCGTAAGGGTCGGCACGCCCGATGCCGCGAACGTGCCCTGATTGAAGGCGAGGCTGCGGTCGCCTATCCAGGCCAGCGCCGCGTTCGGGTCCCCGCCGTCGCCGCCCCCGCCCACGAAGGGCGGGACCTTGTCGGCTGGCGAGAGCCAGGTGTGCAGCACCGCTCCGGTGGCTACCGAATACACCCGCAGTTGTTGCTGCTCGCGGGGTTTGGTGGTGAGGTGCTCGCTCACGACCGCGAGCATCGCGGCGTCAGGGGAGAGCGCGATGTCGTTGATCATTGTGCCGACCGGTGTCGCCGAGATCCGCAGCTTGGTCATGGTCAGGGCCGGCCCGGAGCCAGTGCTGGTCACGCGCACCAGGTACCAGGTCCGGGATCGCCCGGCCGAGCCCTCCACGCCGTACGGGTCCCGGTGGGCGTCGGCGACGAACGTGCGGTCGTCGGCGGCGCCCGTGATCCCTGCGAAGCTGAGGCCGCGCGGCGGCTGCAGCGTGAACAGCGTCTTCCCGGTCAGCGTCGCTCTGAGCACGAGGCCGACGGGCTTGGTGGTGTCTCCCGGCGGCTGGTCAAAAGTCAGGTAGTACTGCGGAATCCCGGTCGGGGGCAGCACCTGGCTGGCCACCGGAGTCGGCCGCCCGCTCGGCACGTCCCTGACGACGACGAGCGCGATCGCGATCGCGACCACCGCGACCGCGGCCGTGACCGGTGCCAGCCACGAGCCCCAGCGGCGCCTGGGCGACGGCACGCGCCCCCGGAGGCGGGCCGGCATGGCGGGCGGCGCGGGTGGCGGCAGCGTCAGCGGCGCCACGTTCTCGACAAGACCGGTGATCGCGTCCATGGCCGCGCGGGTCCGCTCTTCTGCGCTGGTCACGACTCCTCCGTGAGCATCCGGCCGAGCGCCGCGAGCGCCCGGGACAGCGAGGACTTGACGGTGCCGCGGCTGATCCGCATGGCGCGGGCGGTCTCCTCTTCTGACAGGCCGAAGTAGAACCGCAGCACGAGGGCCTCACGCTGCCGTTCCGGCAGCCGCCGGACAGCGAGGAGCACCTCCCGGTGCTCCTCGCTGAGCAGCACCAGGGCCTCGGCGGACTCAATGGATGACCGCGCGTCCGTCGCGGCCGCCCGGTCGCGCCGGTCGCGCCGGGTCTGCCCCCGCACCGCGGCGCGGCAGCCGTTGAGCACGCTGGACCGCACGTAGGCGAGCGCCTTGCCGGGGTCGTCCAGCCGGCTCCAGTTCCGGTACAGGCCGAAGAACGCGTCCTGCACCACGTCCTCGGCGGCCTGCCGGTCGCCGAGCATGATCACGGCAAGCCGGACCAGGCCGAGCGCGTTCGCCTCGTATAGCGCCGTCACGCCGGCCTCGGCGGGCACCGCCGCGGGCGGGCGCGCAGGCCTAGGGGTTTGCGTCTCCACGGAGTCCACGAAGCAGAGATGCCGCCGATCGGGTTTGGTTGCTCATGCCCGGTGACTTCTTACCAGTCACCGGGTTACCAGTCACCGGGCAGCCGCTACCAGGCGACGACCGGCCACTCGGGCATGCTGCCCGACAGGTACACGGGTCGCAGCGGGCGGAACCGGCCATGGCTGATCACGCCGAAGCGCGCGTAGGGCGCCACGACCGCGCCGCCGTTGAACCACGCGATCAGCAGGGTGCCGCCGGACTCATCGGCCCGCAGGACGACCGCGGAGCTGAAGTGCGCGAACGGCCCTGTGACGGTGACCTGGTACAAGAAGCGGGGCGCGGTAGGCGCCGAGGTCGCGTACGTGAGCCAGGCCAGCGTCGCGTGGTTGTTGTCCCCATTGGCCCACTTCGGGTAGGTGACGCACGCGACGGTCTTCCCGCCCGAGGCCACGCGCGCGCTGTCTGGCTGGCAGCCACGAGGAGCACGCGGGCCCGCCGTCCTCGGCATCGCCCACAAGAGCCGGCTCTCCGCGGCCAGGTCGCCGTTCTTCGCGGTCACGTCGATCATGCGCTCGGCCATAAGCGGGGTGTTCTTGGGCAAGGGCTGCGCGCCTCCCGCCGTGTAGGCGGGAAAGACCAGGGCGCGGTCATCGTCTACCCAGCTCAAGGGCTGGTTCTGGAAACCGGGGAAGCTGGTCCCGCCCACAAGGGACGCGTCAGCGGACCAGTTGCGCAGCAGCTTGCCTGTGGCCACGGAGTAGATCCGCAGCACCCCGCCGCTCGGGTGCAGATACTGCGCGCCGGGCAGGGCCGTTAGCGCCAGCTCACGCCCCGACCCTGACAGCGCGATCGCCTGGATACTCCATGACCGCACGTCCGGGATGGCCAGTCTGGTCAGCCGGTAACCGGGTGCGCGGCCCGGCGCGATCCGCAGCAGGTACCACATCACGGGCAGCGACGGATGGAAGGTGCGGGAGACGGGGTAGGTGCTGACGACGAACGTCCGGTCGTCCGCGGCCCCTGTCACCCCCACGAACCGGCTGCCGGCCGGCGGCGCGATGGTCGCCAGCTTCGCCCCCGTGTAGGTGTCGCCCACCAGCAGGCCGGCCGAGCCTTGGCCTGACTGGTAGAGAGCCACGTAGTAGGGCGGAACCCCGCTGGTGGAATCCGCGGTGAGCGCGATGGGACCAGTCGGGGCCACACCTCCGCTCGGGGTATCCCGGACCATCAGCAGCCCGGTGACGAGCGCTACCACAGCCGCCGCGGCGGTCACCGGCGCCAGCCACGCCTTCCAGCGACGCCCCCGGACGGCGCCGGCCGCGAGCGGGCGGATCTCCCGGACGATCTCCCCGTGGGCGTGCGAGGCGTCAGCCACAGTGCGCTCAACCGGGTTCATGATTCCTCCCTCATGCTCGGCCCGATCGCGGCGAGCGCGCGGGACGTGGCGGAGATGACCGTGCCGCGGCTGACCCATGGCCTGCGCGATCCCGTCTTCGGAGCGTGCTGACACCGAGCCGGAAGAGACAGAGCCGTTCTCGGCGTCCAGCGCCGTGACCGCCTCCGTCGCGCTCGGCGAAACCTCGGTGTTCGCTGTGTCCACGTATAAGAAACGCCCAGCCGTCGCCAAGGTTGCTCGCCGCGGACCCGGCGTTTTGCTATGTGACAGTGCGGGGCGTGTCGTAAGTTGCGGATCGTGCCACGGGGTGTCCCGGTGAACCGGCCAGGAGCCGGGACCGGTGTCACACCAGCCACTGGCGTTGACTTTGTATATGCGCGGGATGCTGGTGGCGAATTCGCGCCGTTTGTCGTCGACGATCACGGCGTCCGCCCCGACAAGGAGCCGGTTTCCAAGATCATGGGATATTCCGGGTAGCCCTGGCTACGTTTACCATCCCCGATCTTGTGATCTTGCCCGTGCCGGCCCTGCCGGCGTGGCACCAGTAGCAGCCGTGTCCGGTGATGTTCACGGACGCGGACCGAGACCGCCACCACCAGCGGGGCCAGCCCACAGCCAGCCCCGGACCAGTCCGAATGAGCCATCAGCATCGCGCGGCATGACAAAATAGAACAAAACGGGCGCCCGAAATGGTAGAGACATACACAAAGTAGACAGCAGGGGACAGCGGGACGTGCCGACTGGCGGCAGAAGCGGCTGTAATGACCGGCCGGCCAGAATAGGCGAGGGACGCCGCCTGCTCTGCGTTCAATGGCGTCGGCGCGTCCACTGAGCCTGCATATCTTCCGGCGCGCGTGGGGACCGCCCTGTCCAACATCGGTCCCCGGTCGGGGGGTTCTCCGCGCCGGACCCGCACGGCGGGGAGTAGATTACCGAAGTCGGGGCCTAGGTCAATGCCACCGGTCTACACCAGCGGTCTAAACCACTGGGTCACAAGCGGCGCAGATCGCCGCATAACAGTGCTCGATGACAGACATCAGAGGGTTCGTTGCCCGGATCCGCCCGCTTCGGCACGGTCGCCTTTCCGCGACCGCACCGGGGCCGGGTAGAGTCCGGACAGGGAGCTCAGCGGCGCGAGGAGCGTTCAGTGCCGAAGTTCGTATACGACTTCACAGAAGGTAACAAGGACCTCAAGGACCTCCTTGGCGGTAAGGGAGCGAATCTCGCCGAGATGACCAATCTCGGCCTTCCCGTACCGCCGGGATTCATCATCACGACGGACGCCTGCCGGTACTACCTGCAGCACGGCGTGACACCGGAGGGCCTGGACGCCGAGGTGTCCAGTCACCTCGAGGCCCTGGAGCAGGCGATGGGCAGGCGCCTCGGCGACCCCGCGGACCCGCTCCTGGTCAGCGTCCGGTCCGGGGGGAAGTTCTCCATGCCGGGCATGATGGACACCGTCCTGAACATCGGCCTGTCCGACGAGTCCGTGCAGGGCCTTGCCAAGCAGTCGGGCAACGAACGATTCGCCTGGGACGCCTATCGCCGCCTCATCGCGATGTTCGGCAAGACCGTCCTCGGCATCGAGGGCGAGCACTTCGAGCATGCGATCGACAGCGCGAAGAAGGCCAAGGGCGTGACCAGCGACACCGCGCTGACCGCCGACGACCTCTGCGACCTGGTGAGCACGTACAAGGACATCGTCCGCGAGCACGCGCACCGCGAGTTCCCGCAGGACCCGCGCGAGCAGATGGACCTGGCGGTCAACGCCGTCTTCAACTCATGGAACGCCGACCGCGCCATCCTTTACCGGCGCCAGGAGCGCATCCCCGCGGACCTGGGCACTGCCGTCAACGTGGTCGCGATGGTGTTCGGCAACCTGGGCGACGACTCAGGCACCGGCGTCGCCTTCACTCGCGACCCGGCCACAGGGGCGCAGGGCGTCTACGGCGACTACCTGCAGAACGCGCAGGGCGAGGACGTGGTAGCGGGCATCCGCAACACCATGCCGCTGCAGGACCTCGAGCGCATCGACAAGACGTCCTACGACCAGCTCATGCAGATCATGCAGACGCTGGAAAACCACTACAAGGACCTGTGCGACATCGAGTTCACGATCGAGCGCGGCAAGCTGTGGATGCTGCAGACCCGGGTCGGCAAGCGCACGGCCGCGGCGGCGTTCCGCATCGCGACCCAGCTGGTCAGCCAGGGGCTCATCGACGAGGACGAGGCCCTCACGCGCGTGTCGGGCGACGAACTGGCGCGGCTGATGTTCCCGCGCTTCGACACCCGCGGCCACGTCACGAAGATCACGACGGCGGTCAGCGCCTCGCCAGGCGCGGCCGTAGGCAAGGCGGTCTTCGACTCCGCGACCGCGGTCGCGCGCGCCGCGGAGGGCGAGAAGGTCATCCTGGTCCGCCGCGAGACCAACCCCGACGACCTGCACGGGATGATCGCCGCGCAGGGCATCCTCACCAGCCGCGGCGGCAAGACGAGCCATGCCGCGGTGGTGGCCCGCGGCATGGGCAAGACCTGCGTCTGCGGCGCCGACGAGCTCGAGGTCGACACCAAGGCGCGCAGGTTCACCGCGCCGGGCGGGATCACCGTCGCCGAAGGCGACGTGATCTCCATCGACGGCACGTCGGGCGTCGTCTACCTGGGCGAGGTCCCCGTGGTCGCGTCCAACGTCGTGCAGTATTTCGAGGGTGAGCTCGCGCCCGACACGGACGAGCTTGTCGCCGCGGTGCACTCGATCATGACCCACGCGGACGCCAAGCGCCGCCTCGGCGTGCACGCCAACGCCGACACCGGCCCTGACTGCGCGCGGGCCCGCCGGTTCGGCGCGACGGGCGTGGGCCTGGTCCGCACCGAGCACATGTTCCTCGGCGAGCGCCGTCAGCTCGTGGAGAACCTGATCCTCGCCACGACCGCCGACCAGCGCCAGGCCGCGCTCGACGCGCTCGAGCCGCTGCAGCGCGGCGACTTCGAGGAGATCCTCGAGGCGATGGACGGCTACCCGGTGACGATCCGGCTCATCGACCCGCCGCTGCACGAGTTCCTGCCCGACCTGACCGAGCTCAGCGTCAAGATCGCCCTCGCCGGCGACGAGGCCACCGAGCAGGACAGGGCGCTGCTCGCGGCGGTCCGCCGCCTGCACGAGCAGAACCCGATGCTCGGCCTGCGCGGCGTCCGGCTGGTGCTTGTCATCGCGGGCCTGCTTGACATGCAGGTCCGCGCCATCGCCGGCGCGGCCGCCAACCGCAAGCGGGCCGGCGGCGACCCGCGCCCGGAGATCATGATCCCGCTCACCGCCACTATCCAGGAGATGGAGATCAGCAGGGAGCGCGCCGAGAAGGTCCTGCGCGATGTGGAGGCGGAGACTGGCATCCACGTGGAGACCCCGATCGGCACGATGATCGAGGTGCCGCGAGCCGCCGTGACCGCGGGCGAGATCGCCCGGGCGGCGGAGTTCTTCTCCTTCGGCACCAACGACCTGACGCAGATGACCTGGGGATTCTCCCGCGACGACGTCGAGGGCGCGTTCTTCAGCCAGTACATCGACCTGGGCATCTTCGGCGTGTCGCCGTTCGAGACGCTCGACCGCGACGGCGTAGGCCGGCTGGTGCGGATTGCCACGCAAGAGGGCCGGGCGACCCGCCCGGACCTGCACGTGGGCGTCTGCGGCGAGCACGGCGGCGACCCCGCGTCGGTCTGGTTCTTCAACGAGGTAGGCCTCGACTACGTGTCCTGCTCGCCGTTCCGCGTCCCGATCGCGCGGCTCGAGGCGGGTCGCGCCTCGGTAGCGAGCAAGGGCAGCGACACTAGGTGAGTGGCCTACAGTCCGCATGACACGCAGCGCTGGGTGGCCGAGCCGCCCAAGCGCGGCGGCCGCACGCACTTCCAGCGGGATCGCGCGCGAGTCCTGCACAGCTCCGCGCTGCGCAGGCTCGCCGCGAAAACGCAGGTCGTCGAGGTGGGGTCGAGTGACTTCCCGCGCACCCGGCTGACCCACTCCCTGGAGTGCGCGCAGATCGGCCGCGAGCTCGGCGCCGCGCTCGGCGCCGACCCCGACCTGGTGGACGCGGCGTGCCTGGCCCACGACCTGGGCCACCCGCCGTTCGGCCACAACGGGGAGGCGGCGCTCGCCGCGCTCGCAGGCCACGGCGGCGCCCTGGCCTGCGGCGGCTTCGAAGGCAACGCCCAGTCGCTGCGGCTGCTGACCCGCCTGGAGCCGAAGGTCCCCGGCGCTGGCCTGAACCTCACCCGCGCCACCCTCGACGCGGCGCTGAAGTACCCGTCCATCGGATCCGGCACCGGCAAGTACGGCGCCTACGAAGACGACGGAACCGTCTTCGACTGGATCCGCGCCGGCGCTCCGCCGGGCCGCCCGTGCCTGGAAGCGCAGGTCATGGACTGGGCGGACGACGTGGCCTACTCGGTGCACGACCTGGAAGACGGCCTGCACGCCGGGCTTGTCACCCTGAAAAACCTCAAGGATCACTCCGAACGCTCCGTGGTGGCTGTCACCGCCCTCGCGTCCTACTGCCCCGCGTCCTGGGACGTCTCGCCCGCCGAACTCGAGTGGGTGTTCACCGAGTTCATGGAGCTCCCGTGCTGGCGCTTCACGTTCGACGGCGGCCCGGCCGCCCTGTCCGCCGTCAAGAACCTGACCAGCGAACTGGTAGCCCGCTTCTGCCTAGCCGCCGAAGAGGCCACCCTTGCCACTGCCCCCGAGCCGGCCGCCAGCCCCGCTACCACCGCCAACCACCGCGAGCCAGCCGCCATTTCTGGAACCACCACCGGCGACCCCAGCCACCCCACAGGCCTCAGCGATCCTCCCGCCCTCAGCCGCTACGCGGCCGACCTCACCGTGCCGCGCCGTCAGCTCCTGGAGTGCGCGCTGCTCAAGGCGGTCGCCGCGCACTACGTGATGACCAGGGAGGGCGCCGCGGCGCAGCAGGCGCGCGAGCGCGAGCTGATCGCCGAGCTTGCGCTGGCGATCGAGCGCGGCGCGCCGTCCACGCTCGACCCCGTGCTGCGCACCTACTGGGACGCGGCCGACGGCGACGAGGCCCGCCGGCGTGTCATCGTCGACCAGGTCGCGTCGCTCACCGACACGTCCGCTATCTTCTGGCACCGTCGGCTGTGTTAACCCCGCTGTCTTACGCCCCAAGGAGGCGCGCGTGACGACTTTCGTAATCGTGGGTGGCGGCCTGGCAGGCGCGAAGGCCGCGGAAACGCTGCGCGCCGAGAACTTCGACGGCGAGATCGTCCTGTTCGCCGAGGAGCCGGACCGCCCGTACGAGCGCCCGCCGCTGTCCAAGGGCTACCTGCTCGGCAAGGCCGACCGCGACTCCGCCTTCGTCCACCCGGCCGACTGGTACGGAGAGCACGACGTCGACCTGCGCACCGGCACCGCGGTCACCGCGATCGACCCGGCGGCGCACACGGTGACATCAGCGGCCGGCACGCAGTCCTACGACAAGCTGCTGCTGGCGATGGGCGCCGCGCCGCGCCGGATCGGCATCCCAGGCGCCGACCTGGACGGCGTGCTCTACCTGCGCAGGCTCGGCGACTCCGACCGGCTGCGCGAGGCGTTCCGCGGCGGGGCCCGGGTCGTGGTCCTCGGGGCGGGCTGGATCGGCCTGGAGACGGCCGCCGCGGCGGTGCTTGCGGGCTGTCACGTGACGGTCGTCGAGCCGCAGCCCGGAGCGCTGCACGCGCAGCTCGGCCCGGAACTCGGCGCCGTCTTCGGCGCGCTGCACGCCGCGCACGGCGTCGAATTCCGGTTCGGCGAGACGGCCACGGAGTTCCACGGCGACGCGGCCGGCCACGTCGGCTCCGTGCTCACTTCGGCGGGCGCGCTGCTCCCCGCCGCCGCGGTCGTCGTCGGGATCGGCGCGGTCCCCAGCACCGCCCTGGCGTCCGCCGCCGGGCTAGAGGTCGACAACGGCGTCGTCACCGACGCCGCGCTGCGAACCTCGGCCCCCGACGTCTTCGCCGCCGGCGACGTGGCGAACTCCTACCATCCGCTGCTGCGCCGGCGGGTCCGGGTGGAGCACTGGGCGAACGCGCTGAACGGCGGCCGGGCCGCGGCCAGGTCCATGCTCGGCCAGGAGGTCGAGTACAACCGCGTGCCGTACTTCTACAGCGACCAGTACGACCTCGGCATGGAGTGCTCGGGCCTGCCCGAGCCTGGCCGGTACGACCGGGTCACCTACCGCGGCGACCCGTCCACCCTGGAGTTCATCGCGTTCTGGCTCTCCGGCGGCCGCCTGGTCGCGGGCATGAACGTGAACGTCTGGGACGTGACCGACGACATCCAGTCCCTGATCCGCTCCGGCCGCGAACTAGACACCACCCGCCTCACAGACCCCGCCATCCCCTTGGCCGAGGTCTAACCGCCCGCACCGCAACCCGGTCGCGGTCCGCAATGACCAAGATCGCGAAGATTTTTACCACTTAGCGTACTTTCCGAGGCATTTACTGACCCTTTTGCCCCAATTTGTACCCACATAAAGTACGCCATGTTGAATAAGTCTTCGCAATCATGCAAAGCCAGGGCGCACAGCGGAGGCTGCCCGGCGGGGAAACCGGTCATGACCCACCGCGCGACGGCTCGAATGTCCGTGCCGATCGACATAATCCGGACATGAGAGGCGAAATCCCGCCCCGTTTGCGGATCATCCTCCGCTGCCAGTCCGGCGTGGTCACCAGACGGCAGGCGCTCACCGCCAGACTCTCGCCGGGCGTGCTCGCGTCCGAGGTCAGGAGCGGGCGCTGGCAGCAGCTTTACCGCGGCGTCTATGCCGCCTTCGCCGGACAGGTAAGCCGCGAGGCGCGGCTATGGGCCGCGGTGCTGTACGCCGGCGATGGCGCGCGGCTGAGCCACGACACCGCTGCCGAGCTGTACGGACTGGCCGAGCCCGCCCCGCTTATTCACGTGACGGTCCCGGCCGCGCGGCGCGTCCGGCCAGCGGCGGGCCTGCGGATCCACATCTGCGCTAGCGACGTGCGCCCTGGTTTCGCGGAAGGGACCCTGCCCTGCACGCGGCCGGAGGAGACCGTCCTCGACCTAGTGCACGGCGCCGCCAGTCCCGAGGCCGCGCGCGCCCTGGTCGCTCTCGCGACCACGAGGCGGCTGGCCAGCGCGGGAGGCCTGGCGACCGAGATGGCCAGCCGCAAGAGGCTCCGCTGGCGGCGACAGCTCGCCGGCATGCTCGCCGCGGCCCCGGTCCGAGCCGCGCAGGCGGACGCCAGGATTACAGCGAAACGACTGCCTCCATGACCGCGCGCGTGTCGGTCAGGTCGGGCAGCACGGCGTGCGCGCCCGCGGCGTACAGGTCGGCGGCCTGGCTGGGGCCAGTCGCCACGCCGACGGCGCGGGCGCCCGCGGCGAGCGCCGCCTCGATGTCCAGCGGCGTGTCGCCGATCAGGACCGTCGACAGGCCGCCGAAGTCATCGGGATCCCTGCCGTGCACGGCCGCGGCGCGGCGGCGGGCGACCTGGACGAGTTCGGCGCGCACCTCGTGGTCGTCGCCGTACGCGCCGATGCACAGGTCCAGCGGGTCGCGCAGCCCGACCGCGGACAGCTTGACCTCGGCCACCGGCCGGATGTTGCCGGTCAGCACGGACTGATGGACGCGGCGCCCGGAGCGCCCGGGGCGTCCGAAGCGCCCGAGACGCCCGAAGCGCGTGAGCCGGGCCATGCCCGCCGCACCCGCGCCCGCACCCGCGCCCGCGCCACCCGCCACGCCATCGGCTACCGCGGCGGCCGCGATGGCGGTCAGTGCCGCCGCCGCCCCTGGCAGCGCGTGCCCGCGGATGGCCACGGCCTCGCGGACCGACGGCGCGTGCGCCGTCAGGCCCGCGATGAACGGGTCCACGTGGCGGCGCGGCTCAGGGATGCCGGCCATTTCCAGTGTCTCCAGGATGATCGCGCGGTCCGTCCGGCCCGCCATCGGCGCGAACGCCTCCAGTGAGCGGCCGAACAACTGCAGGAACACCACGTTGTAGAGATCCGTGCCCACCCCGCCGGCATTGAGAAGCGTGCCGTCCACGTCCCAGAGCACAAGGAGATCGCCCACTTCTACAGAACACTCTCCTACCCCCCGAGTAACCCCACACGAGCACATAGTAAGCCGCGAGGCTTCAGCGGCCGAGACCCGCCGGGCGCATCCGTGTCCGCCTGCCGTGAACCTCCACGTCCCAGGGCATTGCTGGTCATAGACTCCCCTCATGCCAGGTCGGATTCGCCAGGAGGACATCGCGGCGGTCCGCGACAGATCGCCGATCGCCGACGTGGTCGGGGAGTACCTGCAGCTGCGCAGCGCGGGCGGCGGCTCGCTCAAGGGACTGTGCCCGTTCCACGAGGAGAAGACGCCGTCCTTCAACGTGACGCCAGGCAAAGAGCTCTACTACTGCTTCTCCTGCGCGGCCGGCGGCGACGTGATCAAGTTCGTCCAGTCGATCGAGAACCTCACGTTCAGCGAGGCCGTCGAGCGGCTGGCGGCGCGCGCGGGTGTCGAGCTCCGCTACGAGCAGGGCGGCTACGTCCCCGGCCAGGAAAGCTCGGTCCGCCGACGGCTGATCGAAGCGCACCGGCTGGCGCAGGATTTTTATTCCGAACGGCTTCGCGATGACTCCGCCAAATCAGCCCGCGAGTTCCTCGCCGAGCGGGCGTTCGGACTCGACGACGTGACACAGTTCGGCGTCGGATACTCCCCGGCGGCCTGGGACGAGCTGACCAGGCACCTGCGGGGCCGCGGGTTCACCGACGAGGAGCTGACGAAGGCGGGCCTGGCCAGGCAGGGCCGCCGCGGCCTGATCGACATGTTCCGCGGCCGGCTGATGTGGCCGGTCAGGGACCTGACAGGGGAGACGGTCGCGTTCGGCGCGCGCAAGCTCGATCCGAACGACGACGGCCCCAAGTACCTGAACACGCCGGAGACCGCCCTGTTCAAGAAGGGCCACGTGCTGTACGGCGCGGACCTGGCCAAGCGGGAGATCGCGCACCGGCGGCAGGCGGTGATCGTCGAGGGGTACACCGACGTGATGGCCTGCCACCTGTCCGGCGTGCCGACCGCGGTGGCGACCTGCGGCACGAGCTTCGGCGAGGACCACGTCAAGATCCTGCGCCGGCTGATCATGGACACCGACGGCAGCGACGGCGAGGTGATCTTCACCTTCGACGGAGACGCGGCGGGGCAGAAGGCGGCGCTGCGCGCGTTCGGCCTGGAGGAGAAGTTCGTCACCCAGACGTTCGTCGCCGTGCAGCCCGACGGCCTCGACCCCTGCGACCTGCGGCTCAAGCACGGCGAAGGCGCGGTCAGGGACCTGATCGCCCGGCGTGTCCCGCTGTTCGAGTTCGCGATCAGGTCCGCGCTCGCCAAGCACAACCTGGACACGACCGAAGGCCAGCTCGCCGCCCTCGACGAGGCCGCGCCGATCGTGGCGCGGATCAAGGACCAGGGCATGCGCGGCCGGTACGCGGTCAACCTTGACCGCTGGCTCGGCCTGATGGACGAGCGGTTCGTCCTCGCCCGGGTCCGCCAGCAGGCCGGAAGCACACGGCCAGGAAGAGGAGCCCCGGCCCGTTCGGACAACAGGGCGGCAGCATCCGGCGCGGACGGGCAGCGGCGCGCGGACCCGCAGGCAGCGACGGCCGCTCCGGACCAGCCCTATGACCGGTCCGACCCGGTGCTCCGGGTGGAGCGAGAGGCGCTCAAGCTGGCCGTGCAGTGGCCGGCGCTGTGCGGCCCGGAGTTCGACTCGCTCGGGCCGGCCGCGTTCACGGTCTTCGCGCACGCCGCGGTGGCCGCGCTGATCGCCGGCTGCGGCGGCGTGACCAGCGCCGGCCGGGCGAGGGACTGGGTGGACGCGCTGCTTGAGGCGGCGCCCGACGACCGGGCCCGCTCGTTCGTCACCGAGCTCGCGGTGGAGCCGCTGCAGAAGGCCGGCGAGCCGGACGAAAGGTACGCCGACGTCGTGCTCGCCCGGGTCGGGGAGCTGGCCGCCGGACGGCAGATCGCCGCCATGAAGGCGCGGCTGCAGCGGACCAACCCGGTGGAGGACCAGGGGGCGTACAACCGGATGTTCGGCGAACTGGTGGCGCTTGAGCAGCGCAGGAAGGCGCTCCTGTTCCGGGCGACGGGCAGTTGAGCATAGGCCCGGACATACGTGCGCAGATTTCGCTTAGGTTAAACCTGCGGCCGAGGTTACAAAATTAGGTCCCCCGGAATCAGGTCTTAGTGCCGCACACTGGTCTTCGTGAGCCTCACCGTAGTAACGAGCGGACCATCGCTTACACAGCACATGACCGACCTCGTGGCGCTGGGGCGCTCGCGGGGCTTCGTGACGATGGGGGACGTCACCGCGGCAACGGAACGGGCCGAGCTGACCGCCGACGCGCTCGACGGGCTTGTGCGGGCCCTGGCCGATGAGGGCATCGAGGTGCTCGAGGCCACTGCCGAAGAGGACACCGACGCCGATAGCCGGCTCGCTGACATCGAGGCCGACGGCGCCAGGCGTGCCGGGACCAGCGACCTCGTGCGTATCTACCTGCGCGAGATCGGCCGCGTCCCGCTGCTCACCGCCGAAGACGAAGTGGAGCTCGCCAAGGCGATCGAAGCCGGCCTGTACGCCGAGGAGAAGCTGAACGGCGGCTTCCCGCTGCTCGGCGCCGAGCGTGCCGACCTGGAGTGGCTGGCAGCCGACGGGGCGCGCGGCAAGCAGCGGCTGATCGAGGCCAACCTGCGGCTCGTCGTCTCGATCGCCAAGCGGTACATCGGCCGCGGCCTGGTCTTCCTTGACCTGATCCAGGAAGGCAACCTCGGCCTGATCCGCGCGGTGGAGAAGTTCGACTACACCCGCGGTTACAAGTTCTCCACGTACGCGACGTGGTGGATCCGGCAGGCCATCACCCGGGCGATCGCCGACCAGGCGCGGACGATCCGGGTGCCCGTGCACATGGTGGAGACGATCAACAAGCTCGCCCGGGTGCAGCGCCAGCTGCACCAGGAACTCGGCCGCGAGGCGACCGTCGAGGAGATCGCCGCCGAGATGGGCATCGAGCCCGAGCGGGTCGCGGAGATCCAGCGGATCGCTCAGGAGCCGGTCTCGCTGCAGTCGCCGATCGGCGAGGAGGAATCCGACCTCGGCGACTTCATCGAGGACGCGGACGCCGTCGTGCCGATCGAGGCCGCGGCGTTCATCATGCTGCAGGATCAGCTCGACCGGGTGCTGTGCCAGCTGTCGCAGCGGGAGCAGCGCATCATCCAGCTGCGGTTCGGGCTGACTGACGGGCATCCGCGCACGCTGGAAGAGGTCGGCAGGGAGTTCGGCGTGACCAGGGAGCGGATCAGGCAGATCGAGTCCAAGACGCTCGCCAAGCTGCGCCACCCGAGCCGCGCCCTGCTGCTGCGGGAGTACCTGGACTAGCGGACGGCCTCGCTGTCGTCGGCCGGGTAGATCAGGCTGCCGTCCGCCGAGACGTCGTCCTGGGCCGTGACTTTGCCGCTGCCACCGAGCTTCGACGGCATGTGGTCGGCCGCCTTCTGCTTCGCGGACGTGACGATCTTCGACCCCTGCGCGGACGCCGACTTGGCGAAGTCCGGCGCCTTGGCCTCCGTGGTCTTGGTCGTGACGGTCTGCGTGGCCTTCTGGACCGCGGGGTGATCCGCGACCTGGTGGCCGGCCTTCATGATCTGGTCGTAGCGCTCCCGGCCGGCTTTCGCGCCGAGCACATAGCCGACGGCGAGCCCTGCCACGAACATCATGCGGTACCCCATCTGGCACCCCTTCCGGTGCGTAGCGTTGTGCGTTTGCCTTCCCCCGCAGGTGCCGCCTTAACGCCGCCTTGACAGTGCGCCGGGTGCCGCTACTCTGCGTTAGCCGTTCCAGGTTAGACCTGGACTCGCCGCGCAGGCACGGCGCCCTGCCGCCGTCGTGCCACCCTCGTGCCGCCGTCGTGCCGCCGCCGCGTGCCGCGGGCACCCCTTGGGGTGCGCTACGCTTGTCCGCAGCACTTCAACGGGCTCGGAGGGCCCGCCGTGCTGACGGTCCCGCGTAGCTCAATCGGCAGAGCGTCCGGCTGTTAACCGGCAGGTTATAGGTTCGAGTCCTATCGCGGGAGCCATCCAAAACTGCGCCTGTACCCCTCCTGCCTGCGGAAACGCAGGAAAGCAGGGATGCGGCATGCCGTCGGCATGCGCCCGCGGTCGTCAAGATCCCCGCAGAATCCCCACAACTGGCCCGCGGCAAGCCCGCCCGCACCGCCGTGCGGGCGAAGGCCGGACTAGCGGCAGCCGGGCGGGCCCTGCGGAGCGGCGCCGGCCGCACCGCCACCCGCGGCGGGTGCGCGGTCATCGAGCTGGAATACGGCAGCACCGTGTACCCGGCCCGCGAGGAGAAGCTGGCCGCCAGGCTGGGGAACGCTGTCGGCCAGTGTAGCCAGGTCATCTTTCAGCCCTGACGGCCGGAATCGGAAATAATGTGGCGGTGAAGCCGGCCAGAACGGTACTCGTCGCGTTGTCATGCGCTCTCGCAATTACGGCGTGCGGTGCTCCGGCACATGCCGGCCCACCCGAGTACCAGGTGCGCGCCACCACGATTAAGGGCCTGGGCAGTATCCTGGCCGACGGGCAAGGGCGGACGCTGTACGTGTACGTACCCGATGACCAGGGCAAGGCGCTCTGCGCTGGCGTCTGCCTGCTCGGATGGCCACCGCTAACGCTGCCCAAAGACATCACAAGGCCCGATGCCGGCCCGGGAATCAACCCGGCGCTGCTGGGCACGATCCGGCGTCCCGGCGGAGCGCTCCAGATGACCTACAACCGCTGGCCTTTGTACCTCTGGCAAGGTGACTACGGTCCGGGCCAGGTGACCGGCCAGGCCGACGGCATGGGCCTGTGGTACGCCATATCGGTCAGCGGCGCCGTCGACCGCGGCGTACCCGCCACGCAGCAGCCCGCCGGATAAGGGGTTCTCGCCGCCACGCCGCCGACCAGGCTGGCCGCGTCCTACCCGGCCTGTCGTGCGACCTGAGCGGATCGCGCGGTCACTCCAGTGCGAGATACTCTCCTTCTCGATGTCAGCCACAGCGCCGACCATCGCGGCGAACTCGTCAGTGCCGAACTGCTGGCGTCCCAAGTCGGCGAAGTGCCGGCCGAGATCGGCGAGTTCTGCTGCCGGGACGATAGAGCGGAACGCCGGGAAGACCACCCACTCATTCGGCGCTGACCTGCATTGACATATCCGCGCCACATGCCTGCCTATGGGTGTTCACGGATCCTCCAGGCCTGCGCGGAGCAGCTTGACCTCACCCTGCGCTGGCACGGAGCGTGGCAGCAGCAGCCAGCGCAGCGGTTCCCGGCCGTCGAGCAGGTCCAGACGGTGCAGCACCGCCGGCAGCGCCTCCGACTGGCTGGCGTGCGCGCCCGCCGCTGATTTCTGGACGGCGCGGGCGGTGGCGGCGTCAGAGCCCAGGTCGATCGTCCAGGCGCCACGCGCGCCAGGCCGGGTGCGCGCCACCACAGGCACGCCGGCCCGTGCGGCGCCGGCGCGGGCGGCGAAGGCGATGGCGATGTCGTCGCGGCCGCCGGTCTCTGGACCGATGATCAGCAGCAGGTCCGCGCGGTGCTGGCGGATGGCCCGGTGAATCCGGTCGGCCAGTTCGGTCATCGGCTGCCGGTGCAACCTCCCGTCGGGGTAATTGCCGACCGTGAGCCCTGCGATGCCAAGGACCGCGGCGGCCAGCTGAAGTTCCCATGGCCGGATGGCCTCAAGGCGCGCGCCGGTGGAGTTCCGCGGCGAAGCCTCGCCGCGGGTCAGGCACAGCAAGCTCAGGCTGGCGCCTGCGCTACGGAAGGCGTAGAGCAGCCCGCCGAGCTCCTCCGACTCCTGCCCGGGGCGCGCGACCACAGCCAGCACGCGGTCGGCCGTGGGCAGCGCGGCGGCGGGGGTTCGGGCAGCCCTCGGGGAGTCGGGGGCCGGTGCGATGGTCATCGGGTACTCCTTTCTGGTTCGCGCTATCAGGCGCTGCCAGCTGGGGGGATGTTGGCGTTCAGGCGGAACGTGTTGTCTGGGTCGTATTCGGCCTTGATCGCGGCGAGACGCTCGTACTTGGCGTTGCCGTAGCTGCCGCGGATCTCCTCGCCTAGGTACTCAGTCGTGCTGTTGACGTAGCTGTTGCCATCGGCGAGGGCGTACGGGCGCAGCGCCCGCCAGAAGCCGCGCACCCAGTTGCGGTCGGCGGCCAGCAGGCGGGCGTCTGGCGCGAGGCCGATGATGAAGGCGGCGTACCGCGGTGACCGCCCCCCGCTGAATGCCGTCGCCTCGTCCTCCACCCGGCTGTAGGCGCCGTCGAGGCGGTAGAACATCAGCGCCGACATCGGTGAGCTCTTGCGCGGAACCTGCTCGGTGATCGTCTCGATGATCGGGTCGGACAGCGTCTCGATGTAGACACCCTTGTCGTAGCCGTACAGGCCCCATGCGTTGGCCTCGTCGAGCAGCTTCTGCAGCTCGGTGTACGGCATCGGGGTGACCACGTCGAACAGCGGCGGCAGCGCGTCGCGGATCTGGGTGACGACCTCGGCGTGTTCTTGCTCGGGCCCGAATCCGGCCACGAGCAGCGCGTAGCCGGGAGCGAAGCGATGCTGTGGCGGGACGAACGGCGCGGGCGGCGCGTTCACGGCCGCGATCATGATGTTGATGCCGGCCGGCAGCGACGCGGTCATGTCACGGGCCAGCCGCAGCGCCTGCGGACCACGGTCAAGGCCCCAGAAGAACAGCCCGAACTGCACCTGCGGGCCGGCCTCGTGCAGGTCGAACTCGAAGCTCGTGACCACGCCGAAGTTGCCGCCGCCGCCGCGGATCGCCCAGAAGAGGTCGGGATGGGAGTCCGCCGCGGCGCGCAGCACCCGCCCGTCCGCGGTGACGACGTCGGCCGAGGCGAGGTTGTCGATGCTCAGCCCGTACTTGCGGGTGAGCCATCCCATGCCGCCGCCCAGGGTCAGTCCGCCGACACCGGTGTGACTGACCATCCCCGCGGGGACGGCGAGTCCGTGCGCCTGGGTGGCCGCGTCGAGGTCCGCGAGCAAGGCACCGCCGTCCGCCCGCGCCCGCCGGGCTCGCGGATCGACGGTGACCCTGTTCATCAGGCTGAGGTCGATCATCAGGCCGTCATCGCATACGGCCGAGCCCGACGGCGCGTGCGCGCCACCGCGCACGGCTACTGTCAGGTGGCGCTCCCGGGCGAAGCCGATGGCCGCGGCCACGTCCTGCGCAGTGGCGCAGCGAGCGATCACGGACGGGCGGCGGTCGACCAGCGCGTTCCATACCCGCCGCCGGTCATCGAAGTCTGAGTCGGAGGGCGTCAGGACTGGCCCGTCCATGGCCGCGCGGAGCCCCCGGATCGTCTCAATGGCCTGTTGCGTCATAACCGATCTCCCCCACTCTGCGCCGCAGCCCCTGTGCCGCGGCGATCGTGATCACAGCCGATCAGCCAGGCGTGCAGGCTCTGTGCCGAGCCTGTGCAGATCGCGTGAAGGAAGGGCTAGGCTGCCTGGCCTGGTCGACCATGGGCGGGACCGGCCGGGCACCGGGTCAGCCGGTCAGCCGCTGTCGGGCACCGCCGCGCTGGCCTGGAATCCACCCGTCGGGAAGGGGTACCACTCCTAGTCGTGCGGCATGCCGCGCACGAGCCGCCGTGTACGGGGCACGGCTGCGGTTCACGAAAGGACGTGCTTTATGTCCATCAAGGGCAAAGCCCTCGCCGAGGAAGGCACGCTGACATATGTCACCCGCTTCGACGGCGTCCGCGTCCCGGCCACCGACTACCATCCCGTCTGGCTGGACAGCCTGGCCGACGACGCCACGATAGAGGGCTCGGCGATGAACGGCGTCGTGCGGGGCGCTCAGGCCATCCGTTCAATCGTGGCCTACATCCGCACGCTCTATGACGACCAGGAGTTCAACTTCGCCGGCCCTTACGGCGAGAACGACTTCCTGGAGGACTACAGCGCCCGTGTCCGCGGCGAGCGGATCGGCAACGTCGTCCTCATCAGCCGCAACACCGCCGGGCAGGCGCAGCACATCGTTGCCAATTACCGGCCCAGAAGCACACTGCTGCTCTTGTCCCGGCTGATAGGCGAGCACTTCGCCGGCACCCCCTACGGTGAGCACTTCGCCTCTAGCGCCTCCGAGTGAGGGCTCGAAATGCTATCCGGTGCTCGCTACTCCGCGGCTCTCCCCTGCGGCGACTTGGCGCGGGCAAAGGCTTTTTACGCGGACAGACTAGGGCTCGTGCCCGCGGACGAGCAACCTGACCGGCTTTTCTATCAAGGACACAGCGGTACCGAGTTCCTCCTCTTCGCCAGTAGCGGTACGGCATCCGGCTCGCACGATCAGATGCGCTTCAGCGTCGCCGATATCGAGGTCGCGGTGCGCGATCTGAAGCGGCGGGGCGTGCGGTTCGAAGAGTATGACTTTCCCGGCTTCGACACGGCGACGAGCATCGCCTGAGCCTGATGCCTGAACCGGCTTCGCGACTCCCGGTCGCGGGCTGGCCGGCACGGACCGCGCACGTTGCGCGGCGGCTCACATCCGGGCGAGGATGAACCGCTCGACGGCGCTGGCGAAGCCTTCCTCGGTGTTGGAGCTGGTGACCCGCCGGGCGGCGCGCTGCACCTCGGGGCTTGCGTTTCCCATCGCGATGCTCAGCCCGGAGTGGGCGAACATCAGCACGTCGTTCGGCATGTCGCCGATGGTCGCGATGGCCTCGGGTGCGATCGTGTATCGCTGCGACAGGTAGCGGGCGACCGCGCCCTTGTTCGCGTCGGGGTGAGTGACGTCGAGGTAGTAAGGCTGAGACCTGGCGGCGGTCACGTGATCGCCGAACCGGTCGTGGGCGGCTGAGCTGGCACGCGCGACCGCGTCGAGATCGTCGCTGACGCCGACCAGCTTGGCGACGTCAGTGGTGAGACCGTCGAGGCTCGCCATGACCTTCGGCTCGAACTGGACGGTCGCTGATTCCCGTGCCACGTGCGAGCCGTGTGGGTCGGGCACGTACCAGTCCGGTCCCCGGTAGACCCAGACGTCGAGGCCGAAGGACCCCATGAGATCAGCCGTCGGCCGCACGATCTCCTCGGGGAGCACCCGCTGCTCGATCACGGACATGTCCCGGTTGACGAGCAAGCCGCCGTTGAAGGCGGCGACCGGGGTTCTGATGTCGAGCGG
>Ga0335073_10002720_pt1 | contig 24250 bp, 30 predicted proteins | sample Lox_Sample_22_FD_207093 | JGI IMG/M metagenome (GOLD analysis project Ga0335073, IMG submission 207093) | Soil microbial communities from Loxahatchee National Wildlife Refuge, Florida, United States - Lox_Sample_2.2 | ecosystem: Environmental > Terrestrial > Soil > Wetlands | place: USA... | reverse complement strand
CAAAAGGAGAACATCGTTATGGGACCAAAGCGCTTTTGGTGGCCAGCTTGGTGGCGATCTCACCCGTTCTGAAGGCGGTCGATGTCGCGGATTCGGAGCAAGTTTCCCAACTGCTCTCCGACGCGAAAACGGAGACCTTTCAATTGAAAGAAGATGCGGCGACCATGCACATGTATTGCACGAGTGGCCTTCATTGGCAGGCCCAGGCTAGAGCGTCAGGACCAGATCCACCAATTCAGGTTCCGCAGTGAAGGATTTATCGCCCGCCCAATTTGAGCGTGTTTTCTAAGCACTGCGTACGACGGATTTCACGCTCTGGATCGAAAGCTCGATTTCATCGCTGACGTCCTCGCAACCAAGAGACAGAACCCGGACCGGCATGCCCTCACAAAGTTCTTGCAAAAGAACCTCGCGCCCATTGGCGAACCGCAGCGCGTCCCGGAAATGATTCTCATTGGCGCTGAGCTGCGTGAACAAGACACACTCCTCATTCCCGACATCCCATTGCCGCTGAAAGTCCTCAGGAATCGCTGTCATCCGAAGGCGCGCTCCGGGCGGAATGCAAACCGCGGCGAGGTTTGCACAACGCCGAGGGTCCTCAAATGCGCTCTTCAGCCTTTCCCAAAAAGTTTTTCGAGGCGCCGGCGCCGGCTCAGAAACTTGAAGGTCTGCCGGCGAGGCCAGCCCTCGCGCGCCGGTATAAAACCGATGGACCACCAGTTCTTCGCCTTCGACCGCTAAACGGTTTGGCAATACTGCCAGAGAATAATCACACATTCCTGACCTCCTTCACCTTTCGATGTTCATGTGCCCATCTTTACGTCCGTTCTCACTTTGCAAAGTTCACTACAAGCTGGCGCTCGCCGTGCACCCTGCGGGTTTGAGGAGAAAGCCGGTGCAAGGAGCCGTTTCATTTTGAGGCGAGCGCGGTGATGTCGCGACTTAACGGCAGCAAGACTTAAGTGCAAAATAACGGCGGTCTCGCCCACGCTGTGTCCCTCCAGATCGCGAAGCCGCACGACGACGCGATATTTGTCAGGCAGTCTGCGGGCTGCGGCGCGAACAAGCGTTCCTACTTCCGCCTGTTCACATCGCTCCAACGGTGACGGAGCATGGTTTTCAAACCTCATCTCCGGCCAACGAGGCTCGTCCCATAGAAGCAGCCGGGAAGCTCGTCTTCGCCAAGCGAGCATTTGATTAATGGCGATTCGAATGATCCAGGTTCGAAAGCTGGAACGGAACTGGAACTGATTGAGGTGCACAAAAGCCTTGAGCACCGTCTCCTGGAATACATCGTCGCAGGCATGGTCGTTTTTCATTTTCGCTCGCAACAGTCGCATCAGCGCGGTCAGGTGCGGGCGCAGCAGTTCCGGGAACAGGTCCCGCCGGCCGCTTACAATCTCGCGGATCAATACCGTTTCGCCGGACATCGCGATGGTCGAGGCACTCAAAAGCCCTCCCTGGTTAACTCTAAGCGACCGCCGTGGCCGCATCCGAGACGGAGTGCGTCAACTCGCGCGGTTTCCATTTGCGGATCCACGGCAATTCGACGCCGCTTGCGCAGGCCACATTCGCGGCGCGCGCTGGATCGCCCAAGTCACTCCAGACGACGTCATTCAAACGGACCACCGCGAGCTTGGCGGGATGGACGGACAACACCTTATGCGAAAAACAGACCGAATGGATGTGATGATATACCGAATATTCGACATATGTCTCGGTCCCGGCCCACGTACGAGCCGAAGAAAGGGCGTCTCGCAAATCCGGAAGAGCCGCGTCCACCATCTCCAAAAACGCCTTGATATGGCCGACCATGACAAATGTGTTCCAGACCGACGGCTTTAAAAGCAACGCCCGGGCGACATCCGCCGTAGGTTTCTCTCGAAACGAGAGGACTCGAAATAGATCGCAACGGTGGCGCTCCAGCGGCGAGCCGAGTTCGATCCATCCATATTCGATCTCCGGATAGTCCGGCCTGGCGCCCAGTAAAATCACCGAATCGGTCATTTCCGCCGCAACCTCGAAGGCGCAGTCGAGCGCCGAGGCGAACGCGCTCTCATCTGAAAAGTAATGATCAGAGGGAAGAATGGCCACCAACGCCTGCTCGTCCAGCCGGGAGAGACTCAGAAGGCTGTGCAGAATCGCCGGAGCCGTACCTTTATTGGCGGGCTGCACAATGCACTGTGATGGTCGCAACGCGCTTTCCTGTTCATGCCATTTCGCGTGTTGGCCGGTGAGAGAAACGATGATTTGGTCTGGTGGAATGACTTGCTCCGATCGGCGCAGCGTTTGCTCGAACAGAGTCCGCTGGCCAAATAGCGGGCAAAATTGTTTAGGACGTTCATCGCCGCTGATGAATCGTGTCAGAGGCCGAAGACGCACGCCGTCGCCGCCCGCCAGGATCACGCCCCATCGCTTCCCGCACTGCGCTGGCAAGTCGATGCGGGGCGCGACCGATGGCGTTATTGTCACCTCCGCTCTGCACCCCGCGCCGTTCTTCAAGTTCGGCGAGCGTACGTCCAGTATTGGCTGCTTCATTGTCTTCATTTCGTCCCTCTCGAGGCTCAGGTTTCCGCGTGGTTCGGCCGATCGCAGATGGCTTTCATCGTCTTGAGCACTTCTTTTGAAAGCCCATCGCTCTGGGCCCGTAAGACGACATCGTCGATCGAGAGAATGCCTTGCAGCGCCCCGTCGCGATCGACCACTGGCAGCCGATGAACTTGCTTGGTCGCCATCGTCGTCAGCGCCACGCGGACGTCGTCGTCCGGAGCACAAAGCGAGACGTCGTGGTTCATGATTTCGCCGACTTGCAAATCGCCCGCTCGCTGATTCCGTGTTCCCAGGGCGATGAACAGATCGCGATCCGTCACCATCCCAACGACCCGACCGCCGTCTTCGACAATCGGAAGAGATCCGCAGTTCTTGTTCCACATAATTTCCGCTGCTGCGGCAGCGTTTGTTGCTGGAGCGCAACTGGAAACGTCCTTGGTCATGATCTCTTCAACTCGCATGAGCTCTCGTCCTTTCTCGCCTTTCTATGTTGTCGAGGGTTATGAGCAATTCGCCGTCCCTTGCCATGGGAAACGAAAAATTGCCGACCTCCGGTCCCTTGGCCAAATCACCCCAGGATGTCGCCCAATCACGCATAACGCTCTCCCGTTCGATAGCTATATGCTCGAACGGACGCCGCGGTCAGCTCGCTGAAAGCGTTCAACGTTACCCGTTCCGCAGACGCATCGAGCGAGAGCGCCGTCATCAGGTTTACGCGGGCCCGAAAATAATTCCTGCCAACGGTCACTTCTTGACGGCGCAGTTTCTGGAGCCGCGCACGATCCGAGGCCGTGAGCGGCGCTGCGTGTGACTGTATCAGGATTTCGCACGCTGCTTCCGTCAGATCGATATAGTTGGCCAAGGCGCGCGCGCATGTCCTTTGCAGAAGCTTGAGCTGATCTTCCTGTGCTCTCATGGTTGCGATCGGGGATACATGAGTCATCTGCGAGACTCCTCAGGACTGTTCGTCGGATGGGCAGTGATTTTGGAATCGATTCGCTCTCTCGCTCGCCGCGAAATCAGCGCTGCCCTTTCAGGAGCCACGAGCCAGCGACGATAACGGAACAACAAGCACCAGAGCACGAGGAGGAATGCCCATTCGCCAACGAGATTTCACCCTTCCCGAATTGCCAGAACCGAAGTCAAGCAAATCGCTCAGGTAACTTTAGAATATGCCTGAGGTCTCGGTAGTACTACTCGAAAAATTTCCAGTTTTTAATTTTAGCGTTGAAACGTTTTGGGCTACGCGATCATTCCCTGTTTGACCGCATAACTGGCCAATTCGGCCACCGTTTTGAGCCCTAACGCCTCCATGATGCGGTACTTGTGAAATTCCACGGTCCGGGTTGAGACGTTCAGGACCCTCGCAATTTCCTTCGCCTGCTTGCCTTCGGCGAGCAGTTGCAGAACCTCTCGCTGGCGGGAAGTCAGTGACGCCTGGTTTCCTCGAGACCGTGCGCGGCCCTGAAGTGCCCGCTTCACCGGTTCGTCAAGCGAGGGCGTCACATAGGTTCGTCCCTCCAACACTCCGCGGATCGCTTGAAGCAGTTCCTCGCCGGCCTCGTTCTTCAGGACATATCCTGAAGCTCCGGCGTTCAGTGCCTCCACTGCGTAGGTCACGTCGGGATGCATGCTCAAGAATACGATTTTCGTTCGCCGGTTGCTCTTGAGAATCTGCCGCGCTGCATCAATACCGTTAAGAACAGGCATGCTCACGTCGGCGATGACGAGATCCGGACCCAGGTCGGCGGCGGCCTTGACGAGATCGCGTCCGTCGCGCACCGCACCTACGATTTCAAATCCCGGACGGTCCAGAATTCGCCGCAGCCCTTCCAGCACTACCGCATGATCGTCGGCGAGCAGCACTCTGATCGGCATAATTCCGGTCGCTCCTAGGTCGGGAGGTCTCTCAGCGGAACAAACGCGGTAACAATCGTTCCTTTTCCCGGCTTGGACTCGATGGTCATTTTACCATGCACCAGCCGCACCCGTTCCTCCATGCTGATCAATCCCAAGCCACCTTTTCTGAGCGCCTCGTCGAGCTCAAAACCGTTTCCTGTGTCTTCAACGCGCAGAGTGAGCGACTCCGCGCCGCCGCTCAAGGATAGGCGAACGATGTCCGATTCCGGAGCATGTTTCTGGATGTTGTGAAGACTTTCCTGCGCCACCCGGTAGAGACACAAAGCCACTTCCTGAGGGATCGCGTGCGGCACGTTGGTCGCGGTGAACTGCGTCGCGATGGCGGAACGCTGCTCGAAACTCTCACACTCCTGCCGCAGCGCCGGCTCCAGCCCGAGTTCTTCCAGGATGGCCGGGTGAAGCTCCCGCGACGTACGATGAATATCCGCTGCCAGGCGGCTGATCCTCTTGCCGAGGTCTGACAAGCGCGCCCTGATGTCGGAGGATTTGGCCCCCTCCTTCAAAGACGAGAGCTCCATGCCGATGGCCGCCAGCTCCTGGCTGAAAACATCGTGTAGCTCGCGCGCGACTTGCCGGTTTCCGCTTTCCTGCGCGGTCAGCAGGGCTCCCGTCAATTGCTGGAGCTGGTTCTTGTATTCGAGCAGGGTCCGTTCGCTTTTCTTTCGATCGCTGATATCCGATATGAAGGCCACGGCTAGCGTTCCCGCGCGTGTGTCGACGTAGCTCAGGCTCACTTCCACGGGAAACTCGGAGGTGTCCTTGCGGACTCCCGCCAGGTCCAGTCCGATTCCCATGGGCCGGTTTCCCGGCTTGGCGAACCATGTTGCGCGATGCTTCTCATGAACTTCGCGGAAACGCTTTGGAAGCAGAAACTCCAAAGACCTGCCCATCAGTTCATTCCGCTGGTAGCCGAACATCTTCTCGGCCGCGGTATTCGCCAGCACGATCCGGCCGTCCACGCCGCAGGTCAGAATCGCCTGGATCGCGTTCTCCATCAGAGCGCTGACGGTGGCCTCGCTTTCCTGCACCCGCTGGTTGGCCTCCTGCCGCGCTGATACGTCGATACCGGTTTTGATCACGGACTCCACGTGGCCGTCGCGGATCACTGCGGTATGGGAAAAGCTGATGAGCGGACGACGCCCGTCTCTTGCGATCCAATGATTTTCAAGCTGTACCGGCTGACCGGCAACCGCTTTCTGAAACGCCGCCTTGACGGCCTCCGCTTCCTTCGGAGGTAGCAGAAAATCCCACAGAAATCGGCCGCGGGCGTCTTTTTCGGAATAACCCGTGAGACGCTCGCAGGCGACGTTGAAGTGCACGATCCGCCCTTCGCGATCGAGAACTATCACCAGCAGGTCCTTGGCTGCATCCAGAATGGCTGCAATGAAATTCTTGTCTCGTTCGATCTCCTGCTGTCGCTTGAGTTCGTGGATATCGACGAAGGCGATCAGCACGCCTTCGATTTGGCCATTGCCGCGAAAGGGATGAACGCGCAGCAGGAACCAATGGCCGGATTCCGCCTGCACCTCGCGCGTGATTTCTTCGCCTTTCTCGATCACGGCCGAAATGAGTTCGTCCAGATCCGGAACCGGAACATGAAGGTGCAAATCGGCGATCGGCCGGCCAAGATCGCCGGGAATCAATCCGAGAAGTTTCTCCGCCGGGGGCGTGAAACGCCTGATACGGCGCGACGAATCGAGAGTGACGATGGCAATATCAAGGCCGCTAAGCACGTTATTCAAGTCCTGCGACAGTTGCAGCAGTTCAGCATTGCGAACCCGCGCCTGCTCGCTCAGCGTGAGCAGTTCTTCGTTGCTCGACTGAAGCTCTTCGTTGGTTGTTTCCAGTTTTTCGTTGGTGCTTTGCAGTTCTTCATTGCTCGAGAGGGCTGCTTCGTTAGTGGTTCTCAGTTCTTCATTGGTGGTTGCCAGGTCCCGCGTCATCGATTCGACGTATTCCCGCGTGCGCGCCAGCTCTCTTCGCAGACGCAGCACTTCTCGTCCTTCCGGCCCTCTGCCATGCTTTGCGTCGGCCGCGTGTTCGACGGGCGCGGCAGGGGTAGGCTCAAACAGGATCAGGAAGCTCTTTTCGGGACCCCGTTTCACCAGGGGCCTGAGTTCAATCTTTACCCTGCTGGTGTGATCGTTGCGGCGGATCTCGATCGCTTTAATACGGACCGGTTTTCCGCTGCGCCGCATTTTGTCCACCGCCGAGCGCACTTCGACAAGAATTTCCGGACGCAGAACCCGCATCAACTGCAAAGAGGCCTGGTCTGGAGCTGAACGCACGTACGGGCTGGTGTCGCCGCGAATGTGCAGAATCCGGAGATCGTCATCCACGACGAGTCCGGCGCAGGCCGAGTGTTCCCAGAGCGCACGATCCGCTTCCTTTTCGAGATCCACGCGCGGCGCCACCAGCGGTTTTCGTGGCTCCGCGGCTTCGGAAAGCGAACGGTTGTGCTTAGCTTTCTTCATCGAGTACTCCGGCTGCAGCTTGACGACCGGATCATGATCTACAATGGCACCTTTTGGCCCAAATGTGATCGTCCTCTAAACGCTAACCTGCTCAAAAAGACGCGCCTGCGAGTTCGCCATATCTGGTGTTCCGGCGCGTTTTTCAGCGTTCGGAGCTTACGCTGCGAACGAATCACGCGGTGAGCCAGGCGCGGGCTTCCGAGGCCTGCTGCGCAGGGAACACCCGCAGGTTTACAGGCATCATAAACCGAAATGTGTTGACTACATGTCTGATCCAATCGACGTCGGTGACCACCGCGGCGCGTTCCCACCCGGCAAGATGTTCCAATCCAATTTTCATGTCCTCCCACGCTGCGCCTGGCTCAAAACCCGTGTATTGTGAACCAAGTTCATAGTAGAGCCGGATCCTGGCGTGGTGTTTGAAAGCGGCCTCGACGGCAGGAATTAATATTTCCTCGTAATCTTTTTTGGTCACCTTCCCTTTCGCAAGGAAAGCGACGACGTTGTCTGGAAAGCCTTGGATATTTTCGATCATTGGGATCTCCTCGCGGGATTCAGCACCTCAGATTCCACCCGTTTTCACCGAGATGGAACGGGAGCAATATTTTCCGCAAACGCCTCAGTCGGTCGCCATAAACGCACCTGGGTGGAAACGTACTTAGCTCGCAGCGCATTCGACGCGCCCCAGGGCAGCAACTGGCAGCCAGCGTGCGGCACCAGCAGGAGATCGGAATAAATCGAAAAGGAGCGAGTACAGATGCAACCCCTCACGCGCAGCGAAAAAGAGCAGTCGTTGCTGCTTTGGTTTGAAGAATTCGGTATCGGCGATGTCCCCATCGTGGGCGGCAAGAACGCCTCATTGGGCGAAATGACCCGACAACTAGCGCCAAAAGGCATTCGGATTCCGAATGGCTTTGCCACAACTGCTCGCGCTTACCGGCGCTTTCTTGAGGTCAATGGACTTGATTTGAAACTGCGACAACTTTTTGCGGGTCTGTCGGTTGAAGATCTCAAGCAACTGCACGATGTGGGAAGTCAAGCTCGCGCGTTTATTCTAGAAGCTTCTTTTCCGGAAGATTTGGAGCACGCCATTCGCGACGCCTACGCTCGTCTCTGTGAAGAGTATGGGCCGAATACGGACGTCGCCGTGCGATCGAGCGCTACGGCGGAAGATCTGCCTGAAGCCAGCTTCGCCGGCCAGCATGAGACCTATCTGAATATTCACGGAATCGAAGCCGTGCTCTTTTCGTGTAAGAAGTGTTTCGCCTCGATTTTTACGGACCGCGCGTTCTACTATCGGCAAAGCCATGGGTTCGACCATCTGGCCGTCTCGCTTTCGATCGGCATTCAGAAGATGGTCCGATCGGATCTGGCTTGTTCCGGCGTGATGTTCTCGATTGACACGGAGACCGGGTTCGAGAATGCTGTGCTCATTAATGCGTCGTACGGTCTTGGGGAAAATATCGTTCAGGGCGCCGTAAATCCGGATGAGTTCATGGTGTTCAAACCGACGCTGAAGCAGGGATTCCGTCCCATCATTTCGAAAAGCGCGGGCACCAAGGAAACGAAACTCGTATACGACATCGGTGGCTCGAAATCAACGAAGAATGTTCCCGTGCCCCCGAGCGACCGGAAGAAACTCGCGCTCAACGACGAGGAAGTGCTGGAGCTGGCGCGCTGGGCGTGTCTTATAGAAGATCACTATTCCGCAGTGAACGGCAAACACACGCCCATGGATATGGAATGGGCGAAGGACGGCGTCACCGGTCAAATGTTCATCGTGCAGGCGCGGCCGGAAACGGTGCAGTCGCGGAAGAAAAAGCTGGTGCTGCGGACGTATCGGCTCAAATCGGCGGGCAAGCGGCTGGTCAGCGGCCATAGCGTCGGTGAAGCGATCGGCGCCGGCAAAACGCGCTTGATTCTCGATGCGCACCGCATGAGTGAATTCCAGAACGGGGAGATTCTTGTGACCGACAAAACCGATCCTGACTGGGAACCGATCATGAAAAAAGCTTCCGCGATCGTGACCAATCAGGGTGGCCGCACCTGCCACGCGGCGATCATCGCCCGCGAGCTCGGTATTCCGGCCATCGTTGGAACGGAGAAAGCGACCGGAGTACTCAAAACCGGGCAGGAGATCACGGTTTCCTGCGCGGAAGGTGAAATCGGCTACGTGTACAACGGAATCCTGCCGTTTGAAATTTCCGAGCTGCCTCTCGATCAGATTCCCAAGCCACACACGCAAATTCTGATGAACATCGGCAACCCGGAGGATGCCTTCAGCCTCGCGGATATTCCCGTCGACGGTGTGGGTCTCGCAAGGCTGGAATTTATTATTGCCAATCATATTCAAGCGCATCCGATGGCTTTGGTCCATTTCGACAAGCTGACGGACCCGCAAGCGAAGGCGCAGTTGGCCGAACTTACTTCGCTTTACGACGATAAGCCGCGATATTTTGTAGACAAATTGGCGCAGGGTGTCGCGATGATTGCGGCCGCGTTCTATCCCAAGCCGGTGATCGTGCGCCTCTCGGATTTCAAAACAAACGAGTACGCCCATTTGCTCGGCGGCCAGCAGTTCGAGCCGGTGGAAGACAATCCGATGATCGGCTGGCGCGGAGCTTCACGCTATTACCACGATCGCTACCGGGAAGGATTTGCGCTAGAATGCCGCGCGATGAAAATGGTTCGGGAGGAGATGGGCCTGACAAACGTGATCCTGATGATCCCGTTCTGCCGGACGGTGAACGAAGGTCGCGCGGTGCTGGCGGAGATGGCCAAGCACGGGCTGGAGCGTGGGAAGAAGGGCTTGGAAATCTATGTAATGTGTGAGATTCCGAGTAACGTCATCCTGGCCGACGAATTTTTCCAGGTGTTTGATGGTTTCTCGATCGGCTCGAACGACCTGACGCAGCTCACGCTGGGCTTGGATCGGGATTCACAGATGCTCGCGGCGCTTTTCGATGAGCGTAATGAGGCGGTTCGGCGCATGATTCAGCTTGCCATCAACGCCGCCAAGAGAAATTCGAAGAAGATCGGCATCTGCGGACAGGCCCCCAGCGACTATCCGGAGTTTGCGAGGTTCCTGGTGGAGCAAGGAATTGATTCCATCAGCCTGAATCCGGATTCGGTGCTGAAGGTGTTGGTGGATGTCGCGACAACGGAGCGGAAATTGGAAGCGCGCGGAAAAGTGGCCTAACCCGAAATCGCGGAGCATGGTAAGTCAAATATCTTTTGGCCGGCGCGGGAGCTTAATTCGAAGCAGGAATGCGTGGCGGCGAACCCGCGCTCAGCATAATCACTTCGATCTCCTCGGTGATTTCCTCCTGTCGCAACATGTTCCGCCGCCGCAATAATTCTGTGGATTTACGATCCAGACGCTGAACCGCGGCATCCATGTGCTGGACGCGAACCTGGTTTTCGACCATCAGTGAGCTATAGAGCAACTCATGCAAGCGCGCAAACAGGTACTGTTCCACCAGACCTTTGGCAAATGCGGCGGGATCGAGATAAAGCCGCGGCGGATAAGCGAAACTTTTCTGTCCCTTCTTGGGTTCTTGAAACGGCTGCAATATTGCCACCCGGGCGCCTTCGCCTTGGCTGCGGTGATGAAAGGCTGTAACTCGCAACGCGCGCAGCGGCGCAGCGAGACCTGAAGTATCGGAGACCGTGTTCATCAGCCGCACCAACACGTTTTCGATTTCGTCAACGACACTGGCGCCTTCAAGAAATGCCGCGACTCGGAAATCGCGAGGAAGCTTGCTATAGAGTTTGCTTCCAACTACCACGACTTCGACGTTTTCACGACGCTTATGTTCGGCCAGAGCGCGCAGCAACAACTCATTGAAATCGCCGCAGAAGCCGCGTTCACTGCCGAGCAAAACGTAAACATCTCGCCAGGACTCATTCCGTGGAAACAGTTCGGGATAGAAACTTGAAAAGTCCGATCCCGCAGCTTCGATCGCCGCGACCACTCGTTGTTGCGTCGCCAGAAATCGGCCAAGACGGTGCACCTCCATGAGCGCCATATTTTTCATGGCATTCAAAATATCGCGGATCTCGCGAAAGCTCCGGACAGTGGCTTCGATGTCCCTGCGCCTACTCATCTAAATGATCCGTTCCCGCGTGATCTGTTTGGTTAAGCCAGGCTTGGGCCGCGCGTTTCCAATCTTCGTGCTTGTCATTCAAGCTGAGATTGCTGTTGGAGATGCCCGCCATCAATCGCGCAAACGACAATGGAATGTCAGCCGGCGTAACTTCGTCAAGCAGGCCGGCGTTAAAAGCGATAAGCCAAGCCATTTGATGCTCAATCGGCAAGGGCGCCAGGCGCTGCTGCTTCAAAAGCTCGCGCAGGACCCGGCCGCGCTTGATCTGCGCCTCCACCGATGCTTCCAGCCGGCCGCCAAAGCGGGTGAAGACTTCCAGTTCGAGGAAACGCAGATAGTCGAGCTTCATGTGACCGGCCTCTTCTGCGATGCGCGGATCCTGCGCCTTTCCGCCAATGCGTGACACCGATCGTGTGACGTCGATGGCCGGCAGGAAGCCGGCGGCGAACAGGCCGGCATCGAAATAAATCTGGCCGTCGGTGATGGAAATGAGATTGGTCGGGATGTAGGAAGCGATTTCGCCTTCCCTGGTTTCGATGATCGGCAACGCGGTCATGCTGCCGCCGCCGTGATCGGGAGCAAGCCGAGTGGACCGCTCGAGCAGCCGCGAGTGAAGATAAAAGATGTCGCCCGGATACGCTTCACGCCCGGGCGGACGGCGCAGAAGCAGAGAGAGTTCGCGATAGGCTTCGGCATGCGCGGTGAGGTCGTCATAAATCACCAGCGTGTCGCGGCCTTCCGCCATCCACGCTTCACACAGCGCGCAGCCGGCAAATGGCGCCAGGTATTTGAGCCCCGCCGGAGCGGTCGCTTCGGCGACAACGATAACGGAATAATCGAGTGCGCCCGCCGTTTTGAGCGTCTCAATCGTGCTGACCACGGTCGAGCGCTTCTGGCCGACCAGAACATAAACGCAGAAAACGTTTTTATCCTTCTGGTTGAGCACCGTGTCGATCGCCAAAGAACTCTTGCCCAGGCCGTTATCGCCGATGAGCAACTGTCGCTGCCCTTTACCTATTGGAATCAACGTATCGACGATTTTGTTTCCGGTGTAGAGCGGCTGATCGACGAACTCGCGCGCGATGATGGGCGGTGACGGGGATTCGAGATTGTGGCGGTTCGGGCAATCCGCCGGTGCGAGCCCGTCTAACGGAGCGCCCAGAGGATCGATGACGCGTCCCAGCAGCGCGTCGCCCACAGGGATGCTCAAGCGCTGGCCGGTGAGATAAACAAGCATGCCGGCCGCGATGGTGGAGCTTGGCTCCAGTAGAATCGCGCTGATCGAGTTTTTTTCGAGCGAGTAGACGAGACCGCGGCTGCCATCGGCGAAGCGCAGCAGCTCTTCCATCGAGGCCGAGGGCAGCCCGTCGATCCGGGCGATCCCGTCGCCGACCGACACCACGGTCCCTTGTTCGGTCAGGCGGAGGCCGAAGCGATATTGGCTCAACCAGTGTGGGTTAGTGCTGCCGGATGTCATGCTGCGCCATCTCCGCGAAAAACTGAAGCTCGTCCTTGAGGTTCGCCCGCACGGTCCAAGGCCCCGCGCTGATGCGCACCCCTGCGGTAAGCGAGGGGTCCTGCTGGAACGTTGGAGTGACCGTCTGTTGTGCAACTTCGTTTAATATTTGGATCACCTGGGAGCGCTGGGCGTCGGCGAGCGGGAATGCGCTGGCGATCTTTACGGCACGCTGTCGATCGCCGCAGGCATCTTTTAGAAGTTGCAGTTGCGAGGCAGGCAGATGCGGAAGATCCTCGATGGCCAACTTGACGAGCCGGGCTTCGAGATCCGCGCTCGCGATCCGCTGGAGCAATCGAGTCGTGAACTGCACACCCTGAGCGATGCCTTCATCAGCGGCGCGATCCTGCAACTCGGCGAGGCGCCGCTCGGCGAGCACACGCTCTTTTTCGCGCTCCTCGTCCAGTGCTTTCCGCAGATCGGCCGTCAGCTTTTCGCGTTGCGCACGCAACTCGTCATTTAAAGCCTCGCGGAGCCCCGCTTTTTCCTTTTCCCAATCGGCCAGCCGGTTTTGATATTGCTGCTCCAGCTTTTCCGCTTCGAGGTGCTTCGCCTTCGCGTCAGAAAGCGTCTTATCGACCGCGGCCTTTCGGCTCGCGATGGCCGCCAGAACCGGTTTATAGAGAAAACGCTTCAGAATCCAGACAAGGATCAGGAAATTGATGATTTCCAGCAGAAACGTGGACCAACTCAGTTGCACAGCGCCCTCATTTCAGCAGGTACTCGATCAAAGGGTTGCGGAACAGGATAATCAAAACGATCACCAGGACGTAAATCGCCAGGGACTCAATCATCGCCAGACCGATAAACAGCGTACGTGTGATGGACTTTTCCGACTCCGGCTGGCGCGCCAGAGCATCTAAAGCCTGCACGATGGCGCGGCCCATCGCGCCCGCGGGAACCATCGCGCCGATCGCAATGGCCAAAGCGGCCACCGCGGTCGAAACGATTACGAACAAACTCATGTCACGCATTTGTGCTTCCTTTTTCACCTGATTTCATTTCCAGAGTTTCGACTCCTCCGGCAACGTAAATCAGCGCAAGCATTCCGAAAATATAGGCCTGGACCAGCGCCTCTACAATGTGCAGCAGCAGCACCGGTATGGGCACCAGGAATCCGGCGACCAGCAGCACCAGGAGCGCCGCCAGTTCCAGACTGAAGATATTGCCAAACAATCGTACCGCCAGGGCGACGGTTCGCGAGATTTCGCTAATAATATTAAACGGCAGCATGATGGGATTCGGCTCGATATAGTGCCGCAGATAGATGCGTAAGCCGTGGATGCGGATCCCATACCAGTGCACTGAAAGAAAGACCAGAACAGCCAGCGCGGCCGTAGTCGAAAGGTCTGCCGTGGGCCCGTGCAGTCCTGGGAGGATGCCCACCAGATTGGCCACGGCGAGAAAGATCCATAAAGTGCCGACGAACGGGAGTAACTGGTCTGCATATTGCGGAGTCACGGCGGCAATGCTGTCTTGGATGGTCGAGACCACTCCCTCGAGCACGGTCTGCCAGAGCCCCGGTGACTGCTGCATCCGCCGCGTGGTCAGCCAGGCGGCGAGAAATAGAAACGCCATCACGCTCCAGGTCACCAAGATGGTTTCGCTGACCGGCATTTTCGTTACTCCCGCACGAAATAATAGACATTCACAGCACCGACAACGATGCCCAGGAAAATCATGCTGACTGTCCAGTGGACGGTGTAGCCGGGCAGCTGGCTATCCAGCCAACGCCCGAAATACGCGCCGGCGATCACGGGCAAAATGAACAGCAGCCCAACGGTGCCGATGAATCGGGTCTGAGCCAGCAGTGTCGGCCGGTCTTTCTCGGCGCGCTTCAAACGTTCGGTTTGCTGAGTCACGCTATCGGCCAGCTTGCGCTGTTCCAGCTTCCCATTCTGGGCCGGCTTCATAAGGTCTTTCCGCGATAAATATCCAGCAGGCGTTTAAACATTTCTTCCTCCAGCCGTTGCAGGCTCTTTTTTATTTCGCCCAACTGCCTTTCTTCCGCCAAAAGCTGCTTTTGAAGGGCAGCGCGCACGGCGTCGTAATCGTCGCCGCGAACGTATCGGCGGGTGCTCAAATGAAGCTGATTTTCGAGAAAATAGAGCAACGCGCCGGGAACAGCCAGGTATTGCCACGCTCCTTCCGCCAGTTGGAAACGGGCCAGGCCAAAAGTAAGCAGAGTCATGATCCGCGCGTGCCCCGCAAGAATGCCAAAGCCGCCCGAAGCATCCTGACCGACGAAGCCGGTCACACTCTCGACGCGTTCATACTGTGTCGCGCTTTCGAGGTGGAGTACGAAGCTGTTCATTGTTTTGGCCCAGGCATCCGGCCGCGCATATAGCACTCATCCTCCGATAATGAATCGTAATCGCCATGCAGAAACGCCTCGCAATCGTCGAGCGTTCCGGCGAGCGGTACCGACGCTCCGCCGAGTCCGGTATGGCGAGACACCACGAAAAACGGCTGAGTCAGATAACGCTGAAGCTTGCGCGCACGCATCACGATGAGGCGATCTTCAGGTGAAAGCTCCTCGATTCCCAGCATCGCGATGATATCTTCGAGTTCATGATAACGCGCGAGCTGTTCGCGAACTCTCTTGGCAATTTGATAATGCCGTTCTCCGAGCACGCGCTCGTCCATCATCTTGCTGGACGATTTCAACGGGTCCACTGCGGGATAAATTCCCTTGCCGGCCTGCGCGCGTGAAAGAATCACGGTCGTATCCAGGTGACCGAGGATTGCGTTTACAGCGGGATCGGTCATATCGTCAGCCGGCACATAGACGGCTTGCACTGAAGTCACATTCCCGCGCGGCGTCGAGGAGATGCGATCTTCCAGGCTGCCTACTTCGGTGACCAGCGTCGGCTGATAACCGACCGTCGCCGGCATGCGGCCCAGTAATCCGGATATCTCGCTGCCGGCTTGCACAAAACGGTAAACGTTGTCCATCAAGAACAGGACTTCTTTACCCAACGTGTCGCGTAGATATTCCGCGTAAGTCAAGGCCGTCATTCCGACCCGGAAGCGGACGCCGGGAGATTCGTCCATCTGTCCGAAGATCATCAGTGCATGCGGCATCACCCCGGCGCTCTGCATCTCGCGCCAGAGTTCATGGCCTTCGCGAATTCGCTCGCCGACACCCGCAAAAACCGAAACTCCGCGATGTAACTTGGCGACCGCGTGCATGAATTCCATAATCAGAACGGTCTTGCCGACGCCCGCGCCTCCAAAGAGCCCGGTCTTGCCGCCACGGATGAAGGGGCACAGCAGGTCGATGACTGTGATACCCGTCTCCAGCACCTCGGTCCCGGCTGTGACCTCGCTGAGCGGAACAGGTCTCGAGAGAATATTTCGGTAGGTTTTCGACACCAGCGGCGCCCCGCCATCGAGTGGCTCGCCGAATAAGAGCGCCGGGGCGATCCGCCACGATGACCTCGCAATTCGCCGGCGGCGACTGCGCCAGGATTTGCGCGATTTCGAGGCCGATGGCGTCGTCACCGAAAGGGCTTCCGATTCCAATCACGCGAATCAACATCGCTCGATCTTCAGCTTCAGAAAATGCGTTGAACAGGAAATGCACGGATCGTAGTTGCGAATCGCTTGCTCACAAACGCGAGCGACCTCGCTGTCACCACGGTCAACGATACAGGGAAGCGGCTCCCGGAGATCGGCCTCGATGCATGCTTGATTCTGCGAAGTCGGTGGGACGATTCGTGCCGTTTTGGTCCCTCCGCGTTCATCGACTTCGTAGGCATGATAGAAGCAGCCGCGGGGCGCTTCGGTAATTGCGCACCCGATGCCAGCACGGATCGCAACAGGCGCCGCGGGTGCGGATGGCGGCTCGTAGCAATCGATGATCCTGATCGCCTCGACGGTCGCGTAAAGAATCTCCAGCGCACGCGCGACAATGCTCGTATACGGATTCGAGTTGGGCCCACGGAATCCCGGTGCCCCGAGCTTCCGTGACAACTTCCGGCCCCAGATGATCGAAATTCAAGTTGGCGCGGGCCAGCGGCCCGAGGAAATATGGTCCGCGGCCTTTGACGTTCGCTTGAAGTGCATTCGAATACGGCACTTGACGCTCTTCGAAATAGCGATCGAATTCGTCCGGCGCGGCATCAATTCCTTCGCTTGAAATGATTGTTCCTTCGTTCATCGGATATTCGTCCGCGTGCCGGAGCGAAACAAAATCCTTATTTTTCGGGAACTGCAATCAAAATGGCCGACTCTCTATTCAGCAGCCGTCTTTCAGGCGCCGGCCCTAAAGCGCGCGCTGACGTCACGACTGCGCCGAATCGCGTAGCGCGAATGAAAAGGCATCCCCATACGCTTGATTCGCCGAACCCAGCCTGTACGGTATTCGATTTGCATTCTGAAATCCGCAAGGAGAAATTCTGCGATGTCAAAAAAAAGATCCAAATCGCCAGCACGGTCTGACCAAAAGCTTACCCAGGAGATTCAAGACGCTCTAAAGCTCGATAACAGTGTTCCGGAAGAGCGAATTGCCGTGGAGGTAAGCGATGGCTCCGTAACCCTTTCGGGAAACGTCAATGGCCTCTTTCAGAAGGAAGCTGCCGAATACGACACCAAAAGAATTAGAGGGGTACGAGCGGTGACGAATCTAATCAACGTTAGTGCCCGTTGACGTGTCACTCAACGGTCCTTGTTTATCTGTTGGATTCTAAGCTTTGATACCAGCCACGAGTTCGTTCCTGGCGGCATCGGCCTCGGCTGCGGCGATAAGCTGTTCCAACTCCGCGCGTTCTAACGTCTCCTTACGGACGAGCTCCCGCGAAATGCGATCCATTGCCGTGATCCGGGCAAGCAAGATCTTTTTTACTTTTTCGTAGATTTCGTCAGCTGGGACACGTAACTGAGCAGGCAAGTGCAATGGAGAGCGAAGTCGTGGACGGCGTCGTGGTGTTATCCGCCCATCAGCCAACCGTGCAAGCGGTGTTCCATCCGCGCGCGCCTCGTTTTGTGCGTTTTTCCGATGCGAAGCCGTCATCTGGCGTCAAATACCGCAGCGGATTGCCGCTAGATCGAGTGCCGCCTGATCGCGATGCTCACAAGGAAAACAGCGACTCCCAGCAGTACGATGCTGGGCCCCGGCAAAAAATGTAGCTTCGCTGCAATCCAGGCCCCCGCGACCGAGATTGCGCCGCCGAGTAACGTCGAAAAAATCACGTATTCCCGCATGCTCCGCGCAACATTTTTCGCGATTGAGGCAGGAATAATCGTAAGCGCACCCATCAGGAGCGTTCCTACCAGCTTGATGCCCAATGCGACGATCATCGCGAAGATCAGCAGTAAGGCAAGCTCATACCCGCGGCCGGTCCCGTACACTTTCGCCAGATCGGGCGAAACGATCGAGAACAGGAATCGCCGAGCCAGCAAAAAAGAGCAGAGCGTCAGCGCGGCAGCGGACGAAAGGATCGCAAGCAGGAATACGGTTCGGAGCGTTGGAAATGCGCCGAATAATGACTCGATAATTTCATCATTGGGAATGATAAGAATCCCGATCGCGAGGTTCGCAGTAAACAGCAGCCCAACGATGGCATCCGCGGGAATTTCGCTGCGAGCCTCCAGCCAGAAGACCAGCAACGCCGCGCCAGCGAGAAAAGTAATCACTCCGTAAAAGGGATCAAGGTGATAAATTAACGCCAGCCCGATACCCGGCAGCGCGACGTGAGAGAGTGCGTCGCCGACTAAAGCCATTCGCCGCAGAAGTATGAATGGTCCGATGCTGCCGGAGGCGATGCCGACAAAGAGCGCAATCCAGAAGGTCTGCTGGTGAACGAATTCTGGCATGATCAACGAGGATGATCGCCGTGTGCGTAGTAGCCGGATTCGCCGTAGATCCTCGCGAGCGCGTCCTTGCTGAGAACGTTCAAGGGCGGTCCCTGGCAGACGATGCTCTGATTCAAACAAAGAACATTTTGCGCGTACTTGTAGACTACGCTGAGATCATGCGAGATGAGCAGAACCGTTTTATTACGCTCGGTCTGAATCCGGTGGATCAAGGAGTAGACATTCTCCTCAAAGGACGCGTCGACGCCCGCTGTCGGTTCGTCGAGCAGCAGAACATCGGGCTGTGGAACCAAGGCCCACGCGATCAGCAGGCGCTGCGTTTGCCCGCCGGATAACTCGCCCATCCGTTTTCTCAGGATTCGAGCGTCGAGACCCATTCGGCTGATTTCCTCTTCGATTTGCCGCATGTCAGACTCTCGCGGCCGCCAGAAATGGGGCGAGTTGAGCAGGAAGAATTCGAGCACGGTAACCGGTGTAGAGCGTTCGACCGTGAACCGCTGGGGAACGTAGCCAATCCTAGCCCCGGTTCGCCAACGGACAACGCCATCGAACGGGATCAGCCCCAGGAGAGCACGAAACAGGACGGTTTTCCCCGCTCCGTTTGGACCAATCACAGCAAGTGCCTCACCCTGTTGCACAGAAAACGAAAGATTGCTCAGGGTAGGCAAGCCGTCGAGCGCCACTGACAGGTTCTCCACTGTGAGAATCGTACTTTCGTTCATCGTCCCTGATTCGGAGCGCGCGATGTTAGTGTCCGAAGATCCACAAAGTCGCTTCGCACTCTTTCGATGTCGCGGTGATAGTCATCCGCGTCCCCGTAGTCGAAAAAGTGCGTGTAGCGGGAATGTGGGGAACGCAGGCGTCGTGCATGTTTGATCCCGGATTTGAGCTCGGAGTGATGTGATAAGACTTCTTTCTCGAACCGCGCTTTGCCGTTCACCCAGTGATAACGAAACGCGTGCTCTTTATCTTCGAGAGCAGCTTGAAGTTCACGTTCCAAGCTCCGGATGCGCTGAGAAAGGTCATCCTGAATATGAGACACCGACTTGTTCCTCTCGTGGTATTGTCAAAAGCGTCAGCTATTCGTAATAGACGATGATAGCGCCAATTGGCGCAGTGTCGCGCTCCGACTTGCTCTATTCTCTTGGTTACAATCATCCGGTTTTGCAATTGCATTCCCACTCCATACGATGCGCTCTCGCTTCGCCATCCTGCTTTGTGCTGCCCCGCAGGTGATGATCGCGGCTCAACCAAGGCCGGAGACGCTCTCCGCCTTGGAATTCTACCTTGACTCGACGGAATCGCAGGTCCGAAGCGAGGCATAATCGAGAAAAAGGCGATGCTCAAGGGACTGACATCCGAAGCTGCGCGCGCCCGGCTGGAACAAGATGGAGCGAATGAGCCTGCACCGGCAAAACACGGCGTTGCGATATTAAGCCTGCTGGGGCGTTTGCTGAATCCGCTGGTCGTCATTCTGCTGATCGCGGCCGGCGTCGCGGCGTTCATGGGCGAGCGCGTTGACGCGTCGATCATCGCGATCGTCGTTACGATCGGCGTCGCGATCGACTTCTGGCAGACCTATCGATCCCAGCGCGCGGCGGACCGGCTTCGCGAGCGGGTCACCATCACGGCCACGGTGCTTCGTGACGGAGAATGGGCAGAAGTTCCCAGGCGCGACGTGGTCGTGGGAGACGTCGTTCGCTTAACCGCGGGGGATCTGGTTCCCGCCGACGCCGTGCTGGCCGAATGCAATGAGCTGCATGTGCAGGAGGCGGCATTGACGGGCGAATCGCTGCCGGTTGAGAAAACCATTCGCGATCGCGTGTTTCTGGGAACTTCCGTGATCAGCGGAACGGGAACGGCCGAAGTGAGCGCCACAGGTCCGCGAACGCGATTCGGAGCGATCGCGGCGGCCCTTTCCGCACGCCCGCAGCCTACCGCGTTCGAGCGCGGCATTCACGATTTCGGTGTGCTCATTCTGCGCGTCGTTTTCTTCCTGGTGCTCTTCATCCTGATGGCGGGCCTCATCATGCATCGGCAGCCGTTTGAGACGCTGTTGTTCGCGGTCGCATTGGCCGTCGGACTGACACCGGAATTTCTGCCGATGATCACGTCGGTCACGCTGGCGCAGGGCGCCATTCGCATGGCACAGCACCACGTGATCGTGAAGCATCTTGCGTCGATCCAGAATTTCGGAAGCATCGATATTCTGTGCAGCGATAAGACGGGCACGCTGACCAGCGGCGAAATGACCGTGGAGGGCGTCGCGGATGCACTCGGGGAGCCGGCGAAGCGGCCTTTGGACCTGGCTCGAATCAACAGTGCGCTTCAAATGGGCATTCGCAGTCCCCTGGACGCGGCGATTCTTAAAAACGTTCCCGGCGCGCTCACCGGCTTTGAAAAGCTCGACGAAATTCCATTCGATTTCGAACGGCGGCGTTTGTCGATTATTGTGGAACACGATGGAATCCGAATGTTGATCACGAAGGGCGCGCCGGAAAGCGTTCTCGCAGTTTGTGAATCTTATGACGCAGATGGTACCGTTCGCAGGTTTGAGGACGCGACCCACCTACGAAGCCGGCAAGCTTTTGAGAGGATGAGCCGCGCGGGTCTACGCGTCCTGGCGGTTGCTTATAAGGAAGTTCATCCGCAGGCCGGGTATTCATCGGCCGACGAGCGGGCGATGATTCTTTCGGGATACGTCAGTTTCGCGGACCCGCCACTGCCGGGAATACATGAGACGCTGGCTGCGCTCAAACGCGACGGCATCGAGATAAAAATTCTCACCGGCGATAACGAACGCGTCGCCGAGCATGTCTGCTCCGAAGTGGGGCTGGAAAACTGCGGAATCGTGACGGGAGAAGAGATCGATCGGTTGAGCGATGCTGCGCTCGATCACATCGCGCAGGAATCGACGATCTTTGCGCGCGTGTTGCCCGCCCAAAAGACGCGGATTCTGCTCGCCCTGCGACGACGAGGGCATGTGGTCGGGTTTCTCGGCGATGGGATCAACGATGCGCCTTCGCTGCGCGCGGCCGATGTGGGCATCTCCGTTGCGTCCGCCGTGGACGTAGCGCGAGAGGCTGCCGACATCATTCTGCTCGAACGCGGTTTGCGCATTCTGCATCGCGGCGTGCTGGAAGGCCGTAAGGCGTTTGGCAACGTCATGAAATACCTGCTGATGGGCACCAGCTCGAACTTTGGAAACATGCTCAGCATGGCTGTCGCAGCGTTTGTGCTTCCGTTCCTGCCCATGCTGCCGACGCAAATCCTGCTGAACAATCTGCTTTATGATCTCGCCCAACTCCCCATCCCATCCGATCGCGTGGATGAAAGTTTTCTGCGCAAGCCGCAGAAATGGAATATTACGCTGGTCCGAAACTTCATGCTGATCATCGGACCGATCAGCTCGATCTATGATTTCCTGACGTTTTGGGTGCTGCTTTCGTTCTTCCACGCCGGCGAGGCGTTTTTTCACACGGGATGGTTTGTGGAATCGCTGGTTACGCAAACGCTGGTGTTGTTCGTCATTCGAACGATGCGGAATCCGTTGACGAGCCGCGCCAGTCGCCCGCTAACGATTACCACGCTTACGGTTGCCGCGGCCGCGGTGCTGATTCCCTACACGCCATTGGCGGGATTACTTGCATTCACGCGGCTTCCGGCGTCTTTTCTTGCGTTCGTTTTTGGTGCGACGCTGACCTATTTACTTCTGGTCGAGATCGTCAAACGCGCAGTCTTCCGGCCGCATAAGCAAATCTAAATGTTGACCACCTCGCCGGGAGCGCTACAGAGGATCGAATAGGCGTGACTCCCGAGCGCGCAGCTGCTGCGTCCGTTGCAACTGCGGCCAATCACCAGGAGATCACCGGCGTTTTGCTTGGCTGCGTCGGAAATCGCCTTGGGGGCCGGGTACCATGTCATAACACCGAAGACCACTAACCCTCACCCCCTTCGAACTCTGGGACGTTTTCGACGCTGCCCCACTTGTCACGAAAACCGCCAAAACTGACAAATTATGATCCGTTTTGAGCATCTGTCTCCACACGCAAGTCGGGTGGTCCAGGCAACCTTTCTGCCAGCCGGCGTTTTCGTCTGTTTAAGAAGATGAGAACGAATTCGCATGAAGAACTCATTCCATCTGATCCGGCAGATGGCATCAGGTGGCAGGATTTTGAAAGAAGTTTCGTGACGGGTGAACCAGCGCCAAGTTGCCATCGGAGACCAAAAGTCGCCTAAAGCTATCCTGTTCTCTTTCAATTAGGCGGAATGCTCGACCTCGGAAGCCGTTTAACCTCACATGCCCCACTTGTCACGAAAACCGCCAAAACCGACAAATTATGATCCGTTTTGAGCATCTGTCTCCAAACCGAGCAGATTGCTGGCTTTCAGATGCAACACCTTTCGTGAACCGCCTTCCAGGATCCGGCGCACCAGAAGCATCCCCCGCGCCGCATCGACACTCGCCAACAGCCCTTGTTGGTGCAGCCGCCGCGACAGCGTATGAACGCTGACGGCGAGGTGCCCAGCCCCGGCCATCTGCTGCGCCACTTGGTAGCTGACAACAGGGTCAAGAAAGATTTCATTTCCGGCGAGCCAACCGATTCTGGCTCCTTGTGGTCCCCAGGCTCGATGGCTGCGCCTCCAACCCCACCGTTCCGGAAACTCCGGGGCCTCGCCCCGCCGCCCTGCCACATGCGCCTGGCCGCTGAGCAGCGCCGCTCGTAACGAGCTCACGAATAGACGAGCCGGATCGCTCGCTTGATGATAGGAGGATTGAATCGCCGCTACCTCATTAAGAGCTTGTCGGCTCCGTCGTTCCAGCGCGGCTTGTTCGGAGCGGTTGATCGCTCCCAGCTCGCAAGCAAATTGGAGCCACATCTCCCAGCCGCCGTGCAACTCAGCGAGGATCCCCGGCATGCGAGCATGGACCGAAGGTGCGCTCGCACCAATCATCCCGGCGCGTAGTTCCCCTGATCTGCGGCGCAGGCGGTCCTGCAAGGAGTCATAATCGCGCGCGATCCAGGTCAAATAGGCACCCATCGCCATGGCCAGTTGCCCTTCCGTGCCAGCCAGCTGACCGCGGCTGAGGGCGGCCCGGTCCATGGGGCGGCCGATCTATCCCGAGGCGACGCGTCTGTTGATTACGGCAGATGCGGGAGGCAGCAACGGATCCCGACTGCGGCTGTGGAAAATAGAGCTTCAAAAGCTGGCTGACGAAATCGGCCTCCGAATCGCCGTTTGTCACTTTCCGCCTGGCACCAGCAAATGGAACAAGATCGAGCATCGCCTTTTCTCATACATCAGTCAGAACTGGCGCGGTAAGCCGCTAAGAAGCTTTCAGACGATTGTCAGTCTCATCGCGGCGACCACCACCACAACCGGTCTCAAGGTCCACGCTGAACTGAACACGGAAAACTATCTCGCTGGCATCAAGGTCTCCGATGAAGATCTCGCCCAAGTCAATCTCCGACGCGACAAGTTTCACGGCGACTGGAACTACGAGATTCGACCTCACCAACCTTAGATCTTGGTAATATTATTTCTAGACAGGTCCTTAATTCCGATTTCTGCGATCACGCCGCCGAATGCAATCGCGCCGATAACGGGAAACGCTGCTTTCAGCGCATTGCCGATACCCGGAATCGTCGCCAGGAACTGGTCTGCTGCCCGCCGGTTGCTGAGGAAATTTCCTTCGAGTGTCTTCATCGCCGCAGCTACAGCGCGATGCTCCGACACGCCCGTCGCGCCAAATTCGCGAATCTTGGCCTTCGCCTGCTCCATGTCGACCACGAATTTCGACGTACCTGCCGAAATGTCAATGACAACCTGGCCTGCCTTGGTGGGCATTTAATACCTCGGGATGC
>Ga0335073_10002718_pt1 | contig 24258 bp, 18 predicted proteins | sample Lox_Sample_22_FD_207093 | JGI IMG/M metagenome (GOLD analysis project Ga0335073, IMG submission 207093) | Soil microbial communities from Loxahatchee National Wildlife Refuge, Florida, United States - Lox_Sample_2.2 | ecosystem: Environmental > Terrestrial > Soil > Wetlands | place: USA... | reverse complement strand
GAGCTGTAGCGGCGCGGCTCGCCGTCCGGTCCGAACCAGAATCGTGTGTAATTATCCACGTATTCGGGATCGCGGAGCCAACGCGCCTCGCGGATATGATGCCCCGCGGCCGTATCGATCATGTTTAACTTCCCTGCCCATGGCACGTCGTCAAGAAATTCGCTAATCAAATACCCGTCGGGAGTTGACACGATGTGCTTTTGAAAGGCATACCAGCGAAAGTAATAGATTTCATTCAATTCCAGGTCGGGCGTGTCCAGCAAGGGGATATTCTTGACGAACCAGTCCCAGTCGAGCGGCGGGTCGCTTCCCAGCATATCCCGCTCATCGTTTGCGAACTCCAGAAAGTAGTGGTGAAAACTGGCCGGTTGAAGCACGACTGTGCTAGCAGCGCCCTGCTGTCCGGCGCAGATTCTCGAGCCTGATAGCAGAAGTACCAAAGCTACCACGCAATTCCAGCGGACAATAACGCGTCGCCTAGTCATCATGTTTCCGCCACAAATCCCAGGCTTTCTCCTGAGCGCGTCACAAGGCCGATTTGCTCGAGATGAATATGTCTGCCGTTGTACCACAGCTTCCAGCCGCCGTTGGAGTAAACCGCGAAGGGCTTGTAGCACGCGTCGGCATCCCAGGCGCCGGGCGTGGGCCGCACGATTGGGTTTCCCGCATGGCGAACCCAGCCTGTAATCCCATCCTTCGACCGGGCCAGCCCGATCTGCGCATGATCGATGTCGCGGAAACCTATATACAAGGCGTAATACCACCCATTCCATAACTGGATCTGCGCGGCGGCGACCCGGTTCTTCTCCCAGTCGTAGCGAGGGTCCGGAGTCAGTACCGGGTTAGGTCCATACTTTTTCCAATGCAGGCCGTCTGTGCTTGTCGCGTAACCTATGGAGTTGGGCTCGTACTGCTGCCCTGCCGAATACCACATCTTCCACAAGCGATCCGCCGCACCCCACATCACGTGCGGGCACATCACGGCGACTCCCTCCCAGGGAGCCTCGGCGACAAGAACGGGCTTCTCTGACTGTCGGACCCAGGCGACTCCATCGGCGCTCGTCGCATAACCGATTGCGGACCTTCCCTTCGCCTGGCCTGTGTACCACATATGATACCCACCGTTGCGGAGCACGACGATGGGGCGGTTTATATCATCTTCCCAGCCGGTCTCGGGACGAGGTCCGAGGACGACCTCCGGCGCCTTCCAATGGATTCCGTCGGCACTTTCGGTGATTGCCACGCTCTGCCTGGGGCGCCACGACACCCACATTCTGTACTTGCCTCTCTCTCGCAGTACGCAAACGTCAAAACATGTTCCATATTGACCGCCCAGCACAGGGTTGCCTTGGTATTTCTCCCAGCCGGTGTCCTTTCCTGCGCCCGTCGCGCCGAACCCGCATGTCAGGTAAGACTCTGTAGCTACGTAGCCCAAAGCCAGCATCAAATCTCTTCTTGTCAGCATTGTTTCCTCGGTGGTTTTCTGTTTGTCCTATCGACCAAGTCCAAAATCTAACTCATTTAACTGACCTTCTGAGCAAATCGCACTAAAATCGTTCGGGGTCTGCCTGTGAGTCCGCCTTGTCGCGACGGACTCAGGGAACTTCTGCTGGCCAACCGTGCACACTTCCTAAAAGATCGCATGGAACGACAGTTGGATGCTCCTTGGGGCATTGGCTGCGCTAATGATCCCAAAGCCTTGGGTGTTCGGTCCCACCGTGTTGTTATAGCCGGGCATATTCAGCACCGTGTGGTTCAGCACGTTAAATGCCTCGGCATGAAAATTGAGTTTTACCGATTCCCAAACTCCAAAGTCCTTGTCGAGGCTTGCATTGAAGTCTTCAATGCCGGAAGCGGGTCCCTTGAAGGCCCCCACTGCCGCATTGCCAAGGAAGAGCCTCTGTCCCACCCCCGGCAGCGTAGTTGGAGTTCCATTTACCAGGGCTTGATCCCCTCTGATGAACTTGCTGGGATCGAGCCAGCCCACTCCAATCTCCGATCCGCCCGACATGATGACCTGTTTCCGATTAGAAAGCAGCGCGCCGCCCCCGGTATAATTCGCGTAGCATGCGGCCGAACCGAAGTTGAACTCGTTGCAGTTGTAATCTGCCACGCTCCCATATCCGCCAGTGCTTGCCGTTCCCGTTCCACCGATCGCCCACCCATCGATAATTCTGTCAGCCAGCGTCTGCGGGTGCAGGAACGCCGGAATGTTATAGCGGAAGGCTGCCGTCATCTGATGAACGGTGCCCGGGTTGTAGTAGTCCAGGGCGCAGTCTGCCAGGTATCGGCAGCCCTGCTGAGCCGAAGAACCGCTGAATGTGTACGTCCCCAGCAGCGTCAGGCCATAGGAGTATCTCTTGTTGACCTCAACCTGCAGCGAGTTATACCAGGAGTTGTAATCGGAATAGAGCGTGGTGATCTGGTTGAAACCGGCCGGATAGTACGGCTCGCGCGAAAGAACGTTCGCGGAGTCATTGGTGCTCCCTCCGGGAACAAAGACAGGCCAGTTCTGATTGTGTGTCTCGAAGAGATGAGTTCCGTGGGTTGCCACCCACGCAGCAGAGAAGACATAGGTATTGATGGGCTCGATTTCAAATTCCAGATTGAACTTGTCGTATAGGCCATTGTTGAAGTTCTTCGCCACAGCCTGCTCGCTGAGAGGATTGGGGAAGACCAGCGTTGCCGCCGCGGCTGATCCCGCCGTTGGCGCGGTGTAGGGAAAGGGCGTGCTGCCGTATTGAGCGTAAGGTTGAGAGAGATTGAGTGCCGGTCCCTGGGTGGGGTAATAGTCGACGCCGTACGGCGCCGCCGTGGTATATCCGTTGAAGCTCAACAGGTACTCATAATCCGTGTAGAGCCCGTAACCCCCTTTGAGCGCCGCTTTGTGATTCCCGAACACATCCCACGCGAATGATATTCTCGGCCCTACGTTATAGATGTCGTGTGACAGGTTCGGCGGAATTCCGCGATCTCCAACCGTCACCAACCCAACTGGGGCAGTTGGAAAGACCGTCGATGACTGGCCTGGACGGAAGGTCACAAAACGATTCTTCTGCTCTCTCACTCCGAAGTATGGCTGTAGCCGCGCGCCAAGCATGACTGTCAGGCGCGGCGTCAAACGCACAGTATCCTGAATGTAGGCCTCACGCGCCGGATAGTCCACGATCAGATTCTGCGTGCTGTTCTGGGAGAAACTCGAGCCAAATTGTCCCAGCGGACCTCCATTGAGCAGCATGTCCGCAATACCATTTCCCGTACCGCCATACACATTGTCGGAATCCTGAAACGAGACATCGCCTCCCGCACCCCAGGTCTGATTAAAGACCTCGTGGTAGTTTCTGAGTTCGAGACCGGTTTTGATAGTGTGGCGCCCCTTGGTCCAGGTAAAGTTGTCGGTGATGTCCCAGGTGTGCTGTGTCATCGGATTTACGTATCCCTGGTAAATGTCCATGCCCATACTGCGAGGAGTGGAAATTTGCTGAACATTCGGCGCCAGATGATCGCCCACTGAGTTAATTCCTGTGTTTGACGGGTTTATGATCCCCGAACATGGCGAGCACGTGTTCGTAACTGAAATCTCGGACTGGGTAATGCCCAGTACAAAGTTGTTCAGCATCGCGGGCGTAATGGCGTAGGTGTCGTTTACGGCCCAGACCTTCGTTTGTACAGGTTCGCCCCAGGTCGCCTGCGGGTTGGGATACTGTGTTGCCCACGATGCTTCGCTGAATTCGTCGTACATATCCTGGAAAGTTGGTGTATCGTTGTACCACCACAGGCTGCCAAACAAGCGATGCTTGTCGCTGAAGTTTTCGTCTATTCTGACAACCCAGGTCCCAATCAGCGTATTGAAGCTCGGATTCCAGGTAAACGTGTCGGTTCCGCTGGTCGGCGCAGGCATAATTGTCTTCCCGCCGGCACCGTTAAGTGCCTGCCCAAGCGGACCGAAGTCCGACGTGGGAATGATCGGCATGGGCTGCTCATTGACGATCGGCACCCCGTCTGGCGAATTCGTGAAATCGCCACCGCGTTCGGCGTTGGTAATGGTCTGTCCGGAGGTCGTCGAATTCTTGGACGTGCTGGTGCGCTCATATGACAGGAAGAAGAAGGTCTTGTCCTTCCCGTTGTACAACTTTGGAATCCAGATCGGGCCGCCTACGTTGCCGCCGTACCATTCCTGGTGAAATGGCTGCCGAGCGATGTCCTGGAAGTTATTCGACCAGGTGTTCGCATTCCAGGCCCCGTTTTGCAGATAGGTCCAAAACTGCCCATGGAATTGGTTGGTGCCGTTTTTGATTGTGGCCTCGATCTGCCCGCCGGCGCCGCGGCCCACTGAGGCGTCGGGAAGCGCCGATGCCACGCTGAATTCCGAGATGTTTTCCGATTGCGGAAAGTCCGCCGACGCCGAGCCATGCATGTAATCATTCATGGCAGCACCGTCAATATCGTAGTTGTTGGTGAGCTGCGAAACACCATTAAAGCTGGTCACCGGGATGAAGAAACTGGCGCCTGTTCCCGCGGCTGTTGCACCCGGCATCAAAACTTCCATTGATTCGCGAGGGTCACGCCCTTCAACCGGGATCCCCTGAATGAGATCGGGTTCGATGGTGGTCAGGTTGTTTGCCGTTTCGGTGTCCACCATAGCAGACGCCCCAGAAACACTGACCGTCTGGGTGGTGGTGCCAACCTCGAGAGCAATCGGGAGTGTCGTTACTCCCGATGCATGAAGCGCCACGCCATTCGCGACGAACGTTTTGAACCCGTTCACAGAGCAACTGACCGTGTACCTGCCTGCCTGGAGGGATACGAACTGGTAGGCGCCAGTTCCGGTGGATGTCGTTTTCGTCTGGACTCCCGTCTGCACGTTGAGCGCGGTTACGGCTGCATTGGGAACGACCGCGCCAGTCTGGTCGGTGACGGTTCCCGACAAAGATGCGGAAATGTCCACCTGACCAGTAATCGAATGGGAACTCACACCGATCGCGATCATTGCGATAGCCAGGACCAGATTGCAAGGGATCCGCAAGCTGTTGACCTGGTTTCCTGCTTTGGAGGAGATGCCGCGGAATGCTCGAACATCCATATTGCCTCCTCTTGAATCGAGTGGATACATAGCGGGATCCCCGCCTTTGAAAAACGAGGTAACTCTAAGCCCGCTCATGCCGAACAGGCAAGGTTCTATTGCACCAATTTTTCGTGGTACGTTTGCACCAATGGTCCGACAAGATTGATTCCCGCGCATTTCATCGCGTTGGGCAGGTGCCCGAGCCCAGGCAACATGACACTCGTTTTCTCCTTGTTGGGCCTGAATGCGTGCACTGGGCTTCTGTCGTTTTCAAATAGAATGCCCTCAATCAATCTGATGTTATGTAGGCTGTCCTCTGCGGCTTCGCGGGTGGTCTGGATGTACTGGCGGGGGCTTCGATTGCAAACTGGGCGCCGACTGGATTCTTGGCTCTCCGAACCAAAACGGATTCTCGGCGGTGTACGGAAAGTTCGAGCTTGTCAGAGTAGATTCGATCGAAACCATTTAGCAACGGTTCATTTCCGATCGCGCTCGCGTTGCTCGTATTGCCGTTTACGAGCCGCTTCAAGCGATCCGTTCTGGGCCGCCGACGCGCTATGGGGGCATTGTTGGCCGTTCTATGTGTTTTTGTAGCCTTGACCGGGTTAATGGGCTGCGGCGGTGGCTCCTCTTCTACTTCGCCACAGAACTACACGCTGACAGTAACTGCGACGTCAGGATCATTTTCGCAATACACTACGCTGACTCTAACTGTGCAGTAGTTGGCTGTGGAGGCGCTGGACAACTTCACAAAGACGCTGAAGGCCAAAAAGCCTGAGCACAACACCGCAAGTGCAGCCCAGTTCTCATCGAGATTCTGCCTGGACGGCAAATGCAATCCTGCTTTCGATGAGCTGACTCGTCTCCAATGATCGGGTGCCCACCTCAGAGAGTGTAAAGGAGCAACATGCGCTCTTGGAACGGCGAGTGGGCTTATAGTTGAGGTTTGTTTCGGTAAACGGACATCTCGCCAGTTGATCGTGCCGCGGGTAATTTGACATCCTGATTCCGGGAAGGGCCCGTATCACCGCTTGAGGCGCTCTTTGATGTCTCTGGGCTGGCACGAGGGTCACGCCTGCACAGCATGAGAAATAAGTCAGACGGCCTGCGCTGCATCCGCGACCTCGAAATCCGCAAACACAAAACCGTCCCGGGTGACCACTTCACCGGGCGTTAGCTGCAGCGGCCTCGCAAACATCGGTCCCGCATAGGCGCAGGTGTGAAACTCGCCGCGCTCCGCGCAGGGGTCGGTTCCCGCAGGCAGGTCGGCCAGCAGCGCCTGGCCGAAGTCGCGCCCAGCCAGCTCCGCGGGCAGCTTGCGCGGGTCCACGCAGGTCAGCCGTGCCCGGAGCCCGCCTGCAATCATGGTGCGCGCGAGTTCGCCGGTGGGAATCCCCCAGAGCGGAAACAGCGGTTCGAGTCCCGTATTTTGAAGCTGCCGCTCGCGGTAGGCGCGCACGTCTTCGAGGAACAGGTCCCCGAAGGCCACCGCGTCGATGCGCTCGCTGACGGCCCGCTCGCACACCGCGCGCATCCGGTCTTCATAGACCTGGTTGGTGCAGGGCCACGGCAGCGGCACGACCCAGAGCGGCAGTCCGGCCGCCTCGGCCTGGGCCTCCAGCACCGTCCTGCGGGTTCCGTGCATCGCAACCCGGTCGAAGGCCGTATTGACCGTGGTCAGAAGGCCGCAAACCTCCACACCCGGGTCGCGGCGCAGGGTGTGCAGGGTCCAGGCGCTGTCTTTGCCGCTGCTCCACGACAATAGAACCCGCTTCATACCCAAATCCTATCCGGCGGCCCCCCGGGGCGCCCCCTCCGCGGCACTTCGCCGGCGCCGCAAACTGCATCCAACTATTCGAATATGTTGAATTTGGCTCTTTTCCTCCGGGGTGCGCCACAAAATAGGAGAGATTTTATGGCCGGGCTGCGCCGGGGCGGCGTGTGCGCCGCAGTTGCCTGCTTCTGCGCCGTTGCGCCGGCTCAGACTGCCGAACAGATCATCCGCGAGGCTGTGGGCACCGAGCTCTACGCTGCGGCGCACGACCACAGCTGCTGGATGTACTACGAGGTGGACAGCAAGCCCAACGCCACGGTGAAGCAGTGGGTGTCGCAGACGCACGAGGGCGGCCTTGACCGCGTCCTCAGCCGCAACGGGCAGAGTTTCTCGCTCCAGCAGGAGCGCGACTCGATGAACGCCTATATCGGCAACCCGTCGGCCCAGGCGAAGCGGCGGCGCAGCGGCCAGCACGACGACCAGCAGGCCGCCCAACTGTTGAACATGCTGCCCCAGGCCTTCGACTGGACGATTGCGGGGAAGAAAGACGGCAATACCGTCCTCCATTTTGCCCCCAACCCGCAGTTCAATCCTCCCTCGTGGCAGGCAAAGGTATTCGCGGCGATGGGCGGCGAAGTGACGGTCAACGACGCCCAGCATCGCATCGTCAGCCTCAAGGGGCACATGCTTCACGACGTGCGATTCTGGGGCGGCCTCTTCGGCGACCTCAAGGCCGGCGGGTGGTTCGATGTGGAGCGCCGCGAGGTGGGAGGCAGCGACTGGCAGATTGTCGCCACGCATGTCCACATCCAGGGTCACGCGCTGATCTTCCATACCATTTCCGAGGAGGAGGACGACGTAAAGTCGAAGTTTACCGAGCTTCCCGGGAACATCGATTTCAAGGAGGCCGAAAAAGACCTAATGGAGCAGAAACCTTGATGTGCGCCGCGCGCCGCGCCTCCCGAGCTAATTCTGCGCCGGCGTTGGGATAACTTGGGTCCAACCGCCGCTGGCGACCGTCTCATGCAGCAGGTAGCTCGGTAAGTGGAGGCGCCACGTGAAGACGTTGGCAGCAGCCCTGGTTTCAGCTTCTCTCTTCTGTGCTCCGGGCCAAAGTCAGTTAGTGCCCGCCGCGTCCGGCTCTCCCGACCCCACGCCGCCGTCGATCACGGTTCCCGCGGGCACCAGGGTCGAGATGGTTCTCATCCGCCCCATCCGCGCACAGGATGCCGCTCCCGGCGCCGTCCTCTACGGCCAGACGGCCTTTCCCGTGGTCTCCGGCAGCCGCATGGCCATTCCACCCGGAACGTACATCGAGGGAATCCTTGAGAAACTTAGCCGGCCTACGCGCAGAACCCACCGCGCCGAGTTAGATATTCTCTTTACGCAGATCGTCTATGCCGATGGCTACGTCGTTCAGTTGCCTGGCGCGCCGGCCGCGAGAGTTAGCTCCTCCAACATAACTCCAGGCCAAACTGCCAATCCTAACCCCGCAAAGACTCTTATCGGAGTTACGGTCCAAGTCACTCCGTCCAATGACATCCTGTTAGACAACGGCGCTCCCATCGAAGTAACTCTGGCCGCCCCACTCGCTCTCGATGCCGCCAAGGTGGCACGGGCCATTCCCCTCTCGCAGGCGCCCAATCCCAACCAGTTCAAGACTGCCTCGCTGTGCCGTCCCACGTCCGGTTCGCCCGGCTCGCCAGGCACTCCCGACGCCGTCATTCCCGGCTCTCCGGGCACTCCGGACACCGTGATCCCGGGCGGGCCCGGCATGCCCGACACGGTCATACCCGGCACGCCGGCCACGCCCGACACCGTGATTCCGGGCACGCCGGCCACACCCGGATGGCCCGGCACATCCTGCCCCGCGAGCCCCATCGTTCTCTCCTCCACGCCGTTGGCTGCCCCCGGTCAGCAAGCCCAGGCTCCAGCTTCGGCGCACTCCCGCTGACCCTGCCGCGCGTTTCCTGCGGCCCATTGAAAGGAATGGAACACCCATGCGCGAACGCCTGCTTGATGTGCTTTTGATCGTCACAGTTTGTGCCGCGGAGATCCCGTTTGCGGATGCGCAGAGCGTCGCCGGCACTCCAGTCCCGCAGCCCACCGTTTCCGCCGCGGAGGTGGTTGTTCTTCCGGCTGGTACGGCCGTCCCGCTCACCCTCGTCACACCCATCAAGAGCAAATCCACGAAACCAGGCGACACCGTCCACGCGCAGGTCGCCTTTCCCGTGACTTCCGGCGGGCAGGTAGCCATCCCCGCCGGCGCCTATGTCGAGGGTGTAATCTCCAAGTTGGCTGCGCGCACCCCGCAAGCCGGCCAGCCGGATGTGCAGATCCACTTCACCCGGCTGTTCTTTTCGAACGGCTACTCCGTGCCTCTCGATGCCGAGAACACCCAGGCGAAGGCCGCGCCTCCGGACATAGCCACTCCGCGATCCGAACGCACCGCCGTGAACGCTGCGCCGCCCGCCGATCCTGCGCAGGACAGCTTTGGGTTCACCGGCCAGCAATCGCAATTGCCCCCTCTTCAGCAGCCAGGGCCTTCTCCGGCTGTCGTCGGCGGCGCAGTCGCCGGTGGCTTCGTAGCCTTTCTGGTGGCTACCCTGGCATGGGCTCACCACCGCCGCAGCTCCATCGACTACGTCCTCTTCGACGCGGGCTGGCAGTTCCAGATGGTCCTCGCCAGTCCTCTCACGCTCAACTTGGCGGAGATCAATACTGCCGCCGCGTCGCCGGCCGTGAAGTGAGCCCCAAACATGGAAAGTCGGCGCGGCGAGCCCGTTATTGGAGCGTCAGGTTGGCGTCGAGGGGCGTGTCTTCGCTGGAGCCGCCGACGCGGATCACGAACCGGCCGGGGTCGATCTTCCATCCGCGGGTTGCGACGTCCCAGTAGCTGAAGGCGCGGGCGTCGAGGTCCAGCGTGACGCGTTTGGTCTGGCCCGGTTCGAGCCGTACCTTCTCGAAGCCCTTCAGGGCACGCTCCGGCCTTTCCACAGTCGCCGACGGGTCCGACACGTAAAGCTCGGCAAGCTCCGCTCCGGCGAGTTTGCCCGTATTCGTCACGTCAAAGCTGACGGGGACAGTCGCGCCCGCCTTCGCCGTTGCGGGGACGGTGAGCGCTGAGAAGCGGAAGGTGGTGTAGCTCAGCCCAAACCCGAAGGGAAACAGCGGCTGCTTGCCAACGGTGGTCCAATAGCGGTAGCCGACCATCAACTTGTCGCCGTACACCACGTGGGCAATCTGATACTCAACCGGCTTCCCGTCGGCTCCGGTCTCGTTGAGGGTTGTATCGGGGCCCTGCGGGTAATACCACTTGTAGGAGGCGCTGTCGGGCCAGCTGCGGTCGAAGGTCACCGGCAGCCTGCCTTCGGGATCGTGCTTGCCGAAGAGAATCTCCGCCAGAGCGGTTCCGCCCTCCTGGCCCGGGTACCAGAGGTGCAAGAGGACCGGAACTTTGTCGAGCCAGCTCTGCGTTTCCATGCCTCCGCCGCCGGTGAGCGTAACAATGGTGTGCGGATTGGCCGCCGCCATCGCCTGGATCAGCGCGTCCTGGCCCCACGGCAGCTTGAATGTCCGGTCATGTCCTTCGCCTTCGGTCTCCGCATCGAATCCTGCGGCCACCACCACTACGTCCGCGAGTGAGGCGATCTTCCTGGCGTCGGCCGAGACCAGGTCCGGCTCCCAGGCCATGCCCAGTTGCAGTCCGGCCCCGCCCGGTTGCCGGGCCAGCACGGCCTCGACCTGTACCGTCTGCCCCGCCGTCAGCTCCAGCGTCGCCGACTGGGGCACATCGCCCTCGGTCCCGGGTTCGTTGATGACCCGCTTGCCGTCGACCGACACCGAATACGCACCGCCGTGCCTCAGGGAAGAGAGCAGGAGATAGGGGCCGCTCTTCTCTGCCGTGTACGACGCCGTATAGTGAACGCCGGGCCCGGCGCTGCTCTCCGCCTTTAGGCCGTCCTGCCAATTCGTATCGCGAAAGAGGTCTTCCATCTCGGGCAAACCGCGGCTATAGAGAACGTGGACGTCCGGTCCCAGATAGTTGGCGATCCCGGTCAGAATGCCGACGGGCGCAAAGGGCGTCGCGTACGACGATCCTCCGCCGCCGGTTACCGCCGGCCAGGCATTGGGCCCCACGATCGCGATGGTCTTGATCTTCGCGGCGTCGAGCGGCAGCAGATGCCCCTCATTCTTGAGCAGGGTAATGCTCTCGAGCGCGCCCTGCAGGGCCACGGCGCGGTCGGCCACCGAGTAGGTCGAAACCCGCGGATCGAACTGCGGCCGGTCCGTCCACCCAAACTCGAGCTCCACGCGCAAGAGGCGCAGCACCTTGTCGTCGATGGTGGACTCCTTGACCTGGCCGTCCTTGACCGCCGGCAGCAGGTTTGCAGCGTTCATGAACTTGGGGCTGGGCATCTCCAGATCGAGGCCGTTGTTGGCCGCTTCGACGCCGTTGTAGGTCGCATCCCAGTCGGACATCAGAACGCCCTTAAACGCCCAGTCGCCCTTCAGTACCTCGAGGTTCAGAAACGGGTTCTGGGTCGCGTGCACCCCGTTCAGCAGGTTGTAGGAGTTCATCACCGCGGCCACGTGCGCCCTGGTCACGGCCGCCTCAAAGGCGGGCAGGTAGATCTCGCGCATGGTCCGCTCGTCGGCGTCGGAACTGGCGTTGTGCCGGTTGTACTCCTCGTCATTCAGGGCGTAGTGCTTTACGGTGGCCGCCACCCCCTCCGACTGCACGCCTTCGATATAGGGGACGTCGAGGGCGGCGTTCAGGTAAGGGTCTTCGGAGAGGTACTCAAAGTTGCGGCCGCCCACCGGAGCGCGTGCAATGTTCACACCCGGCCCCAGCAGAAAGTTCACGCCGCGGGCCCGGGCATCCCTGCCCAGGCTTTCGCCGAGGGTGCGGGCGAAGGCGGGGTCCCAGGTGGCGGCCAGCGCCACGCCGCCGGCGAAGGCCGTGGTGGGCCCCCAGGTGCGCACGCCCACCGAAGCGTCCGACATCTTGAAGCGCGGCAGGTCGATGAAAGGCATGGCGCGGGTGAACATGCTATCCACGCCGCCGAGTAGCTCGATCTTCTGTTGAAGGGTCAGCTTGTCGAGCAGGGCGTGGGCCCTGGTTTCGATGGCCGGCGAATCGGGCGCGGGCGCCTGGGCCCGCAGCCCAAGCGGCGCAAAACAGGCAACAAGGATGAAGGCAATCGATTGCAGTGTGCGTTCAAGCGGAGTTTTCATGACGGGCCAAGGGTAACGCAGGACCCCGGAAGATGTATAGATGTATCGGGACTGAGGTCATCTTCTACAATGGAAGGTGCGGCTCAGAACCCCGGTTCGATGGGGGGAGAATCGCTCAAATCGCGGCACAATGGCGCCGCGGTAAATGGAGAAGTTTTCATGGCATTGATCAAGACATCGAACCCTGCGCTGGGCAGGGACACGTTCCGGAACCTGGGCGGTGGATACGGTGCCATCGACGTTACCACGCGGATGACGCTGAGCGGCACGGTGAACAAGACGGCGATCCTGCTGCTTTGCGCGCTGGCGACGGCGGCGTGGACGTGGCACTCGTTCTTCGTGACCCACGATCCGGCGAGCGTGGCGGCCCCGATGATGCTGGGGTTCATCGGCGGGTTCATCCTGGCGCTTGTGACCATCTTCAAGAAGGAGTGGTCGCCGGTGACGGCACCCCTCTATGCGCTGCTGGAAGGTATGGCGCTGGGTGGGGTGTCGGCGATGTTCGAGGTGCGTTATCCCGGGATCGCACTGAACGCGGTTGGCCTGAGCTTCGGGACGCTGCTGGCGATGCTGTTCCTTTACCAGGCGCGGATCATCAAGGTCACGCGGCGGTTCATGTTTGGGGTGGTGGCGGCGACGGGCGGGATCATGCTGTTCTACGTGGCGGAGTGGATCCTGGGATTCTTCGGGATCCGATTCGCGACGCTGAATGGAGCGGGGCCAATCGGGATCGGATTCAGCCTGTTCATCGTAGGCATCGCGGCGCTGAACCTGGTGCTGGACTTCGCGTTCATCGAGCAGGGCGTGAACTACGGTGCGCCCAAGTACATGGAGTGGTATGGCGCATTCGGGATCATGGTCACGCTGGTGTGGCTATACCTGGAGATGCTGCGGCTGCTGGCCAAGCTGAACAGCCGTCGGTGAGCGGCGGCGATCGATTCTGACCATCTGATCTGTTGCAGGATTTGAGCAGGAGCGCAATCGGCCTGCAGTGGAGGGCAGATGAAAGTCATCCTGGAGAATCGGTCCTGTGAAGACGAAGTATTCCAAGGACGACCTTCCTATCGATTCAGATCTGGCTACGAGCCTCGTAGAGTGAGAGCGGAAATCGAACAGGCCGGGATTCCTGTTTCCGGATCCGACCACCGGTTGCAGCTACGATGCAGGCCCTAACCGGATTGGGCGCGCAAACTGGTGCCATGTCGTGTGTCCAGAATGTGACGCTGTTCCAGTGCCGCCTCCACCATCGGGCACTCGGGGGATCATCAAGAAGCTCAACTCTCCCCAACCCATTCTCGCTGCGTGTTGGTGAGCGAAAAAGGGTTGGGGAGCGTTGGTTGGCATACCTATCGTCCCCCCTGCCGAATACCGTATCCTTTGGTGTGAAGGCGGATCACACCAGGGGGGACCGTTTTTATTAAAGATAACCAGTACTCACGTAGAGATTTTGTGGCTTCAGGTTTAGCCGCAGGGTCAATGCTGTCCGCGGGGCGTCTTATGCCGGGATTGAAGACCCTGATGGACCCTGTGCAGCCTCAGCCAGGCAAACCGGCCGCGATGGACTTTCGGGCGCTGATCTCGCAGTCTGACCTTGTCTACACCAAACCGGCAGCACGGAGCGAGGCGGGCATCCCGATTGGGGGCGGCCGCATGGGCAGCCTGGTGTGGACTACGCCGTCGCAACTGCGCATGCAGATCAACCGGGTAGATGTATACGGAAACAACTGCGAATCCAACAGCTTCTTCGAGCGGCACGAGGACTACTGCGGAGGGTGTGCCTACCTCGAGATTGGATTTGACGGCCAGCCGTTCCCGGAATCCGGCTTCCATCAGCATCTCTCCGTTTACGATGGCGCATTGGCGATCGAAGGCGACGGCGTGAGCGTTTCAGCCGTGGCATGGCCTGAGCAGGATGTTATCGCGATCACTGTGGATGATCGCCGGGGCGCACGAGAAGAAATTGCAATCACCCTGCGCATGTTGCGATACGAGATGAAATACGGCGCCTCGCGCAACGATCGTTCCGAACTGGAGCACGTCGTTACGGTGCCGCACTTAAGCCAGACGGCCACTTCGAGACTGCTGGTGAACCCCAATCCGGGTGGAGGCCGCATCGCACTCACCCAGGAGTTTCGCGAGGGCACGTTCTGCTCGAGGTCGGCGGTCGCGGTGACCGCGGCAGGCGGCAGCAAGCTCACGACGGAGTTCGTAAACGAATCGGATGTCCGCCTGAGAGTGTTGGGGCAGGGCCCCATTACCGTCTTCATCGCCTCGGCGGCGACGTTCGATCAAAATGAGGACGTGGCCGGCCTGGCCTTTGGCCAGCTCGATGCCGCGCTGTTCAAAGGCAAAGAGGAATTGCGGCGCGAAACAGAGCAATGGTGGCACAACTTCTGGTCGCGCAGCTATGTGAGCCTGCACAGCGATGATGGCACGGCCGATTACGTGCAGCAGAATTATCACTATTTTCTCTATCTCATGGGCGCCACGTCGCGAGGCAGGTTCCCACCCAAATTCAACGGGATGCTGTGGAGCACCGGTGGCGATTTGCGCACCTGGGGCGGGCAGCATTGGTTTGCCAATCTGAGCTGCTACTACGAGGCGCTGCCCGCGGCCAACCGTCTGGAGTTGATGGATCCCATGTACGACATGTACTCCGGGATGTTTGACCGCTGCGTGCTCGCAGCACAGCAGCAATGGGGCAGCCAGGGCATGTACATTCCCGAGACGGTTTACTTTGACGGATTGGAGAAGCTCCCCGACGCCATTGCGGCCGAGATGCGGGCGCTTTACCTGCGGCAAAAGCCATGGGAGGAGCGCTCGAAAGAGTTCATGGAGTACGCGCTGACCAAAAACCCGCAATCGAGCCGCTGGAACTGGATCCAGGCGGGAAGGTGGCAGGAGGGCCGCTATGTGATCAAAGACCGCGGTTACGGCCCCTACGGTCCCACCAATCATAACTTCGGCAGCAATGCCAAAATCGCATACTTATTTTGGCGGCGCTATGAATATACTCTCGACCACGACTGGCTGTTCCATCGCGCGTATCCGATGTTGCGGGGCGCTGTTGAACTTTATCGCAATCATCCCAACCTGAAGAAGGGCGACGACGGCAAGTATCACCTAAGCTGGTCGAACAGCAATGAGAGCGTCTACGGCGCCCGCGATACGGATGAAGATATTGCGTCGATGCGAGGAGCTACGAGCGCATTGCTGCGGGCATCGGCAATTCTGGCCATCGATGCCGACATGCGCTCCAGATGGCAGGAGTTCCTTGAGAACCTGCCTCCGTTGCCTGACAGCAGCGATCGCGATGCGCTGAGCGTGGAGAGTTATCAGGGCCCGACGGTATGGGTGCGAGGCCTGAAGCCGGCGGTTAAGCCGGACGGAATGCTGCCGGACGTGAACAGCCTGCCGGCTTGGTTCTTCGATTTCTGCAACGTGGAAGGCAGCGAACGGCCGACATTCGCCATTGCGCAGGCCACGTTCGACCACATGCTGCGCGGCGAGTTGCGGCCGGAGACGCCGGTGGGGATTCTTTCGAAGCTTGCCATTGCGGCGGCGTCGCTGGGCAGGGCAGACGCAGTGCAAATATTGATTCCCAACCAGATGCGATTGGCCGGAAGGCAGAGCGGCGCGGTGATGGCGAATCGCATGACCGAGCTCGAAGGGCCGCAGGCGACGGATGCCGAGCGCCTGGGCCGAGCCTCCGAAGCATTGCATCTGGCCCTGCTGCAGAGCAATCCGCCGTGGCCGGGAGAGGATCCTGTATTGCACGTCTTCCCGGCGTGGCCCAAAGAATGGAGCGCGCGTTATACGCTTCTCGCGCGAGGCGGATTCCTGGTTACCGCATCGATGAACAGGGGCTCAGTGGAATATGTCGAGCTCGAATCCCAGGCCGGCGCGCCATGCAAGTTGCGCAGCCCGTTCTCCGCAGCGGCCGTTCTCTATCGCAACGGGCGCAAGGCGGAGATCCTTCACGGTCCCCTGCTGGAATTCAAGACGGCGAAGGGCGAGCGGATTACTGTGCTGCCGTCTGGCAAGCATCCGGCCTGAATCTGCAAACCGCTTTCTTATGTCTGCCTGTTCCTATTCCTCACCAGATAGATTCTTTCGGCTGATGATTTTGGCAGAGCGGCCTCCGTATCGGGTCAGGATGCGGGTACGCGCAAGCGCGGATGCAGGACAAGCGGCGTGCGCAGTTGCGTATCGGGAAGGGGCTGCGGAGGCCGCGAGCAGAGAAGAAGCGGGGAACCGCAGGAATGAAAAAGGCCCTTCATCTGGCTGGTAACAGAACGGCCCGAGCCATGTCACGAAGTGGCCGCGGGGTGGCCACGGAAATTGAATGTCAAAGCAAGTAACTTATTGATTTGGCGCCCCCGGACGGGATTTGAACCCGTGTTATCGCCGTGAAAGACCGCAGGCAAGTCGCAACTTCAACATTCTAAAGCAGTCTGGAAGAACTAGGAGCGTGTCTGAGTAATCACATTGTTGGTGTGGAAAGTGATTGAAGAAGGGCTGCAGTCATGCGAGTCTGGAATCATGGCGAAGAGCTACCGGCCTTATTTTCCCGAACAGGATTTTCTTCTTCCTCCCAGCTTGCGGGAGTGGCTTCCGGAGAACCACCTGGCGTATTTCGTCAGTGACCTGATCGATCAACTGGATCTGAGCGCGATCGAGAGCCGTTACGAACGCGAGGAGCGGGGCTACCCTCCGTATCATCCGCGCATGATGACCAAGCTGCTCGTGTACGGCTAGCCCACCACCTTACGTGAGAAGGCGTCCAGCACCACGGCCAGGAAGACGAACTCCGCCGCCAGCCGGATATAGGTGATGTCGGCTACCCACAGCTGATCGATACCGGTGACCCTCATGCGCGCGGCCAGGTTCATGTACACCTCCAGCTCGTGCCCCGAGTTGGTAGTTGCCACCCAGGCCCGCGGCTGAACCGCCAGCAGGTTGTCCTCACGCATCAGCCGCGCCACGCGCTTCCACCCCACGGACGAAGACCTGTCCGTTGGGACCCCGGCTTGTGGTTCACCACGAATCCGCGGCGGCGAAGCTCCCGCGTCACCCGTCGATAGCCGTAGCGCCGCCGGTGTTCCAGCACCACCGCCTGGATCGCTGCGCGCACTTCCATCTCTTCCTCCGCCGGTAGCGAGGGCTCCAGCCAGCGATAGAAGCTGGCCCGGCTCACTGCCGCCACACGACACATCCGTTCCACGCTCAGGCTGCCTTGCATCGACATCACTCCCCGGATCTGGGCGTAGATGCCCTCGCGCCACTCAGAATGTTCTGCTGGCGTCGAGCCTCGATCTGCTGCAAGGCACCCTGTAAAAAATCCACTTCCAGAACCTTCTCCGCCAAGGCGTCCTTCAGACGGCGGTTCTCCCGCTCCAGTATCTGAACGGGAAGCTGCACAGCGGCCGACGCCGGCTCGCCCCCTGACTCTAACTGTCGACGCCATCGCTTCAGCGTACTGCGGCTGATGCCAAGCTCCTTACAAAGGTTCCCCACATGCTCGCACGTCACTAGGCGCCTCAAGGCCATCTCCCGAAACGCCGCCGGACGCCAGCCCACACCCCTCTTGGACATAGCCAGTTCTCCATTCCCTGCAATGTGGGGCCATTTTAGGCTGTCTCAATTTTGGGGGTCACTCCAGGGTGTCTGCTAGCGAGGAGGGACGAGGAAATCGGGAAAATTGGCCCCGGCCCTTCGGCTTCCATCCCAGCACGCAAAGACCGCGTGCCGGGAACCCTGGGTTGCGGCGCAAATCGGGCCATACTTCGTTGTCGTCCTAGGCGGTGGACCCGCCACAGCCGTCGTCCTCCGCCTCGCCTGGCCCGATTTTCGCTCGCAACGCCGCCGCCCCGGTAGTGCGAACAGGCCCTAGTGTCCTGAGTCATTAATTATTCATATAGATGATGGAGGTTTTGCCATCTAACATGGCAGGAGAACTGCCATGGCGAACCGAGCCCGAGTGCCGATTCTTGTGATCGCTCCAGAGCAGCGAGAGATTCTCGATCAGTGGGTGCGCAGACCGACGTCGGCACAAGCTCAGGCTTTGCGCGCGCGCATTGTTTTGCGGCTGGCCGAAGGTCACAGCAGCCTTGCCGTGGCGCGGCAGATGCAGGTCCACATCCAGACCGTGAGCAAGTGGCGGGAGAGATTTCGCTCCCGCGGCGTGGATGGATTATTGGACGAACCGCGTCCCGGCCAGCCGCGCAAAATCACCGATGCGCATGTGGAAGCCGTGATCGCACGGACGCTGGAGAGCAAGCCCGCCGAGGCCACGCATTGGTCGACTCGCTCCATGGCCCAGGCCACGGGTCTCAACCAGACCGCCATCAGCCGCATCTGGCGCGCCTTTGCCCTTCAACCGCATCGCAGCGAGAACTTCAAGCTGTCGAAAGATCCATTGTTCATCGACAAGGTGCGCGACATCGTCGGACTCTATCTGAATCCGCCAGAGCGCGCCCTGGTGCTTTGTGTGGATGAGAAGAGCCAGATTCAAGCTCTGGAACGCACTTCGCCGCTGCTGCCCATGCGCCCCGGGCAGGCGGAACGCCGCGCCCATGATTATCTGCGCCATGGCACCACCAGCCTGTTCGCCGCCCTCGATGCCAAGACCGGCAACGTGATTGGCCAGACCCACCGCCGACATCGCTCCGAGGAGTTTCGCAAGTTCCTCGACACCATCGAAAAGAACGTACCGGAAGACCTCGACGTGCACCTGGTGATGGATAACTATGCGACCCACAAGACGAATGCAATCCAGCGCTGGCTGCTGAAACGTCCGCGTTTCCATGTCCACTTCACGCCCACTTCGGCCAGTTGGCTCAACTTGGTCGAACGATGGTTCTCAGCGCTTACCGACAAGCAACTGCGCCGCAACAGCTTCCGATCCACTCGTGAACTGGAAGCTGTCATCCGAAGCTATCTCCAGCAGCACAATGCCAAACCAAAGCCTTTCGTCTGGACAAAATCTGCCGACCAAATCCTCGATTCCATCGCCCGCTACTGTCGGCGAATTAATGACTCAGGACACTAGTTGAGGCCGATTTCGATGCACATTGGTTGGCAGGGTTAGCGCGTTAGTCCGGAGGGGATTATCTGACTTGGATACAGTTCCGGATTGTCACAGCCTCACTCTAGACTGGAAAACCTTGCTCAACTTTGGATGCGGTGTTCGTTTACAACCGGATCCCAGACCACCAGTACAAGCGACAAGGATGCTCTGCTACAGGCTTGCTTGTCAGTCGAGTTCTCAGGATGACCGGAACCGGTAGAGCCGCCGACAAAGAACGTCGTGGCCAATTTAACTATAGATTCTCAGCGTTCGGCTTCGATTTAGCTTCTCCAGCCCGCATTCGAATCACCAGCTTCAGTGGTATAGGTAACACCAACCTGGCTAACCCCTTCATGTTCCGCGATAACCAGATCAGCGGCGACGTGAATGTCACCTATACACGGGGAAAACACACCACCAAGCTCGGCTTTGGCTACTTCCACTTCCTTTTGAATCACTTCCAGCCGACACAGGGTGGCGGCATCCAGGAACCGCGCGGCGCCTTCCTGTTCCAGGGCGGCATGACAACCGGACCGGCCAATGTCACCTCGTCGGGCAGCCAAACAACATCAACGCCTACACCTCTCTTGTAGATGCTCTTCTAGGTCTGCCCAATAACGGCACCGGTAACTCAGTCGGCCATGCATATCAGATTGAAAATCCCAGCTCCCTGCGCTGAAGCACTTACTCAGCGTATGCCCAGGACCAGTGGGAGGTGACTGAAAAGCTGACCCTGAACTATGGAATACGTTACGAGGTCTATCCCGTTCCTTGCCGCGATCACACCGGCATATTCCGCCTCGATCCGACTCTGCCGCAGACAGCGAATATCATTATCGGCGGGGTCGGCGAGAATCCCGAAAATGCCGGGGTTCAAGTGTCCAAGACATTATTTACCCCGCGCGCGGGTATCGCGTAACGTTTGAGCAACCGGTCGGTAGTGCGTGTTGGCGGAGGCATTTCGACCGATGCCGACAGCATGCGTTTCCTGCGCGACACGGCCCCAAACGATCAGCAACCGGCTTTCGTCGGACCGGCAGCCGACACCATCGCTGTCAATCCGACGACTGGTACGGCACTACCTCTCTCTGTGGGAATTCCCAATCCCGCCTTACCGAGTCTCTCGAGCGGATTTGCGTCTTTGCCGATCAGCGGTTCGACAACAACGATTCCCTCACCGTATCGCCGTGGTTACATTGAGTCGTGGAACCTGGCCGTTCAGCGAAAAATCTGCCCCTTGATGGTCATGCCCAACTCTTCCATGCGCGTGAAGTCCGATGCTCCCAGCCGGCCCGGAAGATGCTGCTGCGCTAAAAACACCTCCCGGGCCGGACCTGCGCTTGCTTGTCACGCTTTTATGTTCCATGCGGAGTTACCGCGCCACCTGAAAACGATAGATGTCGATGCTGTACGGAGCCACCGAGATCGTCTTTAGATCATCGCCAAGAGCTGTCTCCCTGACCTTCACCTGCGGCGGCTGCCCCACGCGATTCGCGGCTGCGAGGCCCTTGCCAGTCATCTCCCACTTGGTGGCGGGGCCCGCCAGCCGCTCCCCTCTTACATTCAGGCTGAAGGGCTGTTCCGATTCGCTCGCATTAACTACCGCCAGGGTTAGAAATTTACGATCCGAGGTCAGCGCAGCGAACATATCGAGCGGATAGGTCGGGCTGCCCGAATTCGTCTCCGGCTGATCGCCCCCGATGGGATATTGCGGTTTCGGCTGCGGCGAATTGCCGGTGAGCGCCACCGGCACCGAGCCGCCTGCGAAGTGATCGCTGTACAGCCTGAAGATGAGCCCGGTCGTGTTCAGCGTCGCGGCTGTGGGCGTGTAGTCGAGCGTCGATACACCCATGGTGTGCGCCGAAATCCGCAGAAAATCAGTGTGCCGGAGCATCTCGTTGAAGATCATTCCGTAGGCGAGCGCGAGCTTCAGATCCGGAACTCGATTGAAGCTCCCTCCGAAATAGGCATATTCGTCGATGGACAGAAATATCTTGTCGGTGACCAGTTTCGGAAATCGTTCCTCATAGCGACGCCATGTCTGGGCGTACAGATGCACGATATTGGCTGGATAACGCGCGTACTCGAGCGGCGTCTGGTCTACCTTGTCGTAGCCGGCGTCGGTGGGTGCATCGAATGGCAGATTCCTGGCTTTTTGCAGATCGAAGCGTCTGCCCGACTGCGCGTACCAGTGCTGCGTGATGCCGGAGAAATTTCCCCAGCAGTGCTCGATTTCGCCGCCCGTCCAGTCCTCCGGCGTGCCTTCAACGGCCCGCAGGTTGTCCACGTCCTGCGCACGCATCTCGCCAGTCAAATCCATCGCCTCGGGCATATTGCCGGATGCGAGCAGCACGATCGACGGGTCGGCCTTCCGCATCGCCGCAGCGAATTCGTTGTGCTTGAGCACGTAGTACTTCAAATCGGTGCGGCCCAGCTGCCACGCCCCGTAGGGCTCATTCCCTATGTCCCAGAACTTTACACCATAGGGCGCGGGATGACCGTTGCGGGCGCGCTCCGCGCCCAGCAGCGTTGTAACGGCGCCGTTCATGTACTCCACTTCCTCGGCCGCCGAGTGCGCGTCGCCAAAGCCGGCATTCACAGTAATGTATGGCTCCACGTCAATAAGCCGGCACAGGATCATGAACTCGTCCAGGCCCACGTCGTTCGACTGCATGGCGTTCCACGCGTAGTCAAATGTGGGCGGCCGGTGGTCCCGATCCCCGACGCCGTTGTACCAGCTCCAGTCGGAAAGGAAATTGCCACCCGGAAATCTCCAGAATCCGGAGTGCAGCTGCTTCAGCAGCGCAATCGTGTCAGGCCGGAATCCGTCCACGTTGTCGGCCGGCATGAGCGAGACCGTGCCGATGTGAAAATTCCCCGTGCCCGTTCCGGTGATCTCGAACGCCGCATCGCCTGCATCCGCCCTTGTCGTAAAGCGGAAGGGGAACTTCCTGTAGGCATCGGTCAGCGCCGGAAGGGAGATGGCTTCCCGGCTGCTCTCGCCCTCGCCCCAGACCAGCGCCACCTTTATCTTTGCGCCGGGCGTGCCGCGCAGCCAGATGTAGCCTTTGTACACCTTGTCCTTCACAACCGCCAGGCCCGATTGCCGGATGCCGTGCGGCGTACCCGCTGCCAACTCGATGCGCGGGCTCTGGTCGCCGACAAAGGGCTCGTCCTTGTCCATCGTCACCACACCGTCCGGACCGATCGGACGCCACTTGCGCAGCTGCATGCCCGGAAAGGCGCCGCCACGCTGCCCTGACGCTTCCGGCTCCGCGGAAACGACCGGGAAATAGAATTTGCGGTCGTCGAGCATCTCGGCCCACAGGCTGCGATAGACGAGCGAGCCAAGGTTCTCAATGAACATGCCGAACTCGTACTTCGAAACGGGGGGGCTGGTCTGGCTCGCATTGATGTTCACCTGCAGTCCCTGTGGCGCGGCAGGCGCGGCTGACTGCGCCAGGGTCGCCACCGATCCGGCGCACAGGGCCGCCGCGGCAAACCGCGCAATCCCTATCCGTCTGCATGTCCTCGTGCTCTTCTCCATTGGCAGCCTCTGCGTCTGAATATCAGGATTCTGCTACAAAAGCTCGCGGGTTGTATGACGATTGCGGAGCTTCAGGAATTGCGGGAATCGTTTTCTGGGGCGAGTTGGCTAAATCTGCTTTGGTACTGCGTCGGCCGGCCTCAGCCGGCCAAAAGACATAGTACGCGTGAAGAATATCGAATGGACCTTCGGATTTCCAAAAATTGTTTATCGATTTCTCGATATACTGGACAGTGCCAACTTCTCCGTTCGGTCAGGGGCGCTTGTTGGCCAGGCGGAGGTTGGATAGTTCGGTAGCCAGATCGATCCATTGGTCCACGAGCGTCTTCATGGCCTCGTAGTTCTTCAGTTCCTGGCGGACGGCAGCGAGATCTTCCTTGCGCACGAACTTCGAGCTGCTCTTTGCCTTGCGCGTAAAGCTGACCTGATAGTAGGGCCCGTGCTTCTCCGGCGGCGTGGCCTTGCACCGGCATCCGGGTGTGCCGCAGACGTTGTGCTGTGTCGAGAGGCTGCCCGGCCGCAGATCTCCGATCGCGGCCAGTTGCCCCTTCACCCTCTCGATTTGCGGCAGCAAGAGCTTTTCCCTGGAGATGGTCATTGACTAAAAGCATAACGCCGAGGATGCTTGTGTGTGCACCGTACGACCGACAGGACTACACTGCTATCGGAAATCATGCTTGCATCGGTATTATGCCCCTCTGGATCGCCTGGTTCGATGCCGTGCGTGCTCTCCGCCCGGCCACGAAAAGATTCCATACCTTCCTCTGGATGATTCTGGCCCTGATCGGCCTCTCGTGCCGCCCGGAGCGGGCCGGCGTCACCAGCCTGGCTCGCCTCCTCGGTTTCGGCAACCGGGGCTATCGACGCTTCCTGCACCTTTTTCACAGCCGCGCTCTGGAACTGGACGCGCTCACCGCCGGCTGGGCGAAGGTATTTTTGATGGCGCCAAGATTGAACTTGCCCGGAAGGTCCGCCAAAACCTGGCTGGTGCGATGGTGGAAGTATCCTTCAGTGAAACCAAAGCGGGACAGATTGCCGCTGGAGTCGGCATCCCCTGTGTAGACTTCATCGAGCGACGTCGGAGCGTCGACATAGAAGTACTTATACTCGAGTCGCAGCGGCCAGTTTTCTGCCAGATGCAGGGGCAACTCGGGCCGGGCGACGAATTGAGTCGTAGTCGTCTTATTGGAGTCGGTATCAATGAAATTCGATGAGTATGGGGCTTTTGCAGGCGAGCCAATCGCCACAATCTCGCCATCGCTGACCGAAGATGACACGAACGGAATCCCGTTATCGAGATAGTCGCTGCCTTTCTGGTCCTCGAAACGAAGCGTGAGACCGGCAAGGCTACGAGGTTGCCAGGTCACGGATGGGTACAGATTGAATTCGTTGGTGTGAACAAAGTCGCGGAAGGAACCGGCATCCGTGCCGTCGAAAGCAACACGAGAGAGAAGCTTCGTTCCCACGATCGGCTCATTCAAATCAGCTGTCGTTCTGTAGAACTGATGATTGCCAAACTGCTGTTCCACGGTTCCAAAGCGCCCTGGATGCGGCTTCTTGGTCAC
>Ga0335073_10002717_pt1 | contig 24263 bp, 21 predicted proteins | sample Lox_Sample_22_FD_207093 | JGI IMG/M metagenome (GOLD analysis project Ga0335073, IMG submission 207093) | Soil microbial communities from Loxahatchee National Wildlife Refuge, Florida, United States - Lox_Sample_2.2 | ecosystem: Environmental > Terrestrial > Soil > Wetlands | place: USA... | reverse complement strand
GTCCGACGCCCACAGCGTCGAACTCTACTTCCTATGGAACATCACGGGCATGAGGCACCCGCTGACCTCCGCGCAGCAGCGGCTCGGCGAGCAGATGGACCGGTACTGGGCGGCGTTCGCCCGTACGGGCAACCCCAATGTGCCTGGTCAGGCGGCCTGGCCCGCGGTCACCTCCGGTGCTGACCACCTGGTGCTCGACTTGCGTCCGACCGGAAACGTCGTGTCGTCGTCGTTCGCCGCCGAGCACCAGTGTGATTTCTGGTCGCTCGCCTTCCCCTGACCAGCTGGGGGGCTGGTCAGCTTTGGAGCGCGGCGACCATGTTCATGATGGCGACCATCTGCGGGGCGCTCTTGACCGCGAAGTTGGAGCCGTCGTAGCCCCACCAGTCCCAGCAGCCCTCCGGGTCGGCGGGGACCACGGTCGGGACCGTCTGCGGGTAGAGGACGATCAGGTTGTTGGTGTCGGCGAACTCGTCGAGGTAGGAGTCCACGGGGAACAAGTCGCCGAGGTAGGACTCGTCCGACAGGCAGCCGTGCAGCGCCACGACGATCTTGCAGTCCGCTCCGGCGGCGGTGCAGGCCGTGGGCGTGTACAGGAAGCCGGTGCCGTTCAGCCCGAGGGCGGCTGGGGCACCGCCGGGGACGAAGGGCGCCTGGCTGAAGGTGGTCAGCGTCCCCTTGGGCGAGCCGTTGTTGGAGCCGTTCACGGAGCCGAACCAGGTGTCGAGCATCTCCTGCTCGGGGTCGTCCCCGCAGTTGATGATGAACGGTACCGTTGTCAAAGGGCAGGCCAGCGGGCCGAGCGGTGACGGCCAGCCGTGACCGGCCAGGTCCCAGTTGTGGTAGGTGACGTCCGCGCCGAAGTACCGGTAGAACGAGACGCCGGAGTTCGCGACGAGCGTGTTGACGACTGGGTCGAGTTCGCCGTGGTAGACGTAGATCGGCTTGCGCTGCAGGTTCGAGACCGGGTCGATTAGCCCTTGCGAGGCCCAGGCCTGCGCCTGAGCTTCCAGCTGGCTGGTGCTGATGCCCAGGTCGCAGGTCTCGAAGTCGATGACGTTGCCCTCACCGCAGTCGTACGGCCCGGCGGCGATAATGCCCGCGCCGGAGATCTCTCCGGAGTAGGCGACCTGAAGCTGGGTGGCCATGAAGCCGCCGGACGAGACGCCGGTCACGTAGACCGACGAGGCGCCCAAGGCGGGGAGGGCCGAGGTGCTCGCGTCGGCTGACCGGGTGGCGGCGCTTGCGAGGGTGGCGGTTGCCACGGTGAGGACCGCGACTACGGCGAGGACGGGCTTACGGGCAGGGGATCTGAGTCTGAACATGACGGGCCTTTCGCAGCTGCGACTAAGGTAGAACCTGCCAATCGATTGGTTGGTTGCGGCGTGTTACGGACCACAATGAGGCACGAGACCTGTGCTGTCAACCAATCGATTGGTAGACTCACGCGTAAAACGCGGAATAGGCACGATGACGAGGAGCGAGGGAGGGAACGTCATGACGGGCACCAGCACGGGCCAGACCGCACGGGTCACGGACGTCATCGACGTCAGCTGGGAGCCTCGCCGGGTGGCGGCGGTGGAGCCGCTGCTGCCCGATGGCGTCACGCCGCCGGGCACGCGGGGCCGGATCCTGCGAGCGGCGCTCGGGCTGTTCGCCGCCACGGGCTTCGCCGGGACGTCGATCCGGCAGATCGGCGCGGCTGCCGGGATCAACTCGGCCACTCTGTACGCGCACTTCACCGCCAAGGAGCAGATCCTCGCCGAGCTCATCAGGATCGGCCACGAGGAGCTGCACGCCCGGCTCGAAGAGGCGGCCGGCTCGGCAGACCCGGGCGATCATGCCGCCCGCGTCGCCGCCATCGTCCGCGCGCATGTCGGGCTGCACGCCGATTACCCGCTGCTGGCGACTGTCGCCAACACTGAGCTACACGCGCTCAGCCCGCAGCTAGCGGTCGGCGCGCTGCGGCTGCGTGCGCGCTCCCGGCAGCTGCTGATCGCCGCCATCCGTGACGGCGCGCAGGCGGGCACCTTCGACCTCGCGGACGCCGCTGACGTCATCTTGACGGCGACGGCGATCGGCGCCATCGGCATGCGGGTCGCGCAGTGGTTCGGCCCAGACCAGCCCTTCACCCGAGACCAGGTTGCTGACCACCATGCCTGGCTCGCGCTGCGGATGCTCGGCGCTTACCGGAAGGACGGCCCATGACCGCGACAGCACCACTCTCCCCCCTCACGCGGCGGTACCTGGACATCCCCGTCGCCGACGGCACCCTCCGCGCCCTGCGGTGGGGCGACGGGCCTCGTCTCGTGCTCGCCGTGCACGGCATCACCGCCAACGCGGCGTGCTGGCAGGCGGTCGCGCGGTTCCTCTCGCCGGGCTGGACGCTGATAGCCGTCGACCTACGCGGCCGCGCCGGGAGCGCCGGTCTGCCGGGCCCGTACGGACTGGACCGGCACGCCGCCGACCTGCTCGAGGTCGCGGGCTACCTGGCCAGCCAGGGCCACCCCAGGCCCGTCCTGGCCGGGCACTCGCTCGGCGCGTACATCGCACTGCTTGCCGCCGCCGACAGGCCGCAGTCGTTCGTGCGGATGGTCCTCGTGGACGGCGGCCTCTCGCTTCCCCTTCCCGAGGGCATCAAGGCGGAGGACGTGGTCGCCGCGACCCTCGGGCCGTCATTCGCGCGGCTACGCGAGACCTACCCGACCGAGAAAGCGTACTTCGACTTCTGGCGCGCTCATCCCGCGCTGAAGGGGTCGTGGAACGCCGACATTGAGGACTACCTTCGGCGCGACCTGACCGGCGCGCCGGGAGCGCTGCGCTCCGGGGTCAGCGAGGCCGCCGTCCTCGCCGATGGCACCGACCTGCTCGTCGCCGAGCCGCGGGTGACGGCGGCGCTCAAGGCACTTCAGCTTCCCACGGTGCTGCTGACAGCCCCGGCCGGCCTGCTCGGCAGCCCGCCCGGCCTGCTGCCCGAGCCGCTCGTTGCGCACTGGAGCGAGAAGCCTGGCTTCAGCGCGGAGTCGGTCCCGAGCACCAACCACTACACCATCTTGATGGACTACGCCGCCGCGGCCCGCCTCGCCGCCCGCCTCACCGGCGAGGAACCGGTCGCTCACCGGTGAGGGACAGCACGTCGGCCAGCGGGGACTCCTCCAGTCCCGCGTCCTCGCCGGGCTTCCGGCGCGAGCGAGCGACGGGCCTACCTCGGCGACCCGCCGTCGCCGCTGGCGTGGGCTCGTGCTGTGTTCCCAGTGGGCAGGTCTCCCGCCCGGAGCCGCTCGCGCAGCAGCTTCTTGTCGAACTTCCCTGTGCTGGTCTTGGGTACCTCGGCGACGAAGGCGAACTGGTCGGGCAGCCACCATTTGGGCACCCGGGCGGCCAAGTGCCCGCGCAGCTGCTCGCCGGTGACGTCGGCGCCGTCGGCGAGCACCACGCATGCCAGCGGGCGCTCGGTCCAGCGCTCGTCCGGCCGGGCGATCACGGCAGCCTCGGCCACCGCCGGGTGCGCGGCAAGCGCGGACTCCAGCTCCAGCGAGGAGATCCACTCGCCGCCGGACTTGATCACGTCCTTGCTGCGGTCGGTGATGCGGACGAAGCCGCGCTGGTCGATCGAGCCGATGTCCCCGGTGCGGAACCAGCGGCCGTGGAACTTCCTGTCCGGCTCTTCGTGCCCGTAGTAGGCCGCCGCGATCCACGGGCCCGACAGCTCGATCTCGCCCACCGCCGCGCCGTCCCAGGGCAGCTCGCCGCCGGCCTCGTCGACCAGCCGGGCTTCGACGAGGGGCAGGACCCGGCCGGCGCGGTCGCGGAAGCGCCAGTGGTCCTCCCCGGCGTCCGGGGGCGGGACCGCGAGCGAGACGACCGGGCTCGTCTCGGTCAGGCCCCACGCCTGGATCACCGTCGTGCCATGGCGCTCCTCAAACGCCTGCATGAGGGCCAGCGGCACGGCCGCGCCGCCACACACCAGCATCCGCAGGCTGGACAGGTCGGGCCCAGCGGCGTCGGCGTAGCGCAGCAGGTCCCACCAGACCGTGGGCACAGCGCCCGCCAGCGTCACTCGCTCCACCTCGATCAGGTGCGCGAGCGACTCGGCACTGGTGAACCGGCCCGGCAGGACCAGGCCAGCACCGGTGAGCACCGCCGCGTACGGGATGCCCCAGGCGTTGGCGTGAAACATCGGGACGACCGGCATCGCCCGGTCCGAGCGGGACAGGCCCAGGCTGTCGGCACCGAGCGCGCCAAGCGCGTGCAGCAGGCTCGAGCGGTGCGAGTAGAGCACGCCCTTGGGGTTACCGGTGGTGCCGCTGGTATAGCACAGCGCCGCGGCCTGCCGCTCGTCCAGCACGGGGTACTCATAGCCGGGCGGGGAAGAGGACGCCAGCAGGTCGTCGTACCGGATCACAGGGTAGAGCATGCCCGGGTCGCCGTCGCCGATCACGACCCACTGCCGCACAGTGGTGAGCTGGCCGAGGACCGGCTCAAGCAGCCCGACCAGGTTGTCTTCGACGAACACGACCTGGTCCTCGGCGTGATTGATGATGTAGGCCAGCTGCTCGGCGGCCAGGCGCAAGTTGAGCGTGTGCAGCACCGCCCCAGTGCACGGCACCGACAGGTAGAGCTCGAGGTGCTGCTGGGTATTCCAGGCCAGGGTCGCCACCCGGTCACCGGGCCGCACGCCGAGGGCGGCGAGCGCGGCGGACAGGCGGTCAACTCGCTCGACCACCTCGCCGAACTCCGCGCGGGCCGACCCCCGGCCAGTGAGCGTCACGACCTGAGAGTCGCTGTACACGAACCGCGCACGCTGCAGCAGATGCTGCAGCGTCAGCTGGTGGTCGTCCTGCATGAGCCCGTGCAGCACCGCTTGCCGCCCTCCCGGTCGGTTGTCTGGGGCGTACTTGAGGCTATGGGGGCGCAGCCGCCAGCTCCATTCGGGAAACCGAGAAAATCCCGCTGCCGGGCTCGTACGATCCACAGTGGCACTTCGCGTCCGCTCCCCGCAGTCTTGCGCTGCCGCCCATGACAGAGTCGGCGGTGTCCCCCGAGGGAGCGGGGCAGGCGAACGGCGCCGTTGGTGCCGACAGCGCGGTGCGGGTCATTCTCGCGCGACTTTCCGGGCAGCTGGAGGACGTCGCATGGAGGATGGTAGAGCGCTACCGGGGGGAGATCGTCGACTACCGGCTGGCTGACCCCCAGTTCCTCCACCGGGACGTGTACGGGGTGTCACTTGACGCGCTGCGCACGACCGTCAGCGACCTGGAGCACGGGCGGCACGCCACGTCACCGGCGGACTTCGAGGGAACCCGCCGGGGAGCGGCCCGCCGGGTGCACCAGAACGTGTCGCTGGAGTCCTTCCTGCACGCCGCGCGGCTGTGGGGCAAGGTGCTGTGGGAGACCGTGCTCTCGTGCACCAACGAGGAGGTAGCGGTCGAACGCGAGGCGGCGCTGCTGATCGCCGGCCAGTTGCTTGAGCACATGGACATGCTCTCGACCGCGGCCACGCAGGGATACCTGGACGAGCTGCAGAGTGTGTGGAGCGATCGTGAGGTCGTGCGGCGCGACCTGCTTGACGCGCTGATCGGCGGCGAGGGTGACACCGAGCGGGTCCGCCGCCTCGCCCGCTCGCTGCACCTGCGCCTTGCCCAGCGCTATGTGACGGTGATCGTGCGCGGTGCGGAGCGCCCCGCCGAAGAGGCCCCTGACCAGCCGATTGGCATGCGCGTCGCGCTGCGGCGGATAGTCGAGGCGGCCAGGGCACACCTGGTGCCGACGGCTGGCTCGCTGCTGGTCGGCGTGCGCCACGGCGAGGTAGTCGCTCTGTACCCGCTTGGCGGCCCGGCCGAGCTCGCCCCGGTCAGGCAAGCGTGCTGCGCCCTGGCCCGTCAGCTGGCCGGGCAGGGGGCCTGTGTGGGGATGAGCGGGGCACACGACGGGCTGGCGAAGCTCGCGGCGAGCTACACGGAGGCTAAGGAGGCCGTCGAGATCGCCGCCGGCACGGGCGCCCGCGACCGGGCGATCGCGTTCGACGAGGTCCTGATCGACTCAATGGTCCGGTCCAGCCCGCACGCAGACCGCATCCTGCAAGACACCATCGCCCCCCTGCTGCGGTACGACGCGGGCAAGCAGGCCGAACTGGTGCCGACGCTGCGCGCCTACGTGGACGCCGGCTTCAACCTGACCAAGAGCGCTGAGCTGCTGTGCGTGCACCCGAACACCGTCGTCTACCGGCTGCGGCGCATCAGGGACCTGTCCGGCCGCGACCCGCACGACCCCGAGGACCTGCTGCTGCTTTATCTCGGGCTTAAGCTCATAGACCTCAAGTCACCGGATTAGCTCTTCTCCCGCCTACCGGGCGGTCCAGCCGCCGTCCAGGGTGAAGGAACTGCCGTTGGTCATGGACATCTGGGGGGTGCAGAGGAAGACAGCCAGGTCGGCGACCTCGCTAGGGTCGATAAGTCGCTTGACCGCGGGCTCGGTGAGCATGATTTTCTCGACGACGTCCGACTCCGGGATGCCATGGATGCGGGCCTGGTCGGCGATCTGCTTCTCGACCAGCGGGGTCCGCACGTAAGCTGGGCAGATCGTGTTCGAAGTGACCCCGCGACCGCCGCCCTCGAGCGCGATGACCTTGGACAGTCCCTCCAGGCCGTGCTTGGCGGTGACGTAGGCACTCTTGTACGGCGACGCGCGCAGGCCGTGTACCGAGGAGATGTTCACAATCCGGCCCCAGCCACGGGCGTACATGTGTGGCAGCGCGGCGCGCACCAGGCGGAACGGCGCCTCCACCATCACCGCGAGAATGAGCCGGAACTTGTCCTCGGGGAACTCCTCCACGGGGGACACGTGCTGAATGCCGGCGTTGTTGACGATGACGTCCGCGTCCCCGGCAAGGCCGGCCGCGTCGAAGGCCGGATCGGCTAGGTCCACGGCGGCGGCCACGGCCTTGTGGCCGCAGACGGCGCCGTCCAGCTCGCCTGCCAGCTTCTTGGCGCCAGCCTCGTCCCGGTCGGCGATCACCACGGTCGCGCCGGCCGCGGCGAAGGCCCGGGCGCAGGCCGCACCGATGCCGCTTGCGCCACCGGTGACGAGCACTCGCTTGCAACTAAGCCCGGCTAGCATCGTCACCTCTAGGGTCGGGGCGGGTTTTTCGCGAGGATGGCGCGAAGGCTTACCTTGTCGAGCTTCCCGCTGGTCAGCCGGGGCAGCTCAGCGACGAAGCGGAAGTACGCCGGTACCTTGTACCTCGCCAGCCGCTCCCGGCAGAAGGCCGTCAGGTTCTGCGCAGAGGCCTGCTGGCCCGGCCGGACCACGACAAACGCCAGGCCCGTCTCACCCCAGCGCCCGTCGGGCACCCCGACGACCGCCACCTCGACGACAGACTCGTGCCCGGCCAGGACCTCCTCGACCTCCGCCGGGTACACGTTCTCGCCGCCGGAGATATACATGTCCTTGGTCCGGCCGCGGATCCAGTAGAAGCCGTCGGCGTCCCGCTCCGCGATGTCCCCGGTCGCTAGCCATCCACTCGCCAGCGCCGCCTGGGTCGCCGCCGGATTACGCCAGTAGCCGGCGAAGACGTTCGGCCCCCGGACCAGCAGCTCTCCGGTGCCCGCCCCGGCGACCTGCCCCGCCCCGGCCAGGTCCCGCAGGGCCACCTGCACATGGAGGTAGGGGCGGCCCGCTGATCCGGTCTTCTGGCGAGCGTATTCACTCGGAACGCACAGCACGTTCGGTGCCGCCTCAGTGAGCCCGTAGCCCTGGAGCACTGTCACCCCGCGGGCTAGCCAGGTCTCCAGCAGGGACCGTGGCATCGGGGCCCCGCCGACGATCACCTGCCGCAGGCTGGACAGGTCGGCCGTGGCGAAGCCAGGATGCTCAGCGAGCATCAGGTAGTTCGTCGGCACGCCCATCATCGTGGTGATCCTCTTGGCCGGGATGAGGGACAGCACCCGGTCGGCGTCGAAGGACTGCTCCAGGACGACCGTCGCCCCCTTCCACCACGCGAGCAGCGGCTGCACGTTCCAGCCGCCGACGTGGCACTGCGGCAGCACCTGAAGCACCACGTCCTGGCCGGCGACCTCCGCTGTGCGATCCAGGCTCACGTTCGTCCAAAAGCAGTTGGCATGGGTGAGTACCGCGCCTTTCGGCCGCCCGGTGGTGCCTGACGTGTACAGGATGACCAGCGGGTCCTCGCCGTCTATCGCCGTGGCCGGGACCTCAGCGGTCGAGCGTGGGGGCGGCGGACTCGCCAGAGAGGACAGTATGGCCCCCGGCGTCGACTGTCGCAGGGCCTGCTCGCCGAGCGCGTGCAGCGCCGGGTCAGCCGCCAGCACGGCCGGCTCGCAGTCCCTCAGCTGGTAGGCGAGCTCCGGGGCGGTCAGCCGCCAGTTCAGCGGCACCAGCACGAGGCCGCTGAGCGCGCAGGCGAAGAACACCGCTACCTGCTCCGGGCAGTTCCTGGCCAGCGTCGCGACCCGGTCGCCCTTCTTCAGGCCCGACTCGGCGAAGTGCGCGGCCCACCCGGCAGCGGACTCGGCCAGCTCCGCGTAGCTGATCTTCCGGTCACCACTGTCTTTGAGGCCAGCATTGTCTTTGAGGCCAGTACAGTCGATCGCCACCCGGTTCGGGGTGAGCGCCGCCCGCTCCGGCAGCCACCGCGAGAGGCTCAGCTCCGGACTCATAACGCTAGCCTCATCGCCAGCGCGAGTCTCGCCCCCGGGAAGGTCGCCGCCGGCGCGCCGGCGAGCGCCGGTCCCCAGCGCAGCGCCGTCGCCGCCCAGGTGTAGCCGATGCCCGCGGCGAGCAGCAGCACCACGTTCCCGTCGTGCAGGCGGCCGGATCGTATCAGGCGGTCCAGCGCCAGCAGGTTATCGACGCCACTCATGTGACCGGTGTCCTCCAGGTAGATGGTCCGCCCTTCATGAAGGCCCAGCTTGTCAAGGAGCGTGTCCTGCATTGACCGCTTCATGTGGATGGGGATCATGAAGTCAATGTCGCCAATGCCCAGGCCTGATTGCGCGACTGCCTCGTGCGCGACCCGCAGAAAGTTCTCCAGGCTGACCTCGCCGAGCTTGCGCCGCATTCCGTCGGGGTCCGCTACGTCGAGCTGGTGCTCGCGCCGCGCCACCGTCGCGACCGACGCTGGCCTGGCCGATCCCCCGGCCGGGACCCGGACATGCAGGCTGAGCGACCCGTCGGTGATCATCGACGTCTCGAGGATCGGGTTCTCCGGGTGGTTACGGACCAGCAGGGCGGCTACCGCGCCGTCGCCGAAGCTGAACATGAAGCGGGCCCGCTGGTTGGCGTAGTCGACGAGCCGGGACTCGCAGCTCGCCCCGACCAGCAGGAGGCGACGCACCCGCGGGTCGGAAACGGTCAGGGCCTTCGCCACCCGCAGCGCCACCGGCGACCCGCACGAGGTGTAGTCCAGTTCCAGCGCGAACGCGCGGTCGCAGCCAAGCTCGTGCGCGATGCGAGGGGCCGCCTGCCAGACAGGGTAGTTCTTCCACGTCGAGCCGAAGTACACGACGGCGTCGATCTCGCCGGGGTCGGTGCCCGTCCGGGCGAACAGCCGGGTCGCCGCCTCGCGGGCCAGGTCGGTCACGTGCTCGCCGTCGGCCGCGATGTGCTTGCCGGTGAGCCCGAACCGCTCGATAAAGACGTCCTCCGGGATGCCGCTCGCCTCGCCAAGCTCGGCGGCGCTAACCCGCGCCTCGGGGAGGTACGAGGCGACTCCCGCGATGCCGACGGTGCTATCCCGGGGGAGTACCCCCGGACCCCTCTCGGGATCAGTCACAGCTAACCCCGAGCACCCTCGCGATTACCGACATCAGCTCACCGAATACCTCCGGCGGCACCTCGCGTTCCTCGCCCCACAAGATCCATTTCAGGCCGATCATCTCGCCGATCGCCATCAGCGCCCACGCGGTCACGACCGGGTCCCCGATCGAGATCTCGCCGTGGTCGCTGGCCCCGCGCAGCCCGGCCACGTACCCCTCGGCAAGCCGCTCGTAGTGCAGCTTGAGCATCCGCGGCGACGCGAACTCAGCCTGCCTGATCACCCGGTACAGCGCCGGGTGCTCGGCGGTGAACCGGAAGAACGCGTCGAACCCGAGCTGCTCCATCTCCAGCCGGTTCTCGCCCTTGGCCGACGCCTCCGACATCGCATGCCGCAGCCGGGTGTTCAGGTCATCGACGAGGACGTCGAAGACGTTTTGCTTGCCGGAGAAGTAGAGGTAGAAGGTGCCCTGCGAGACTCCGGCCGCTTCGGTGATCTTGACGATCGAGGCATCGTGATAGCCAAGGTCGGCGAAGACCTGCTCGGCCGCGTCCAGCAGCCGGCGACGGGTCCTGAGGCCCTTCTCCCCAAGCGTCCGGCCGTCCGCGCCCTCGGCCTCACTGTCCACGGGTCCCCTTCCTCAACCGAATACCGCTCAGGCCGCCTGGCACGAACAGGATGAAGAGCACGAAGATGACGCCGAGCAGGAAGTCCGGCTGGGACAGCGGCACCCGCAGCGGGGCGGGCATCGACGCGAACGACGGCTCGGCGGCGATCTTGAGCAGGTACTGCTGCAAGTAAACGTAAACCATCGCGCCAGCGACGGCACCCCACCGGGTTCCGGGCCCGCCAAGCACGACCATCACCAGGATGGAGACGGTGACCGTCGTCGACGCGACCGAGTCCGGCGACGCAGTGCCGACCAGCAGCAGGTACATCATCCCGCCCGCGACGGCGAGCAGCGACCCCAGCGAGAACGACGCCAGCTTGTAGCGATAGGGACGGAAGCCGAGGACTTCGGCCCGTCGCTCGTTCTCCCTGATGGCCAGCCATACCTTGCCCGTAGCCGACCGGGTGGCCACTGACACCACGATATAGCTCGCCACGAGTAGTGCCAGCGCCACCCAGTACAGGTTCCGTGTGCTGACGACGCCTATCAGTGCGCTGGGAAGTCGGCCGGTTGACACGACCAGGCCGGTGTCGCCGCCCGTCAGGTTATGCGGGTTGTCTTCGATCAGGTAGTACATAGCCTGTGCGAATGCCAGCGTGACCATCGCGAACGCGATCCCGGTGCCGCGCAGGCTCACCGCGCCGAGCAGCAGCGCAAGCACCAGGCCGGCCGTCAGTGTCGCGAGGATGGCGGGCACCAGCGGCCAGTTCCAGTCCGACAGCGTAATGTCCAGGCCGTAGGCACCCAGGGCGAAGTAGAGGACCTGGCCGAGCGACAGCAGCCCAGTGAACCCGAACAGCAGATCGTAGCCGAGAGCTACCACGGCAAAGATGAAGCCGAGGGCCAGCACGTCAAGGGTGCCGACCGAGTTCACGATGTTGACCGGCCCGGGCAGCAGCCACGACGGCAGCGACAGCCCGATGAACGGGATCAGCGCGAGGATCGCGAGCCCGATCGCGAGGATGATCCGCCTCGTCCGGTGGGCGGCCGGCGGCTGCGAGACAGGGCGCAGCACGGAGCGCTGCTTCAGCTTGTCGAGCACTGGGCTGTTCACGCTATCCTCCCGAGCAGGCCGCGCGGACGGACCAGGAGCACGATCGCCAGCACAATGACGACCGACATGTTCCCGAGCTGGGACAGGCCCGCGCCGCTCTTGGCGTAGAAGGACACGTAGGACTGGACGAGGCCGACCACGACGGCGGCGATCGCGGCGCCGTTGATGGAGCCGAGTCCCCCGATCACGACAACGATGAACGCGAAGATCAGCAGGGTGTCGCCCTGCGTCGGGCCGATGAGGCCGCTTGAGAACGCCACGGAGTTCAGTAGGCCCGCCAGGCCGGCGGCGGCGCCGCCGACCGCGAAGACGATGGTGAAGGCCCGGCCGACGTCGATGCCGAGCGCCCGCACCATGTCCCGGTTCTCCGCGCCTGCGCGGATGATGATGCCGTAGCGGGTGGCGCGCAGGAACCAGGTGAGCGCGCCGAGCACTGCCAGGCCGGTGCCAAGGGACACGAAATCGGCATTCGGGATCCGCTCCGGCCCGGTCACGGTGACGCCCGTCAGCCACGCGGGGACGGCGATCGACCGGGAGTCGCTGCCGAAGCCGCCTTCAAGCAGCCCGACCAGTGCCAGGTCAAGGCCAATGGTGACCAGGATCTGGCCGACAGGCCTGCCGTAGAGCGGGCGGATGAGCAGAACCTCCGTGAAGGTCGCGACTGCCGCTCCCGCCACGGTGGCGGCAACCGCCGTGACGATGAACGTCCACCCCTGCTGCTGGGACATGTGCGCGGCGACCGCCCACCCGGCATACCCGCCGAGGGTCAGGAACACGCCGTGTGCGAAGTTCAGGACGTCCATCAGCCCGTAGATGAGGGACAGGCCCGAGGAGACGAGGAAGTACACGGCCCCCAGCGCCAGCCCGCTGATCGTAATCGCGACGAAGGTACTCACTGGCTTACTCCAAGAAACCGCCGGACCAGGCTCTCGTCCTCGAGTTCGCTGGCCGGGCCGGCGTGCGCCACCTGGCCGTGGTCTAGGACGACCACCTGCTGGGCGAGCCTGCGCACGACGTGCACGTTCTGCTCGACCATGAGGACGGTCGCGGTCTCGCGCACCCGCTCCAGCACGTCCACCGCCTCCGACACGAACTTGGGCGACAGTCCCTTGGTGGGCTCGTCGATGAGCAGCAGGGGGCGGTCCGCGAGCAGGACCCGGCCGATGGCCAGCATCTGCTGCTGCCCGCCGGACAGGGTGCCGGCCGACTGCCGGGACCGTTGCTTGAGCTCGGGGAACAGGGCGTAGACCTGGTCGTAGTTGGCATTCCGGCCGACACCTGCCGTGCCGAATTCGGCAAGGCGCAGGTTCTCCCGCACGGTCAGCCGGGCGAACACCTCGCGGTCCTCGGGTATATAGCCGACGCCCAGCCGGATGATCTTGTGCGTCGGCCAGCCGGCGACATCGTGGCCGAGGATGCGAATCGGGGCTGTACCGCCCTTCTTGCTCGTGGCTTTAACCTGCCCGATCAGCGTGCGCAATGTCGTGGTCTTGCCGACGCCGTTGCGGCCGAGGATAGCGGTGAAGCCGGGGGAGGGAACGTTAAGGCTAATGCCCTGAAGAACTTTCGAGCCACCGATGGACGCGTGCACATCGAGGGCTTCCACGGCAAGAGCGGTCACAGTGGTTCTCCTAGGTACGCGCTCTGAACGGCCTCGTCGGCCATGACCTCCTCGGGCGTGCCGCAGGCGAGAAGCTGCCCGTGATGGAGGACGGCCACCCGCTGGGCGAGGCCGAGGACGACCGAGATGTGGTGCTCGACCATGAGCACCGTGCGGCCCTCCGTGTGCAGGTTCCTGATGAGCTCGGTGAGGCCGGGCACGTCCTCGCTGTTCACCCCGGCCATAGGCTCGTCGAGCAGCAGCACCCGGGCACCGCCGGCGATCAGGATGGCCAGTTCCAGCTTGCGCTTGTCGCCGTGTGACAGGGCGGCGGCGGGCCTGGCGGCGAGCGCGGTCAGGCCGACAGCGTCGATGGCCTCGGCCACGGCGGCGGCGGACTTGTTCCGCTGTGCCTGCGCCGCGAGCCGCACGTTCTCCCGGGCCGGGAGCGCGCCGAACAGCAGCGACGTCTGGAACGTGCGGCCCAGTCCGAGCCGGGCGCGCTTTGCGACGGTGAGCCTGGTAACGTCGCGACCGTTCAGGGTGACCCGCCCCGCCGACGGCCGCAGCAAGCCGGACAGGAGATTGAACAGGGTGGTCTTGCCCGCGCCGTTCGGCCCGATGATCCCGAGGAACTCTCCGTCTCCGACGGCGAGGTCAACACCGCTAAGGATGCTGACCCCGCCGGCCGCGAACCCGAGGCCCTGGATAGCCACTGCCACTGTAGGTACTCCGTTGGGTGGTTGGATGGACCTAGCCGCCGAAGTTGGCCGAGGCAGGCGGCGCGGTCTCGGAGTCGGTCAGTGTCGAGGTAACGGTGGGGACGAAGTTGGTCGAGGAGACCTCGGTGAGCTTGACCCGGTACATGGGCTGCAGCACCGCGTGGTCCGAGGCGCGGATGGTTTCATTGCCCTTGGGCGCGAGGAACGTCCATCCGGATAGGGCGTTGATCATGGCGTTGACGTTGGTTCCCCCGCCCGCCTGGATGGCGTGCACGACCATCTCCGCGTTGACGAAGCCGTCGGACGCGAACAGGTCTGGTACGGTGCTGTGCTCGGACTTTTCATGGCTTATGAGGTACTCGTTCGCCGCGTTGTCCGACCCCTGGTACACGTAGAGCGATAGGTAGTCGAACTTCGCGCCCGCCGTCCCGTAGAACGGGTAGGTGGCAATGTTGGCCAGACCGGTCACGACCGGGGTGTTGCTGAAGACGCCCTGCTGGTCCAGTGCCTGTGCCAGTGCCGCGCCGGTGGTACCTGCCCAGGCAAGGAAGACCAGGGACGGCTTGTCGGCCTTCACCTGCAGCGCTGTGGGCGTGAAGTTCGTCGTGGTCAGCGGGACCAGGAGCGGGGTGACCTTGTCGCCGATCGCGCCGAACACCTGCCGGGCGTCGGTCACGTACGACTCGCCGAAGGCGTAGTCCTGAGCGAGGACGACGATGTTCTGGCCTGGCCCCCTGCTCTCGACGTAGGACTTGGCCGTCTGAACGTCCTGGTAGGTCTGCCGGCCGGCGCGGAACGTGTACTTGTTGGCACCGGTGATCTGGTCCGCTGCCGCGGCACCGGAGATGTACAGCACCTGGTTCTGCGCGGCCAGCGGAGCGAGCTCGGTCGCTATCCCTGAGTCGGCTGTGCCAGTGATGATCTTGTAGCCCGCGCCGACGAGGCTCTTGAAGTCGGTCACCGCCGTCGTGGCGCTGTCCCCGTCATCTTCCACGGTCACATCGACCGGGTGTCCGTTGACCTTGCCGGTGCCATCGGTGGCGTACTGCATGCCAATGTTGAAGCCCTGGAGGTACTCCTGGACGTAGGCCTCGTAAATGCCGGTCTTCTCGGTGAGCAAGCCGACCTTGATGGGGCTGCCACTGACGCTGCCCGCGCTTGAGCTGCCTGAGCTTGTTGCAGTCGACGGCGATGAGCTGCAGGCGGCGACCGCCAGCGCCATCGCCGCGACCCCAGCTAGCCCCGCCAGAACGCGGCGCGTCGGTCTCGGACATGTGCTGCCCATTTCTCCTCCATAGAATATGAGAGGTGATTCAGATATTAGCCAGGACTGTAGGCCAGCGCACACCGGGCGTCAACGGGGTAACTGAGTGACTAATTCACTACTATCCGCGATCACATGTGACCTCGACGGGCCAGCGGTTCCTGGCTGACCTCAAGTCGGGCGAGTTCCTGCGCTTCCATCGCAGACGCCCATCGCCGGTCGCGCCATTCGCATGCTCTACACGCCAAAGCCGAATCCCCTCGGGCTTGGGGGCGAGAAGGCGCTGATGCCGGAGCTGATGGAACGACTGGCCGAGGCCGAGGTTTGGGGCGCTGCACCGGGCCGCACCGCCGGCCGTCTCGATGAGCCTGGTACCGGGGGCGCCTGCGGGGCTGGCGGCGCTGGAAGCGAGGTTCGACCCTGGCCTGTTGCAGTTGGGCGAGACGGCGATCACGATGGCCGCCACCCTCGCGAGCTTCGCCACCGCGCTCGCCGTCGAGCACGCGGCGCGCCTGTCAACGAGCCCGTCATCTTGGCTGTCGCGCTCGCGCTGTCGATCGGGCCGCGGGGACGGCGAGGGGACCATCGCCGGGCCACGGGCCTGGTGCTGGCCGCAGTGGTGCTGCCGATGGTCGCCGTCGGGACGAACGAGACCAGTACCCGTATCTTCAGCCCCGACCGTCACGGCCAACGGTTCGGCGGCTGACGGGCGGTGATGGTCCGCGCTGATCGCCGTCGCCGACCACACCGGCTCCAACGGGGCCGACCGTACTCCGTGCGATGACGGTCGGTGTCTACAGTCCATGATGGCAGTGTGAAAACAGCCGTGCGCCAGAGGGACAGGGACTGAACAGTGAAGATTCTCGTGGTGGGCGTCGGTGTCGTCGGCAGCGTCTATGCCGCGAAGTTGGTCCAAGCCGGCCACTCTGTGGACGTGGTGGCGCGCGGGCAGAGGGCGGCTGAGCTACGCGCCTCAGGTGTTCGGCTCAAACGTGCGGGCGCCGATCACGTAGAGGTCATCCCCGTCCCCGTCGTCGATCTGCCAGCGGCGCACCCTGGATACGACCTCGTACTCGCAGCTGTGCGCTTCGAGCAGCTACCCGGACTGCTGCCGGTACTGGCAAATTCGACAGGGAACTGTGACGTGCTGATCTTCACGAATACCGCCGGTCGTAGCACCGCCATCGCTGAGACCCTCGGACCTCGCTGCCTGCTCGGGTTCCCTTCTGTTGGCGGGTTTCTCAGTGCAGGGGCCGTCACGTACGTGTTGATCCGCCAGCAGAAGACGATGCTCGGCGAGATCGGAAAGGCCAGCTCGGCGCGGCTGGACCGCCTGAGCACGGTGTTCTCCGGTGCCGGCTTTGCCACCAAGACCACCGCCCGCATCGACGCATGGTTGCTTGGTCACGCCGCGTTCGTTGCCCCGATCGCGGGTGCGCTGTACCGGTGTGACACCGACCCGCGCCGGCTTGCCAGCGATCGTCAGGCTCTCAAACTGATGGTCGAGGCGACTCGTGAGGCGTTTCGTGCGCTGCTCGGGAACCAGCTCGTCGAGATCCCGGCCAACCTGAAGGCCCTCTATCTGCGGGCGCCCGCAACGTTCACGGTCGAGTACTGGAGAAGAACCTTTGCCGGACCCCGAGGCGAGCTGTGGTTCGCCGCGCACGCCCGCGCCGCCCGCGAGGAGATGGAATCGGTCGCTGCGCATCTTCTCGACGTGGTGCGCGCTACCGGCAACCCCGCTGATGATCTGGCCCGATTGCTATCGCCGCCGCCTCGATCGTGAGCTTGGGTTGTGCGGCCTGACCTCTCGGGCGGCCGAGCCAGGGTCCGCCGTTGCGCACCGCCGCGCCCGGTTGGTATGCCATCACCCTGTAAGGGCTCCGGCCCCGGTCCGAGCTGCCGGATCGGGATGAGCGTCGCTGGCCGCGTGGCCTCACGTACGCTGAACTGTCGCGGGGCGGGTGAGAACACGGGTGATGGCCGCCAGCGCGGTAGTGAGCCCGGCAGCTGCCCAGGGGTTGTATGCCGCGCCCGCGTGGGGGGAGAGCGACCAGGCGAGGTTGTAGCTGGCGTGGGCTGCGACTGCCGGCCACATCGAGCCTTGCTGCCACAGCGCGAGCCGGACGAGCAGCACCCGGAAGACGACCGAGAACACGCATTGCCCGACCACCCACCCTGCCGAATGGCCGGCCTGCAGGTAGGGCACGACATGCCACAGACCCCACCCGGCCCCGATCGTCAACCCGGCCGCCAGCTCCCCGGTCGCGGGTGCCAGGCGGGGCAGCACGAACGCGGTCCAGCCGATCTCCTCGCCGACCGCGGCCGCGACGTAGGCGGCTGCCAGCGCCAGCACACTCCACCCCGGCGCCATGAAACCGCTGCCCTGACCGCTGAGCAATGCCGCGAGGGCGATCACCGCCGGCATCCCTAGCACCGCCACCAGCCACGACCGGTCCAGCCGAGGACGGCGAGCGACCATCCCGACCAGGCCCGAGAGCCGCCCGCTGCGGCGTGCGACGAGCGCCGCCGCGCAGGCCGGGCAGGCCGCCATCAACGCCGACGCCGGCACGTTGGCACGGGTGAACCCTGACAGCGAACCGATGATCGGCCCGGCCAGGTAGAACACCAGGCTCAGGCCGAGAAGCACCACCGCGAACCACAGCAACTGCCGGCCCGGATCAGCATCACCGGGCCGGAGGCGAAGCCGCGGAAAGGGCACGCCGAGCCTTTCTAGGCGAGGTATCGCCCGATGGAGGGGGCGACCAGAGCCACGATCTCCTCGCTCGACTCGCCCTGCCGTGCTGCGCGGCGACACCGGAACGCGGTCGCAGATATGCCGCAGGACGTGCGGAAACAGTGGCTGGAGTAGTTCGGATCGGTCCAGCCGACCGCTCGCGCGCTGGCCGCGACCGACAGGTCCGTGGAGCGCAGCAGCCTATGCAGCAGCCCGACCGCCGCGACGACGTGGCCGCAGAGGACGCCGCGCCGGGGCAGCGTGGCGGGCTGGGCTTCGGAGACGATCGGGAAATGTGCTCTGCCGGCGCGTTCGCGGCCGGGGCGGGGTGCGCTTGGCTTGGTCATGCGTTCTGGAGGTCGCGTTGGTGAAAGCAGAGTCCGCCGAGGACAGTGCCGGCTAGCCCGAGGCCGGTCAGGATCGCTGCGCTGGCCCAGTTGGGGTCGGCGGCGGGCGCTGGAGTCATGTGGAAGAAGACGGATGTGTCCAGTAGCCAGTGGCTCATCTTGATCAGCCCGCCCGCCAGCTCGATGAGGAGTGACCAGGCGAGGTATCCGTAGACGACGACGGTCGTCTTTCTGGGCCACACGCCGTAGGTCAGGGTCCCGAGTCCGAGCAGCAGGAGGGCGGGCGGGACGACATTCAGGCCGGCTGCGATCAGCGAGCCGAGACTGATGGGGGCGTGCTGGGTGGCTGCGCCGGCCCACGTCCCGATCCCGCCGACGACACCGGCGACGACGAGCACGAGGATCGACAGCGCGGCCCGGCCGGCGAACCATGAGCGCCGACGCACGGGGCGGACGAGCAGCGCCTCCAGATGCCCGTCGGCCTCCTCGCCGCGGATCGCGCTGACCTGGCTGGCGGCGATCAGCGCGACGATCAGCGCGATGACCAGGATCGTGAGGCCCAGGTAGTCGGCGACGGGTGATCCGTGCCCGCCGAGCCGGCTGAGGGCCTGTTCAATCCCGCTTGACCCGTTCTTGTCCGTTGTCGCGGGCTCGGCCGTCGTCCCGATCACGACAGCGAACCCGGTCACGGCGAACAGCCAGCCCGCGACGGCCGATCCCGTGAGCCGGATGGCCAGGCCGATCGGGCTGCCGAGCAGCCGAACGTGCGGAGCCGATGCATCCGGGCCGGCGAGGACAGCCGCACCGACATCGCGCCGGTGCGCCAGCCAGCACGCCGCCCCCGCCGCGGCCATGGTCAGCGCGAGGACGAGCAGCAGCGGCGAGAGGTCGTGGCCGGTGAGCGGGCGGGACTGCTCGATCCAGCCGAGCGGGCTGAGCCAGATCAGCCAATGGACACTGGCGCTGGTATCGGCCACCATCCGGATCGCGTATGCCACCCCGAACAGGGCACCGCCGATGGCGGCGGCGCGGCGGCGGGTGCCCGCCAGCTGGCTGCACAGCGCACCGATCGCCAGGAAGATCGCAGGGCTTGAGATCAAGGCGGCCGACAGGGCGAGGCACTGTCCGAGCCTGAGCCCGACCGAGGCGCGGCTTCCGGCGATGATCGTCCCCACCGCGACGGCTGTGAACATCGCTACCAGCCCGGCACCGAGGCCCGCCATCGCCTGGACGGCGGCGCGCCCGCGGGTGGTCTGGCCGGCCAGGAGCAGGTCGAAGCGTCCCGCATCCTCCTCGCCGCGCAGCAGCCGGGTCGCGGTCAGCAGCCCCCAGACCGATCCAAGGATCGTGAGGATGCCGATGAACCGCCACTCGGCCCAGCCGGCGACGGTGTTGATCGCCCTGGCCTGGCCGAGCAGGGCGTTCAGCCCGAGGTTGGTCCCGTAGGCGCGAGCCAGGCCATCGCGCCCCGCCTGGCTCTTGTACTGCGAGGTGTAGGCCGACGTCTGGACGACGATGAACAGGCCGAACGCCAGGCCCCACGACGCGCCCGAGCGAACCGCCCGTCGCCCGACCAGCGTGGCGAGCACGGTCGCCGGATGCCGGCCGGCCGGCGTGAGGTCTTGTGGCCGCGGGGCTGCCAGCGCGCTTGTCACGGCCGATCACCGTCGCCGGCGGACGCGCTTGCCGGGACCCGATCTCGGTCGAGGTGATCAGCGGTTCCGTAGTGGGCCAGGAACAGCTCCTCCAGCGAGGGCTCGCGGCTGAGCAGGCCCTGCAGGCCGGTGCCGGCCAGCGCTTCGATCAGCGGCGCGATCGACCCTTGCAGTTGAAGATGCACGCGGCAGCCGTCCACGACCACTCGTATCACGCCGGGCACGCCGGCCAGGTCGGGCGGCGTCCCGGTGAAGGTCGCCTCGACACTCAGTGCCGACAGGTGGCGCAGCTGCGCCAGCGTCCCGAACTCGGCCAGCCGCCCGCCGCGCAGGATCGCCACCCGGTCGCACAGCGCCTCCACCTCGCTGAGGATGTGCGAGGACAAGAATACGGTCTGGCCGCGGTCCCGTGCCTCGCGGACGCTGTGGCGGAACGCCTGCTCCATCAGCGGATCAAGCCCGCCCGTCGGCTCGTCCAGGACGAGCAGCTCGGCCCTGGTTATCAACGCCGCGATCAGCAGCAGCTTCTGCCGGTTGCCCTTGGAGTAGGCCCGGACCTTCCTGGCCGGGTCCAGATCAAAGCGCCCGGTCAGCTCCTCGCGGTAGGCGAGATCGACCCGCCCCTGCACCCGGCCCAGCAGATGCAAGGTCTCCTCCCCGGTCAGCGACGGCCACAGGTTCGCCTCCGCCGGGACGTAAGCCAGCCGGCGGTGCGCCGCCACTGCCTGACGCTGGCAGTCCAAGCCGAAGATCTCGGCCCGGCCCGCGGTCGGCCGCGCCAACCCCAGCAGCAGCCGGATCGTGGTCGTCTTGCCCGCGCCGTTCGGCCCCAGGTAGCCGACCACCTCGCCAGGCTCAACCTCCAGGTCCAACTCGCACAGCGCGGCGGACGCGCCGTAACGCTTACTGAGACCCTCGGTGCGGATCGCGGGGACGGCCATCAGATCACCCCCGAAACCGAACAGGTCGCCACCAGCCGGCTGACGGGCGGAGCCTGCCGCACCGTGACCGGAGCCGCGGGTTCACGGCTCGTCATCTCCCAGAGCGCGCACCGTCTCGCGGACGGTCGCGATCCGCTCCTCGTCCCACACGACCGCCGGATCGGGCTCCAGCAGCCCCCAGGCGATACTGGCGAAGCTCAGCGCCGGCAACGACCAGTCACCCTCCTCGAGGGCACCGGGCGGCCTGGCCTGCACACGTCGGGTCACGACGCTCAGGTCCGACAGCGCCGCGAGCACCAGGCCACGCAGGCTCGCGTCCAAGAGCCTCGCCAACGTCTCAAAGCTCGTGCCGGCGCTCGGCCGAAGCCGGAAGCCGAACAACCCGGCCAGCAGCTCCCAGGCTGCCGCCACACCGGCGATGTGACCCTGCTCTGACTCGGCCAGCGCCACGCGGACCTGCTCGCGCGCCTCGCCATCGGCGATACTCAAGAACGCGGCGTTCAAGGTCAGGTATGTCCGCCATGCGGGCGACCCGTAGAGCACCTCGAAGTCCAGCAAGGCCAGCTGGCGGACTAGCTCGGCGACCAGAGCGGCCCGCAGCTCAGGAGTATCCAGCCACGCCTCGTGCTCGGCTACCACCTGCCGCAACAGCCGAACCTCCCGGTCGAAGATCCCCGGCGCGGCGGTCCTCGCCAGCTCGATCACGACATCGCGGAAGAACAAGTCCTTGTACGGCCACCGCCGGTACACCGCGCTACGGGACACACCCGCCTCCCGGATCACCTCATCCAAGCTCACGTGGTCCAGGCCCACCGTCAGCCCGTCACGACCCAGCATCGCGACGGCCGCCCGCAGCATCCGATCCGCGGACTCCTCCTCCGACAACCGCGGCCGCCTGCGAACCAGACCCGTCGGTGCTTCCACGTCATGAGACAACGCTCACCACCAAGATTGAAACTTCGTATTTCAAGTCCTATCAAGACTACCATCTCACGAGGGTGAGCTGTTCCTTACGGACCAGAGCAGCCGGGCTGCCGACATGCCCGCGATCAGGGACGGCCACATGACGGCACCGACGGGACCCTGTGATCCGTCAAACCTCGGGTCAACCCCGCAAGCTCCGGTCTTTGCGACTGGCGCCTACGAGCACATCTACATGCACCCAGATCAGGACCACCTCAAGGGCCTACGGCTACCCAAAGCCGGCCCGATCCTCCAGGTCAGAGCGGAGTTGCCGTTTGACCTGAATCGCTATAACCAGCCGATTACCGACACTCGCACTCAGAGACGCAAGTAACGTAACCGCCTCTCGGCTTGGACCGGCCGACACCACACCAGTGCCCCGCCGGATTCGAACCGGCGACCTCCGCGACCCAAACGCGGGGCGCTAGCCAAACTGCGCTACAGCCCGAGGTAGGCGAGCGTGGCCTCCCGGCTCTTGCTCCACAGCTCGGGCGAGAGCCAGACCTGCAGACCGAGGCCGAGGGCGATGCCGCCCGCCGCTGAGAGCCGCTCGAGGTCACGGCCACAGATGCGCACGGCATTGCAGTGAAGACCGTCGCGGATAACAGTCAGTTCACCCCGGACGATCCCGGGATCGAACGATATCCCGTGGCTCAGGGGCTGCCGCCCATGTGACTGATCAACTCGTCCTTGGTAACGCCGTGCCGCATACCCCAGGCCCAGAGCTGATCAGTATCAATCTGGTCGGGCAGCTCATGGAGCGCCTCGTTTGCTAGCTCCTGGAGTCCGAAACAACGCAGCCGGTCGACCACGTACTCTCTGCTGTATACATAATTTCTGCTGTTTTGCATCTTCGGTTACCAAACTCTCTTGGGAACCTGACGCCGCCCATGGAGCTGACATCAGGGCGCATGGATTGCCGACATTGCAGTGAGCTCGACGTCATGGCGGCGGCTGATGCCGCAAGCTGGCCGCAGCTGCGAGGCTAGGGGATGACATAGGGCGCGAACGTCGGTGCTGGTGGTTAATTCTTCGGCTCGGATCCGGCGAGCCTGGGAGAAGCGCGTATCAGCTTTACCTCCTGTCCCTGAGGCCACCGGCAGCAGCGGTCCGGGAGCCATTTCCGGACAACTGGGATACAAAACGTGCCCAGAGGAACGATGGGTATCCCAGCTCTTCAAGATCCGGCGCTGAGCGGCCCATGACAGCGCAATAAGCCATCAGGATCAACGTCACCGCAGAATCGGGCAAAACGGACATATAATGTAACGATCGCGCCCAATGTGCAGATTGGCGTGTACCACCAGCGTCGCGTTATCGGATCTGCCATGAGCCTCGCCTCCTACCGGCCAGCCAATGCCGCGACCCGGTGAGCTGGTAGGGCCTTTGGTCCCTGGGCCACCAAGGTGCCGGACGCGCCAGCCCCTATTCATGGGCTTCCTCCGCGGCTGCTCGGGCACCGAAGATGACCAATGACTCTGCCGAGACCACTCAGGTCGGAGTGTCATGAGGTTTCAAATGGGTTTCCCGGCTCGAGATGGGGGGCGCGGTCCAATGATTGAGCATTCCATTGATATCAACGTGCTCCCCCTCCACTCCTGCTGCCGGGTCGTGAGGTTGCCGGACGACGGGCCACCCGGGCGTGGTCAGAGCACTGATCATGGCGGCTAGCGACAGAGGCCCATCCCACGGGCTGCGGGCCGGCGCGCTAGGGTTGCTCGACCTGGTTGTCATGGCCGTCGCCGGCAGCGCGCCCGCATACTCGATAGCCGCCAGCACTGCTGCGCTGGTGGCCGCAGTCGGCCTCGCCGGGCCGGCCGCGCTGCTGTGGTGCGGCATCCCCATGCTCGGCATCGCGCTGGCGTACAGCTACCTGAACCGGATCGAGTCCAACGCCGGCGCCAGCTATGCGTGGACCGGCCGCGTGCTGCACCCCGTACTCGGCTTCCTGTCCGGCTGGTCGCTAGTCGCCTCCGCGACGATCTTCATGGTCGCCGCGTGCCTACCCGCTGGGTCGGCTACCCTCGGCCTCTTCAGCGGCCGGCTCGCAGCCGTCACTCCGCTGGTCATCCTGATCGCCTCGGTATGGTTCGCCGCGATGGTCGCCCTGGCCATCCTTGGCGTCCGGCTGACCGTTCGGGCCCAGTGGATCATGTCCGGGATCGAGATCGGCATCCTGGTCCTCTTCGCGGTGCTCAGCCTGTACCACGCCGCGACCCATCCCCTGGTGGCGTTCTCTTGGTCCTCGCTCGGATTTAGCCGCTTCACCGGGCTGAGCGGCTTCGCGGCGGGCGCGCTGGTCGCCACGTTCTACTACTGGGGATGGGACGTCTCCTCCAACCTTGGCGAAGAAACCCGCGACAGCCAGCGCAACGCCGGACTCGCCGGTATCTCCGGTGTTTTGATCATCTTCGCCCTGTTCGAGGCGTTCACGATCGCGGTGAACATGTCCCTGGCGCCGACCACGACCCACGCCAGCGCCGGCGATATCCTCGCCGTGCTCGGCCAGGACGCCTGGCCAGGGCCGGGCGGCAA
>Ga0335073_10002716_pt1 | contig 24264 bp, 12 predicted proteins | sample Lox_Sample_22_FD_207093 | JGI IMG/M metagenome (GOLD analysis project Ga0335073, IMG submission 207093) | Soil microbial communities from Loxahatchee National Wildlife Refuge, Florida, United States - Lox_Sample_2.2 | ecosystem: Environmental > Terrestrial > Soil > Wetlands | place: USA... | reverse complement strand
TCACTGAGGATGAGCGCAACATAAACCTTGTTTTTGAGCGGTGGCGGAGGGGGAATCGGCGGAACATGAATATCGCATCGAACGCCGCTGAAGACGGAACCATTGCGGTAAAAATCGCTGGCGAGCACGGGGATGCCGTATTTGGCAATCCAGCCCAGCCCATCGCCTTCACTCGGCCACCAGCCCATGTAAACTCCGTTTGCCGGAGTCATGTCCGACACAAACCTTCCGAGCAAATCAGCATTCTTTCGCCTCGCCGGGTCCAGCCAAACAGTCGCGGATTTAATGGCGACAAGATAATCGCGCAATTCTCCGTGCTCCTCCGGTTGCAATCCCGCGATGATACGATGCGTACACGCGGCCCAATAGTTCGTATAAAGATATGCGTAAACCTCATTTCTGTAAGAAAACCGTCCGCGCAAGTCATCTTTAATGGCGAGGTTGTATGGTGAATTGGTTAATGTGTTCAGCAGGCTGGGATCGCAGATGAGTTCGTTGTTCACTCCGGCGATGGTCGTTGCCAAATTCAACGTGTCGGGCACGCCTGGATCGGTAACGACCAGCCCAGTCAAATAACTCCGATATTTTAAAATGCAATTGTAACCGTTCGCGAGGTTGTAATTTAGATTGTGAAGTTTCACCCAGGTAAACGCGCCTTCGCCATCGCGGCGGTCAACGCATACGATTTGAGGCTGAGACCGATTCACAATTCCTTCGAGCGATGCAAATAAATCAATCTCCGGGCCCGTGCTGGTGCTGATATCAATACAGTCAAGAACAGCGGCTGGTTTTGAAAATATGGGCAACATTTGGTTGTCAGGCCACGTGAGGCCCTCTCCTCGTGCAAGGCCCGTGCACGATGCGAACAGCACGGTCAAAATGATCGCGAATCCGCGCTTGTGTCCTGGAGTGCGGTGGCAAGCGGAGCGCGACACCACTTTCGAACGGCGCTCGTTTTTCAAATGCAATCCGGTGTCTGGCGTCATATGACTCCAAAAGCGGTGTCACAGCCACCGCACTCCAGGACCTTGCGGCGGTTCGGGCGGCCCACATAAAAGTTCCCCATAATTTAATCAGTATTCTTGCCCACTTCAGCGACCGTTAAATTGGAATAGCTGGAAATAGATTGGTCAGGGTCCTGGCAATAGTCGCGGACTCCAACCATACCGCTCGGAAAATGGTCGTCGCTCACTTCGATAGCCGGCTCATGTGAACCGTTCAAATAGACTTGCAGGAGTGTGCCGAGCGCCCGGACTTTCAAGTGATAAAATTGGTTAGGGGCAAATTGCATCGGCTCGGATTTAATTTCATGCCAGCCGTTGTCCGCATAGCCAAACTGTAATTGCGAACTTTGCGCGCTGATGCCGACGTAATAACCGCGATAATCATCTGCGCCGATGTCCGGCTTGCTGACACGGAAAATCAGGCCGGCGTTGCCCACGTTGCCCACTCGAACGTCACCCTCATAAACAAAATTTGTAAATGCTGTGGCCATGGCAAGTGCCTTCGCGCCGTTTGCAGAACCCTGAACGGTGCTCAAGACGCCGTTTCGCGCCGACCAGTCTCCGCCAAAGGTCGTCCAGCGGCTGCACCAGGACGGGTCAAATGTTTCGCTGAAAGAGCCCGCCACCGGTGACGGCATTCCCAAATACGGAAACCAGCTTACTCGCATGTGTTGCGAGCCGAATGGCACCAACGTGACAGTTTCCAAAGGGCTATCCGAGGCGACGGGACTGGCTGGCGGTTCAAACGCCTGTGTGCCACGCCAGCCGATCGTCCAATCGGGCAAGCGTCGCGCCCGGGCGACGAGTGCGACCGAAGGCTGCGCCGGATCAAACGGATCTGCCGGCACCGCGCCAAAATTTGTGAACGTCAAGGATGCGGCCGGATTTTGCGGATCCAACTGCAATGCATAATTCCACGGCGTTGTGGCATGGACCTCGAATTCGTCAAAGCCGGGAACGAGGGTGTTGGTCGTGTGCACGGTCCATTGTTCTCCTATGCGGAGTGAATAAACCACCGGACCGCGGTTAATTGCCAGGGCGCCGCTCGGGCCGGCGAGCGTCTGAATCGGCATCGGCAGGTTAATGACAACCGAATCGCCGCTGGACCACGTGCGGTCGATGCGAAAAAATGATCCGGAATTCACGCCGTCCTGCGCCGTGCCATTGACCGTGATCGTGGCGTTGCTGCACCAGGCAGGGATACGGAGCACGAGCGGAAACGTTGCCGATTGGCTCGTGGAAATTTTCAGGCGCACTTGTTCTTCGAAGGGATAGCCGGTGTCTTCCGTGATCTGGACTTGCGCGCCGCCAGCCATGGCATTCACAACTGTCGGACCATAGGCGATTAACGCCAGCCCGCCATCGGCTGTGGCCGCCCACGAGTTCTGGACGAACTTCGGCCAGCCCATGTGAAAATTGTATCGGCAGCACGGATAGCCCGAGTAGGGCCCGGGCAGCGTCCCATTTGGATAGTCCTGGTCAAAGCCATGCCCGCCGTAAACGGCGATCACATTATTCGCCAGCGTGTAGTATTGAATGCCTTTAATATGATTGGCCAGCGCGGCGGGCAACGCATTGAAAGAAATCGTTTCCAGGCGGTCGGCGAGAAGCGGATCGCCAGTGATACGCGTCGCTGTTTCCAGGCTGAGCATGGCTTCCACGATGGCGCATAACTCCACACCCTCGATGCTCGCATCGCCGGCGACAAATTCGGTGCCGCTGTTAATGCCAAAGGACAGCGCGTTCTCGCGCATTAGATTGTCCAGGCCCAGTGAAATTGATTTTGGCAATCCGGGTTCGCGCGCGAGTTGATCGTAAACGGCGGGCATCTTCAGTGCCTCTTCGACATTTACATTGTGCTTGGGCTGATAATCTTTTCCGAAATGGACAAAATCGTCATTCGTGAATATGCCCGGCCAATCATAGGCTTGCCGGCGCAGCAAACGGACCAGCGACAGCAGATCGGTATCGCCGGTCCGGCTGTAGAGCCACAGCGCCACGTCCATTTCATCACCGGCACGGGCTCGCGCCCAGTCGTTGAGCGGGCGCGCCGGAAGATTGGCCAGCATGTAATGGAAATAGCTTTCCAAAAAAGGGAGCACGCGCGGATCTCCGGTGGCCTCGTAATAATCTTTTAGCCCATAGGTCGCCATGATTCGGGGCCACCAATCGCCATTTGAAGCCGGACCGATGTAGCCGTCCGATCTCTGATGGTCGAGCAACCAATCAATCCATTTTTGCGCCTTCTGTTTGAGCCCCGGATCGTTCAGCGTGTACGCCAGGGCGATAAGGCCCCTGACGTAATATGGGCCGCGTTCCCAATTTTCGCCCGTCCCGCCCAGCCAGGCGCTATTCGTGCCCAGATCATTGGCGTAAAGGGTTTCGGCATTTCCGGTCAGGCCGTCGCGTTGCATTTGACACTGCGTCAGGAGCCAGCCCAGCGGATGGACGCTTCCCAGCGGCAGCGCGTCGAACGGTGTCCGAAGAAGAGGCACCCGATTGGCGACAACGGCTGTGGGCGGAAGATTGGAGACGAATGGAAATTCAGTGGCGCGGGCCGTCGAATGCAAAATCAGTCCCGTCAATATCGCCGGAACAATGATCCTGATCATCACCCTCAAGCAATCAGTTCGATTGGACATCAACAAGACCAAAATCAATATATTGTCCGCCGACCGTTTGATGGCAATGCACAGCGATCACGTTCCTGCCCGGTTTGAGCGCCGCTTTTCCCTGCGCGGTCAGCGGGAACGAATCGTAGTTGCAAATAAACCCGCTGGTCTTTAAGGCCAGCACACCGTTGATATAAACCTCGGCGTCTTCATCGTGATGAAGCCATCCTTCCAGGTCATCGTAGGTCGTAGGCTTGATATCGACCTCGCGGCGCAACCAGATATCGTCAGTCTGCCAGATTGTTCCGATAATTGCGCCCGGCGTGCCCGGCGTGCCAAAGCCGCTCTTGCCCCGCGCCCAGGAAGAATCATCATAATTCGCCCTCGTCCAGTCACCGTCAGGTTTGGCCAAAGTATAGCTCCACGTGGCCGGTTGCTGGTCGGCTGCGGGAAGAATGACGGTCATTTTTTCAGGCGGCGGAATCGGCGCCCAATTCGCGGCTTTGGTTTTGTCGCGGCCGGCGTATTTGTGCCAGGCCGCCTTATTGTAAAGCATCTCGAGAAAAACACCGCCAACGACCGGCCGCGCGTCGAACCCAACTCTTTGCGCCGTTCTTGTCTGATACCAATCGCTCATGGGCGTCCGATCGGGCGTGGCATTGAGAAAAGCGACGACGTGGCTGATCAGGTCTTCAAAGTCCGACCGGTTTTGCGTCAGCGTAGCGGTCCAGGTGGTCCAATCCAGTTTGGTATACCTTTTGCGAGAGTCCAGCGGGAGGCCATATTCGTTTTGTTCCTTCCTGTAAAATGCCATTTCCTTTTGCGCGACAGAATCGGGAAATAAATTCAGACCCAGGATTTTATCCCAGACTAAATTATATTTTTGGCTCCAGGTGCCGGGCTTGTCAAAGGCGAGGCGGAAATGGTCGCCGTCATCGGCATTCGAGACCCAGCGTTGCGCGCATTGACGGGCGAAGTCGGAATATTCCGTCGCCTCGGCGGCTTGTCCGCGCATCTCGCAAAGTTTTGCGAAAGCACCCAGGGCGCAAATGGTCTTTGCGGACAAGTTGACGTTGTGGGCCAGATGACCGGCGAAATCGTCTGTGCAAAGCTGGTTTTCCGGGTCAAATCCCTTCTCTTTCAGGTATTGAGCCCAATGTTGAAGTTGCGGCCAATATAGGTTGGCGAATTCCGCATTGCCTTCCATCTCGGCCACGGCGCAAAACAGCAAAAGAAGATTTCCACTTTCCTCGACAGGCATTTGATCCGTGGCGCTGTTTTCCCCGCCGCCGTAGACCTGGCCGTCGGCGTGCGGATACGTTCCCAGATCATGCGGCGCGAAAGGAAATTTCCAGCGCGGGCTGGCAGCGTAATTCATGAAAGGTACGATGAACGACTTCGACAGCGTGGGCCCGAATAGCAGAAATTGCGGCGACATCGGATAAAACACATCCGACGTACTGATACAGCCGTTGGAATGGTTTTCCTTGCAGAAAAACATCGGCTGGCCATTGTCATCGGCCACAAACTTACCTGCCGCAAAACATTGCCGATAGGCCAGCGCGCACAGTTCGGCGTAGTCCTCGCCGCCGGCCCGGCGCAAATCGCGCATCAGCTCCTTGTCAAAAGCAGGGCACCGCGTTTGCAAAGACGGATAGTCGCGTGCAGCCGCCTGCAACAGGTCAGATGCCTGCCAGCCATTGCGCCGCCAATAAGGACGCAAGTCGTGCTTCATGTATTCGATGGAATAGAGGTCGTCATAGGCCAGCATGAGCCAGGACGACGACGGTTTGGAGCCGACGGAGCCCAAGCTTGACTCGAAAGCAATCACCGAATCGTCGCGGCCATCGTTCTTAAGCGACGCGTCATCGGCGGGCTTCGGTAAAGTGCCCTCATTCACGAAACTGCTGCGCGCGGCGTCGGCTGTATTTGCGGTCAAACTCGCCCCGGTCTCGCTTTCAGGCGCGGCCACGTAAAAATATCCCCAGTCGATGCGGATATCGTCTCCCTTTTTCTGGAGCACTGGCTGGTCAACTGTGCCGACGTTCCAGGCTTTGATGTCGGGAGCATCAGCCTTTTGAAAATTCACAGGCTGGTCTGGAGTGTTCACGGCCGCTTCGGAACTGGCGTCAAAATAGACCGAAACATCATGTTTTTGTCCGTCCATGGAACGCGCCTCCCATGTCAAATAAGTGACCGGCCTGGATAACAAATCCAGGTTGCCCGGCAAATCGCCGTTCATGAAGGTTAACGTCAACTTTATTCCCGCGCCGGCGAAGGTGTAAATCGTCCGCGTCGGCAAAACTTCAACAGCGGATTGTTGCAGCGCGGACACATCATCGGGTTTGGTTCCCATGACACGAAAAGTGTGGCCGTCAATCCGGACCAGGCTGGTCAAACGTTGCGGTTTGCCGGTCCAGTGTGTCGTATCAACATCGGTCAGATGGTCCGCAGCCGACCAAATGCTGAAGTAAGGATCGCACGCGACCAACGGCACTGCCGGAGGACGGAAAGAATCAGCTCTAACGTGCCCTGACAGGCACAGATAACACACACCGGCTGCCAGGGAAACGAAGCCCCGGAAACGAATAGAACGCATACTTATTTAGAAAAGTGAAATATCCACGAAAACCCCGTCAACGCTCGAGAGTGCCATAACTCGCCGGCACTGTCCAGGTATTGGCGCCTCCGCCCGCAAGATTAAAATGCGGATCATTGTCATTGTTCCAGCGACTGCGCCAGTAGGCGTTGTTTGGATCAATGACAGCGCTTCTTAGCGGAGTTTCTACATGACCATCGGCAAAAACGATGTCTGTATGGTAGTCATGCCGGTTGCATGGCACTTGCGGATGCCATTGCGGGTCCTGTCCTGTAGTCCAGGAAGTCGGCGGGGTGGTGTTTGCGGCGTATTCAATTTGGCCCGCGGGTGTATCGGATCGGACATCGGCAATCACGATCATATCCGCCGGGTGTCGCACCATGCTCTCTTTCACTACGTTCGCGCCCACGTCTCCGCCCATCCCCAGGCAAACGGGCTGCCCGTTAACCGTCCAGCTAATATCCAATCCCCAGTCATTCCAACCGCATGAAAACCGGCTTCCGTTGTTGCCAGGATCTCCAATCAGAATTCCATACCAATCCAGTTTGCCATATTCGCCCTGGACTCTCGAAAGAGTCGGGTTTCCATTCGTGTCCCAGATACTGTCCGGAAGCGCGGCAGGACAGAAGAAGACGTGCCGGCCGTTTTGCGCATAAGGCAGGAGGCGCGGCTGCCAGACGTAATAGTCGGGAGAGCCATTCGGCGGCGCCTTTGTAAGGCAATTGGGATACACGCCGTTGAAGTCAGACGGATACATGTTTACCGCAAAACCCATGTCCCGAAAATCGTTGATGCAGGCTGCTTGCAGACCCCTTCTTTTCGCCGCATCCAGAACGGGCAGCAAAATAGCGGCGAGGATGGCGATAATGGCGATAACGACCAAAAGTTCAATCAATGTGAAGGCAGCAATGCGACGGGAAACCTCCTTTAACCGACGCGACTTATGTAACGTTTTCATCTCAACTCAAAAATGGGCCATGGACTATCGTACGCTCATTGCGAATAGACGTAGACGGCTTCGCTCTTGCCTCTTTTGTACTCATGGTTTGAAAAACAATAGTTCCGCCATGCCACTTTGTCATGTGGCATGAAATGGCCACATACATTATCCGAAATTGGCTATGAAATTGAAAGATTTTAAGCTAATAATCGGGCGTGAAGCCCCCTCGGAAAAAGGCCTCAACCTTTAACCACGCGAAGCCGTCGACAAAGCAGGCCTCAAGACCGCCCCGGCAAAGCCTGAGCCGGCGCAAACTGTGGTTTTTCCGATTGTTGCTGGCCTTCGGCGTGCCCCTCATTTTTTTGGGAACACTCGAATTGATATTGAGATTGGCCGGTTTTGGTTATCCCACAGGATTCCTCTTGTCATCGCAAGTGGCTGGGCAATCGGTATTTGAGCAGAATAACCGGTTTGGCTGGCGCTTTTTCGGCCCCGCTATGGCGCGAATACCCGAACCCTTTTGCCTTCCCAAAATCAAAGGGCCGAACACGGTCCGCATCGTTGTTTTTGGCGAATCCGCCGCGCAGGGCGATCCGCAACCGGCTTTCGGACTATCGCGAATGCTGCAGGCGATGCTGGAACTGCGCTATCCGGGCACACGTTTTGAGGTCATCAATGCGGCAATGGTCGCCATTAATTCCAATGTCATCCTGCCCATTGCCCGCGATTGTACCGCGCTGAATGCCGACATCTGGGTAATATACATGGGCAACAACGAGGTCGTCGGGCCTTTTGGCGCGGGAACCGTTTTCGGACAGCAGACTCCGCCGCTGCCACTCATTCGAGCCGATCTGGCACTCAAATCCACGCGCGTCGGCCAGCTCATGGATGCAATAGTCCGACGGCTCCATAAATCGCCCATGAATGAAAGCCAATGGGGCGGTATGGAAATGTTTCTGAACCAGCAGGTGCCCGCTGACGACCCGCGCATGAATGCGGTCTACGACCATTTTATGCGGAACCTTTCGGATATCATCAGCGCAGGCAGGCACAGCGGCTCGGGCATTGTGGTGAGCACTGTGCCCGTAAACTTGACGGATTGCGCGCCGTTTGCCTCGAAGCATCGTCGCGGATTGAGCGAGGCAGACAAGATGAAATGGGAATCACTCTATCACGGGGGCGTTACGGTCCAAAGTTCCGGCCAGGTTCCGGAAGCGGCGAAGGCATTTGGTGAGGCGGCGCAAATCGATGATGGCTATGCTGAACTCCGTTTCCGACAGGCCTTGTGCGCATCCGGGCTGGGCGATAACGCAGAAGCGCAAAAGCAATTTGTCGCCGCGCGCGATTTAGACACGTTACGTTTTCGGTGTGACAGCCGGTTGAACGACTTGATTCGAAAGGCCGTCTCCGACAACAACGATCCTCAAGTTGTTCTGGCGGATGCGGAACAATCTTTTGCCACGGATGGCCTGCTCGGCGGTGGGGCTTTCTATGAGCATGTTCATCTGAAGTTTTACGGCAATTACCGTTTAGCGCTTACCCTGGCTCCAAAAGTGGAGAGCCTTTTGCCGCAAACCGTGAGCACGAAGGTCCCGGCGAGCCGGCCCTGGCCATCCGAGGACGATTGCGCGCGACGTTTGGCGTGGTCCAATTGGGAAAAAGAGCAAGCCGACGCTGAAATGTATTCCCGCCTGAAAGACCCGCCTTTCGCCGGACGATTATATAATGAGAATGAGTTGTACGCATATAAAAGTGAAATTGAGCAGTTAATGCCGTCGACTGAAGGCGCCGGAATTCAAGCTGCGGAGCACGTTTGCCAACAGGCCCTGGCCCTGGCGCCTGACGACCCGATCGTGCGGGAACAGCTCGCCGTGTTGCAGCAATCGTCCGGCGATTTGACTGATGCCAGTTCAAATGCGCAGCGGGCAGTCGACCTGCTCCCCAGCGCTTCAGAAGATTGGTCACAATTGGGAACCATCCTGGGAGAAGAACATCGGTATGATGACGCGGCGGCGGCCTTCCGGCACGCGTTTCAATTGAACCCGGAATCTGTGTGGGCGTTAAAAAATCTGGCGCAATCGCTGAGCGATTCGGGACAGACAAATGAAGCCATGATCGAATACAGGCACGCCGTGACCGTCAATCCAAAATTCGGGCCGGCCTGGCTCGGGCTCGGCCAGATGTACGAGAAGATGGGGAATCAATCTGAAGCGCAGGATTGTTATCAGAAGGCCCTTTCGAACCGCGTTAAAAACGGCGCCGAACTCGCGGCGCTGGCCCGCTTTTGCCAAAGCCGCGGCTGGTATGAAGCCGCCGCGACCAATTTCGAAGATGCCGTAGAACTCAGTCCGGGCGATGCGACGCTCTGTGTTGAAGCCGGACAAAATTTTGCAGCCATCAACCGTCACGCCGACGCGGAGAAATTATTTTCCGACGCAGTTCAATGGGCGCCAAATTTAATGGAAGCTCATTATCTGTACGGCATGGAACTCGGGCGCGACGGCAACGCGGCCGGCGCAGCCGACCAATTTCGCGAAGCCGTGCGCCTCATGCCAAACCTCCCGGAAGCGCGGTTGAATCTGGGAATCGCCCTTGAAAACGAAAGAAAATATTCCGACGCCCTCGCGCAGTTTCAAAAAGTTTTAGATCAAGATCCGTCAAACGCAATCGCCCTCACTCACGCGCAGACGTTGCGCCAAAAGCTCTCGCTGGTGAAGCCACATTGACCCGAAAAGGGAACGAGGAGGATCCCCCATTCCCAAGACTTCGTGTAATCAAAAGGGATGTGCAGGGGTTTTGGAAATAATCGGGGTTATATGAAAGGCTAAACGAATTTGGCAGGGGACTAAACGAGCGTGAGTTTGTACGGGAAATATTCATGGCCTGGCTAAACGAGTGGGTTGGGAATTTAAGGGCAAAAATGGGGCGGTAAACGGTTTGTTTAGTGGGGGTGTAAACAAAAGAACGTGAAGACGTGAGAACTTTGAGAGCGTGAGAATGCTTCGCCGAACGCCGAATTTCAGATGCTCTGAGGGGACCTATTGTATAATGTTATGTTTTGCATTATGCAGGACATTGATCGAGGCAATTGTCCAATCATCAGTCGGGAATTTTTTTTAACGTTCGCGGGCCTATTTTCTGGGTAGTATCCTTTGTAAGCCATTGTCATTTATTGAGTTCTTGAAGGCGGCGCTCATAGGAGACTGAAGAATTGCCTGGGATTTTTTCTAACTTTTTGATTCTTGGATTTGGAAGGAGGCCGGCGGAGCACGTTTTGGACGGTTGAAGAATTTGGTTAAAACGTTGTGGCGAGTAAGTGTTGGTTGGATTGAAAAATTAACAACGTAGCACAGCTCTTCCGCCGCGATACGCGATAATCTTGCGCTTATGAAAGATCAGAAAGGCGATCTTGAGGACCTTGAGTTTTCAACCTGTCAGGCCATCCACGTCCCAAACCGTGGTGCAACTGGTCCTGCGGCAACCCAAAAGAATTTGTCGCCATCCTGGGATTTCCGATTGTTTAGGTCGCGGCGCTTCGTTCAGTTTGGGCCCGGCGCGCTGGCAGCAACAGGCTGAATTTCTTGACAGAACTGAATGGAAGACGGCCCCTAAAAATGTCGGATCCGACATATCAGACGCATCGGGCGGATCACGCCGTTGTAAGACTTTGGCGCGGCGGACCTCGTCTCCTACAATTGTTCGTTGCGGTATTCCTGGATGGCTGAGCGCCAGGAGGGAGCGAGTGTGGCGCCGGGGCGGAGCCAGATTTGTTCGTGGAGCCATTCCATGGAGTTCGCGTCGGCCATGATGAGAAGCCGCTCCTCGGGCGTAATTTTGTCGGGGCCTTCGGCGAGGAATTTTTCGACGAGGGTACGGATTTTGGGGCTGCCCACGCCGAGCATCTCAAATTGTTCGGCGTAAAATGGATTGGATCGCTTTTCGCGCAGGAGTGACACATGGATGGCGTTGATGTACGGGTCCAGGACTGCTTCAGAGACGCCGTCTTGCCGCTGATGTGGCCCGGTTTGGCTGATGATCTCCTGAATTTTCAGACGCGCCCGCAGAGAGACGATTTCTTCCGGCGGCCGGGTTTCCTCGGGGGTGAGAAAGAGTCCGCATTTTCTTGCGGCTTCGCCGACTGACACACGACTTGTCGTTACGCTGAGCGGCACGGAAAAGGCCATGCCGGCAAAGACGGGCGTAAACCACCAGAACAATGCCGGCTTGAGATGCCACATGAACGCGCCCCAAATCACGCCGATGAGCATATGCCCCCAATGGCGGCGCAACGCAAATGCCCAGGTGGTGCTGCCGGCGCGCTTTTGCGTTTTCCAGCCGACGGTCACCCCGAATAAATTCGTCACGACAAAACGCGTGTGCCAAAGCATTTGGAGCGGAGCGTGGAGCGTCGAGAATAGCGTTTCGAGAACCACGCCGGCCGTCGTACGACAAAGTCCGCCGAAAGCGCAACGCCGGGCCGGGTCGCAGGCGAGGTCAACGAGGGCGAGAAATTTCGGCAACATCAGGACGGTCATCACAATGACGAAGATCAACAGAGCGTGGGCTGTCCCGCTGAGGTTGATCAAAATGGCGTGCACCGTGAACACTGAAAGGCCGGTGTATTTTTGGTACCAGAGAATCCACGTGGAGGTGATCAAAAAGGCCAGCCAAAGCGGACTGGCCAAATAACCCATGATGCCAAAAAACAAATGCATTCGGCTTACGCCGCGAAGCCCGCTAAAAAACATCACGAGGCCGTGTTGTAAATTGCCCTGGCACCAGCGGCGGTCGCGCTGGGCGTTTTCAATCATTCCCTGGGGCGATTCCTCGTAACTGCCCTCAAGATCATAGGCCAGCCAAACGGCGCGGTTTTCGCGCAGGAGCAGCGCGGCCTCGACGAAGTCATGGCTCAGAATCTGTCCTCCAAAGGGTTTATGTCCCGGCAACCGGGGCAAATCACAGAATTGCATGAACGGTTCCACGCGTATAATCGCGTTGTGCCCCCAATAATTTCCCATGTCCAGGGACCAGAAATTCAAGCCGGTGATGAAGACCGCCCCGTACAGGCGGTTGGAAAACTGTTGCATCCGGGCAAAGAGCGATTCGGCATTTACCAGTCCCGGCACGGTTTGAATGAGCGCGACACTCGGGTGCGTCTCCATCAGCTTGACCAAATCCACGAGGGTCTCGCCGCGCATCACGCTGTCGGCGTCGCATGTAACGAAATAGCGATAGCGCCGCCCCCATGAACTCAGAAAATCGCGGACGTTCCCGCTTTTGCGTCCTTCATTGTCCAGCCGGCGGCGATAGTAGATTTTTCCGAGCGCGTCCAATTCCCGGATTAAATCAAACCAGCGGCGCTCTTCTTCGACCCATTTGTCCGCGTCGGTGGAATCACTGAGTATAAAGAAATCGAAATGTTCGAGCGAACCGGTCCGTTGCATAGATTCATAGATCGCGCGCAATCCTTCGCAAACGCGTGTGACATTTTCATTGAAGATGGGAAAAATGATCGCCGTGCTGGCGCCGGCAATAGTGGCGTTGCGATATTCCTTTAATTGAGTGATGCGCAACCGGTCGCGAAATCGCCGCAGAAAAAACCCATACACGCCGTGGAGGCACCCGACCGAGGCCATAAAAAACAGGATGATGAACAGGATGAGCAGGACCATCTTGGAATTCGACCAGCCCGTCCGCCAGAGCAGATCGGCGAAGAGCACAGAGACAACGCCAGTCAACAACACGGCCAGGGAATAGAAAATGAAAAGCCGCCGTCCGCGGATTTTGGGAATTGAAACAATTCGGGCGGTCGCTTGGTCCACGGGAGGAAGCTTAAGCTAAAAATGGCGGTGGAGCAAGCGAGGGGAAATATGGGACGGACGGGGCGGATGCGACGGATGGAGAATGTGAGACCGTGGGGATGAGGAGACGCACCATGGTTAGTGGTCCGGATAGCGAATGAGGCCATACGGTTGCCCCGCAAAATAGTCAGAGCGGACTTATGTCCGCTGCTACGCAAAAGAGCTGCGGCGGCCTTTTGTCACCCAATTTTTTCAATCATCACCGCGTTTCTTTGTTGCTTTTGGCGGCGGGAACGCCAACTTTGTTGTGGACATGCCTGATGAACATCAGCCGGAATTGAATCAGCCCGGACCAAGGAAACGTTCAGCCAATCGCCGACGTGGCCGACGTGGCGGTCGTGGACGCAGCCTGCGATCTGCCCATGGCATCGCGCAGCCTGCTTCTCCTCCCGGGTCAGGTCCTTCGGCCTCGCCCGCTTCCGCGGCCGGTGAGGCGCCAGAGGAGCATGAACACGAACAGGCGCACGCGCCTGAGATAGCGGCAGGGGCCGAGACGCCCCCAGCACCCGTTGTCCGGCCTCATCCGGAGCCCCCAAAACCCGCTTATAGACCGCCCGCAGAACGGCCGCGCCACGAACAGTATGTCCCGTCCACTCTCGCCAGGGCTGTGGACGAAGTCCGGCGGATCGTGGATTCTCTCGAAGAAGCGCTCGAACAGATGGAGCACGTTCTGGAGTTGGTTGAAACAGCGGAGGAACAAAAGATCGCTGACGAAAGGGAGATCGAAAATCTCCGCCGGGCCTTGCGGCGTATTCAACAGCCGCGCCTCGAGCCGCCGCGAGAACGGGAGCGGGACCGTCGTTCTCAATATCAGGAGCTGTCGCGCGAGCGCGAGGAACAGCAACGGCATGACGAAGCCCATCGGGAGCGACCTGCGCACGAGGCGGAACACGAACCTGAACATGAAACCGGCGAAGAACCGCCGCCGGAAGAGTTCGATCCGGAAGATCAGGCGTCTTGAATGCCCGTTGAAGCGTTAAAGCGTGGAAGCGGGTTTGGTCGTGCAAAGGACCCTGAGTTTTTTATCCGCAGATTCCGCAGATTTTCGCAGATTAATGGGACGGCTGGGACGTGTAGGGCAGATGGGAAGATTCCGGGCTAAAAGGGTGAAAACAGGCTTCGGGAATTCTTTCGACTTCCAGATTGAAAAAAATTGCGGCGCGCCGCTTTCACAGCACGCCGCTTGATTGATTAAAAACCTGCTTCGCCTTATGACCTCGCCGCCGGCTTCTTGGCTGCGGCTTCGAGGATCGTGGACAGGACGCTGTTGGGCACTTGTTCGAAGGTCAGCGGCTCCATTGAATAGGAGGCGCGGCCTTTGGATAACGAGCGAATGGCCGTTGCATAGCCGAACATTTCGGCCAGCGGCACCTGCGCGTTCACGATCGTTTGGCCCTGCTTGGCTTCAATGTTGATGATCATTCCGCGACGACGCGTGATATCTCCAATCAAATCGCCCTGATATTCGTCGGGCGTGGTGAGTTCCACTCTCATGATGGGCTCCAGCAGGATGGGGTTGGCCTTTTTGAACGCGTCTTTGAGGGCGAAAATGCCGGCCATCTTGAACGCCAGTTCGTTGGAATCGACTTCGTGGAACGTGCCGTCCACAACCTGGACCTTGATGTCGATGACCTGGTAACCGGCGTAAACGCCGCTCTTGACGGCTTCTTCGATTCCGTCGATGACCGCCGGGATGTATTCCTTGGGAATGGCGCCGCCGACGATTTCATTGGTGACCTCGACGCCTTTGCCGCGTTCGTTGGGCTGGACTTTGACCAAGGCGTGGCCGTATTGGCCACGACCACCCGATTGACGGATGAATTTGCCTTCGCCGTCGGCTGACTTCAAAATGGTTTCGCGATAGGCGATTTGTGGAGCGCCGGCGTTGGCTTCCACCTTGAATTCGCGGAACAAACGGTCGCGAATAATTTCCAGGTGCAATTCACCCATGCCCGCAATGATGAGCTGGCCGGTTTCTTCGTTGGTAAAACAACGGAACGTCGGGTCTTCTTCCGCGAGGCGTTGCAGGCCTTCGGACATTTTATCGCGGTCCTGCTGGGTCTTGGGTTCCACGGCCATCGAAATGACTGGATCGGGGAACGTGGGCGGTTCGAGCGTCACGTCAAAATTCTCATCGCACAGCGTATCGCCGGTAGTAATATTGCGGAGACCGACCAACGCCGCGATGTCGCCGGAGTAAACGGTATCAATGTCCTTTCGTTCGCTGCCTTGAATGATCATGAGGCGGCTGACGCGCTCGCGTTTGCGCGTGCGCGGATTGTAAATCGTATCGCCCTTTTTCAGCATGCCGGAATAGACACGGAAGAACACGAGCTTGCCGGCGTAGGGATCGGTCCACAGCTTGAATGCCAGCGAACAGAACTGTTTGCTATCGCTGGTTTCGACGATGACTTTATTTTCCGTGCCGGGCTCGTGGCCTTCGGCGGCGGGAATGTCCAGCGGACTGGGCAAATAATCCACGACGGAGTCCACGAGAACCTGAACACCTTTTTTCTTGAAAGCCGAACCACACAGGACCGGCACAAATTCGATTTTGCAGGTAAGCCGGCGGATGGCCGCCTTGAGCTCCTGGGGAGAAATGGGCTTTTCTTCCAGGACTAATTCAGCGATGCGGTCGTCTTTGTTGGATACGGCATCAATCAACTCGGCCAGGCCGGCTTTGGCTTTGTCTTTGAGAGCGTCGGGGATTTCTTTTACTTCATAGTTCAATCCCTCATTCGCGACATCCCCAGGACCCCAGACAAACGCCTTCTGGTTGACGAGATCGATGACGCCTTCGAATTTGTCTTCGGCGCCGATGGGCAGGAAAATGGGATAGGCATACGCATTAAGCTTTTTGCGCATGTCATTGAGCGCGTTTTCGAAATTGGCGCCGGTACGGTCCATCTTGTTGACAAACGCGATGCGCGGGACCTTGTATTTGGTGGCCTGGCGCCAGACGGTTTCGGATTGCGGCTGCACGCCGGCGACGCCGCAGAATACGGCGACCGCGCCGTCCAGCACGCGCATGGAACGTTCGACTTCGGCCGTGAAATCCACGTGGCCGGGGGTGTCAATAATGTTAATGCGATGAGGAACGTTGCTGAATGCCTTGTAAATGTCATTTTCACCGGGCTTGGCCTGCTTTTGGGTCCAATAGCATGTAACCGCCGCGCTGGTAATAGTGATGCCGCGTTCGCGTTCCTGTTCCATCCAGTCCGTGACGGTGTTGCCGTCATCCACGTCGCCGATTTTGTGGATGAGGCCGGTATAAAACAATATGCGCTCGGTCGTGGTCGTTTTGCCCGCGTCGATGTGCGCGGCGATGCCGATGTTTCGCGTGCGTTCCAGCGTGTATTCACGCTTGGGCGAATTGGGCGATGTTGTTGTCGGTGCTTTTTCCAGGACTGCGCTCATAACATTACTTTAAATACGTTTTGCCATTCGACTATAGAACCGTTAAATCCAGATGCCCATTAAGGGGCCGATTTAACGGTTCAACAATAATGTGTTTTGTCAAACGGAACAAAAATAATACATGAACATAAAGGAAAAGCAATCCGAATCGGCGATTTTGTGCTTCCCTGGGCGAACTCCCTGGTCACGGGTAGGTTGCCGTTCCGTGTGATGTCACCCAATTGATGTCCGCGAGATTAAATCCCGTCGACGGAGAACTCAATGACCCTGAGGGATCTACCGGTTTGCAAATACCGGTATTGTTGACTGAATTATAACCGGTGAGCCATTGGTGATACTCCACATGACCGTCCACAAATCCAAAATTGTCACCCGATTCCTGATAGCTGGCGGGAAGGTCTGCCCACTGCAAGGGTCCTCCCCAGGATAAAGCGCCATTATTTATGGTATTCGGATGTTCATCGCATATCACTCAGGCGCTGGCTGGCGCCGGACCCGGCAACCGGCCTCCAGGATCCGTCAATTTGTGATAGCCATAACGCGGAACAGCCACGTCCCAGGAAACCTCGTCAATCGGAATATTTTCCTGGGCTTTGAGGACGTGATCGGCATCTCCCTCCGTGCAATAATTTATGGAATAACTGCGAACACGATCCATGAGTTGCGCGCCTTCCTGGCATTGCCAGAAATCGCTGGGACATTTGAATATCGATGTCTGCTGATTCAGGTAGGGTCCCATCATTGAATGTATATTCACCCTTGCCGGCGCAGGCTCGAACTCGACCAACCAGGTACCCGCGTTGAACGCCCAAATTGCCTGGCCGGGAGCGCCCCGTTTTCGACGCCCGGCGAGTCGCCTCTGATTTCTTGGCCTTTCACCACCGGTCTTTCATACAGCGTTCAGTTCAAAGACGACCTGAACGATCCAGCCTGGCATCCCCTGATCGTCCCGGTCGTTTTCATTGGAAATCGAGCCTGGCTGTATGACGCTGCTCCCGGTTCCTACCAAAGGTTCTATTGCGTCATGCAGGGCAATTAGGCCGGAATTTGCATTTTTTGGCGAGTGTCCCCTGATTTTTGCTTTCGATTTTGCTTGCATGCACCGGGAAAAAGTTATATGCTAAATCTGCTTGTTTATTATTTTGATGATAAAACTGAGAGTCATGCCACAACCAATGAGGGTGTCTTGAGCCGCCCTTTTTCTTCACGCAATTCTTCTTCCGCCGCGCATCTTCGGGTCAACGGCAAAATCCGCGCCCGCGAAGTCCGCGTCATAGACGGAAACGACAAAAACCTCGGCATTCTTCCGCTGAACGACGCGCTGCACCTGGCGCGGCAGCAAGGAGTGGACCTGGTCGAGATTTCACCGACCGCCAATCCGCCCGTTTGCCGGCTCGTGCAAATCGGCAAGTTCCGATATGAACAGGCCAAGAAGGAGAAGGAATCGCGCAAGCATCAACATGCTTCAACCGTCAAGGAAATCCAGCTTAGCCCGCGCATTGATCCGCACGATTTGGGCATCAAGTTGATGCATGCCGTGGATTTTCTTTGCGAGGACATGAAGGTCAAGGTGGCGCTCAAATTCCGCGGACGCGAGATGGCCCATACCGAAATCGGATTCGAAGTGATCCAAAAATTCCTGAGCCAGGTCGGGCCGTACGGACATCCGGATTTTGAGCCCAAGCTTAACGGGCGCAACATCGTCGTGATGATTACGCCGCTGCCGCGAAACAAACGGGCCAAAAATCCCCGCACTGTGGAGGATGGCGGCGCGCCTGAGAAGTCTCATGAACCGAAACATCAGGATCATGAGCCGAAGCATCCCGAGGCTGTGACAGTCGCGCACGGGCATGGGCATGCTTCCGGCAAGGACAAAAACCATTCCCCGGCAACGCACAAACCCGGCTTTTCGAACAATCCGTTTGCCAATCTGGAAGTGAAATCGTAAGGACGTTGAAACGGTTTCGATCGGTCGGTGATTGGACAGGCTGGCCGATAAAGCAGGCAGGGCGGTCAAATTGCAAAATAGTTGGAGCGCGCTGACGCCACGCTGCTGCCTCTTCGCCCAGGATTTCAACAGTCCATTAATCCGGAAATCCAATTTTATTGGCGCTCGTATTCGCCTTTGCGGACTTTTTTGAGGACGGTGAAGCCGGCTTTTTTGGCGTCTGAAACAGAAAGCGGCTTAAGCTTGTGCGGTGTGCTGAAGGCAGAAATTATTTTGCGGACGGGCTTTTTGCAGGAGGGACATTTTGTGAGTTCCGGCGCGCTCAGTGGGCGGCGCAGCGTGAAATGGCCTCCGCAGGCCTTGCACTCACCGTCGCACAATTCGTATTCATAAAGCGGCATAGCTCAATTTCCCGTTTGGGTGGAAGAATGTCGAATAAAATTCAGCACGACATTGAACTCGTCATTTGACCGCTGTTTGTTAGAGTGCGTTCATGCGCACGGCGATTTACCCGGGCAGTTTTGATCCGCTCACCAACGGCCATTTGGACGTGCTTGAACGCGCCGCCAGGCTGTTTGACCGCGTGATTGTGGCCATTGCCAGGAGCGAAAGCAAAAACCCATTGTTTACCCTTGAGGAACGTTTCGCGCTGATGAAGCCGGCCATCGCCCCCATCAAAAACGCGAAGGCGGACATCTTTGACGGGCTGCTCGTAGAATACGCTGCGAAACAAAAAGCCAGGGCGATCGTTCGCGGCCTGCGGGCGGTTTCGGATTTTGAGTTCGAATTTCAAATGGCGTTGATGAACCGAAAACTGTCGGAAAATATCGAGACAATTTTCATGATGCCCAGGGAGGCTTACACCTTCCTCAGTTCCCGGATTGTCAAGGAAATCGCGCGGCTGGGCGGAGATGTCAGCCCGTTTGTGCCGCCGCACGTTGGGCTGGCGTTGCGGAAGAAACTGGCGCTGTAGGAGGATTCGGGACAAAAACGCCCAACATCGGACGCCGCATTTTCGAAGCCGAGGACGAGGAGGATTTGAAGGACAGCCTAAAGGCTGGACACCGAACCACTGAAACAATTACTATTCGGCGCATCGCCTGCCGCACTTATTGGGGGCAATTGGATTTTATGTCATCACCAAATAACGCAATGAATCGCAGAGAATTTCTCTCCACCGTTACCGCTGCCGCAGGCCTCCTTGCGGCAGGAACGCCCGGAGCCTTCGCAATCGATTTCCCTTTCTTCGGCGGGCACAAACCAGGCCCGCGCGTGGGAATATCAGACAAGGCCTATCGCCAGGCATGGAAACGGGCCAAGTCAATGGTAGCGCGCATGACCCTGGATGAAAAAATCAGCCAGCTTGGGTCGTCCGCCGACGCCATCGATCGGTTAAACATTCCGCACTATAATTACTACACCGGCGAAGCATTGCACGGGCTGACCCAGGAGGCGCCCGCCACTTCGTTTCCCATGCCCCTGGCATTGGCCGCGGCGTGGAACCCCGATCTGGCCCTAAGGGTTTATACGGCGGTTTCGGATGAAGCGCGGGCCTATGACAATCGATGGCATCGCGGTTTGAGTTATTACTCGCCCTGCACGCTTAATCTGCACCGCGACCCGCGCTGGGGCCGCTGCGGCGAGGCGCCCGGAGAGGATCCGTGCCTGGCCTCGACCATCGCCGTTCAAATGATCCGCGGCATGCAGGGTGATGACGCTAATTACCTCAAAACGACCGGGAGCTCCAAACATTATATCTGTAACAACACCGATAGTGATCGCACGAGGATTTCGGCCGACCCGGACGAGCGCAGTTTTTGGGAATATTACACCCGCGCCTATCGCGCCACGATTTTGGAAGGGGACTCGTTTTGTGTGATGAGCGCCTACAGCTCTCTCAATGGCGTTCCGTGCAGCGCCAGCCATTTCCTTCTCACGGATTTGCTGCGGCATCAATGGGGATTTCGCGGGTATGTGACATCCGATTGCGACGCCATTGACAATATATACGACCCGCACCATTACGCGGCCACGCTGCCCATCGCCGCCGCAATGGCCGTCAAGGCCGGATGCGATTTGAATTGCGGCGGAACGCTGCAACAACACTTGAAGGAAGCGGTGAACCAAAAGCTCATCAGGGAAAAGGAGATTTCACTGGCTGTCACGCGCCTATTTACCGTGCGCTGTCTGCTGGGCCTGTTTGACTCTCCCGAAAAGGTGCAGTACACGCAGATTCCATTTGAAGTCATAGATTCCCCGGAGCATCGCGCGCTGGCATTGGAAGCGGCGCGGCAGTCGCTGGTCCTGCTCAAAAACGATTCACAATTTCTGCCGTTGGATAAGAGCAAATTGAAAAACATCGCAGTCATTGGTCCAATGGGCTGGGTCTGTCATCTCGGCGGCTACAGCGGCGCGCCCAAAATACAGGTTTCGCCGTATCGCGGCATCGCCGAAAGCATGGGCGTTCCGGTCGAAATGTCGTATATCCCTGCGTCGGCGATGGTTTCGAGTTCGGAGGGGATTCACCTCCAATCTTCTTCGGAAGGGGAAATGAACCTGGGATACATTGGCAACGGCTCCTGGGCGGAATTCCCAAAGGCGGATTTCACCGGCAAGACAGAATTTCAAGCGCGCGTCGCCAGTGAAGCCCACGGCGGCAAGATCGAGGTCCATTTGGACTCATACGACGGTCCGCTGGCGTGCACGCTCACCGTCCGGCGCACAGGTGGCTGGCAAAATTGGAAAAATGTATCCGCTCCGCTGGCAGGCATCACTGGCGAACATTCCATATTTTTGAAATTCAAGGGTGGTGACGGTTACATTTTGAATGTGGAACGATTGCAGATTAATCCTGTCACGCCGCCGCCGGTCCAGCCCGGCAAACCGCAAGTGGTTTTGAAGGCGGGCTGCGGGGTGACTGGCAAAAAAGACGATGTGACGTTTCAGGAAGCTGTGGATGCCGCAAAGAATGCTGACGTCGTTGTATTGGTCTGCGGCATCAACGAGGATGTGTGCCGCGAAGGGCATGACCGCGAGGACTTGAAATTGAGCGGAGCACAACCGGAATTAATCAAGGCCGTCTATGCCGCCAATCCGAAAACGGTGCTGGTTTTGTCCACGATCAATTCTCTCTCGATTGAATGGGAGCAGGAGAATATTCCGGCCATTATCTGCGCGGTGTGCGCGGGCCAGGCGCAAGGCACGGCCATCGCCGAGGTGCTCTTTGGCGAGTCGAATCCAGGCGGCAAACTGCCGTGTACCTGGTATCGGTCCCTGGATCAGCTTCCGGACTTTCATGATTACGACATCCATAAAGGCCGCACGTATATGTATTTTGACGGTGATCATTTGTATCCTTTCGGCTACGGCCTGAGTTATACCACTTTCACGCTGGGCAACATGAAGATGGCTCAAGCGACGCTTGGGCCGGGTGAGAAAACAACTGTTTCCGCGGATGTGACAAACACCGGCAGTCGCGCAGGGGCAGAAGTAGTGCAGCTTTATATCACAGCTCCTTCATCCCCGGTAAAAAGGCCTGGCAAACAATTAGCGGGGTTCCGGCGGGTGGAGTTGCAGCCGGGTGAAACGAAAACGGTTGAATTTGAGCTGCCGTTCAGCGAGCAGGCGTTTTGGTATTGGAACCCGGACGCGCGAAAGTTTGTCATTCAGCCCGGAACGGCAAAGATTCTGATTGGCAATTCGTCCGCGAATATTTCGCTCACGGGTGAGCTGACACTGAAATCGGCGACGGAAAAACTGCCAAAGCCCGACTTCGTGGACACGGTGGCAGTGAAATCGAATTTGGCATAATAGCCAAGGGCGACGCCCTCTGAATTTGCCAGGAAGATTTCGTGCCTGAAGCTGCAATCCAAAAACGAGTGATATTAATATCGTACTTTTGGAGTGCCCCTTCAGGGCGCGGAGGTTTCATTTCGGCGGTTCCGAGGGCGTTACCCGGGCGTTGCTCTCGGCTACCATGGCATTGCGCTTTCAGCGCGTGTAACGGAATGCTCAACAAACTCAATCCTACTGATATTTCGCGTTTTCGGTGCTCAGCGACAGTTCCTTTTCCTCTTCCCATCCGCCTCCGAGGGCTTTATAGAGCTGGACTAAATCCAGCGAAACCGTTTGGTCGCTCTGCACCAGGGCATCCTGCTCATTATACAACGAGCTCTCCGAGGTCAACACGTTCAGGAAATCCACCAATCCGCTTTTATAAAGGTTCGTGGCCAATTCCAGCGCCCGGCGGTCCGCCGCCACCGAGTCTTCCAGCGATTCCCGCCGCACCTGCTCCCGGGCGTACGCCGTCAACGCGTTCTCCACGTCCTGCAGGGCGACCAATACCGTTTGTTGATATTGCGCCAGCGCCGCCCTCTGTCGTTCATTCTGCACATGCACGTTCGCCACAAGGGCGCCTGCCTCAAACAACTGCCATTGCACGGTCGGCCCCGCCGTCCAGTAATGGGCCATATAGTTGAGCCATTGCCCCGCGTCCGTACTCTGAAATCCTGCTATTCCTGTCAGCGAAAATTTCGGAAACAAATCCGCCTTGGCGACGCCAATTTCTGCCGTTGCCGCGGCCAGTTGCCGCTCGGCCTGTTGCACATCGGGGCGCCGTTGCAATAATTCCGAAGGCAACCCCACTGGCACCATCGGAGGTGTAATTGGAATCTCCTTTTTCGCAGACATCCGGGTCATCAACGTCCCCGGCGGCTGGCCCAACAGGACGGACAGTTCAAACACCGATTGATCAAAGCCTGTTTGGAGGGAGGGGATTTGCGCGGTGGTGCTGTCCAGCAGGGCCTTGGCCTGTTGCACAGCCAATTCATTGCCCAGTCCAGTGGCGAAGCGGTTGGTAGCCAGGCGCAGGCTATTCCGCTCCACGTCAATGTTTTCCCGGGCGATGATGAGGCGCTGTTGATAGGCGCGGGCGCTAATGTAATTGCGCGCCACCTCGGCCAGCACAGAAATGAGGACATCCCGCTGGCCGTACTCGGCCACGCCGATTTGGGCGTTGGCGGCCTGGATGGCCCGGCGCGTGCCGCCGAAGATGTCCAGTTCCCAGGCGGCATCGAAATCGCCGTTGTAGATGTTGTAATCGAACTCCGTGTCCGGAGGCAGGGGTGGGAATGTCTTGACACTATAACGATTGCGCGAGTAACCGGCGCCGGTGCCGATGGAAGGCCACAAGGCGCCGGAAACGACGACGCGCTGGGCGCGGGCTTCGCGGACATGGGCCTCGGCGACCTGCAGGGTGAGATTGGACTGGATGGCGGTGAGCATGAGCGTGTCGAGATTGGTATCGCCGAAGTTCCGCCACCAATGCGCGAGGTCCACAGGACCGTTGGATTCGCCGCCATGCATGGACGTGGTCCATTGGGGCGGCGTAGTCGTTTTAGGCTTTTGATAGTCTGGCCCCACCGCGCAGCCGGATTGCATTCCGATAAGAAAGGCCGCAGCGGACAGAATCCCGCAAACTCGTATAAGCGAGGGAATATATTTGTGAATTATTGACATTCCGGTGGTTTGAGAAAACGTGTGGTGAGGATGCGGGCCGTGGCTACGAGCGGAAAGGCAAAGAAGAAGACCAGGGCGAGTGATTCGAAACATCCATTATAAGCGATGCTGAGCCACTGGCGGTGGGCTTCCTGCAACGTTAACGCCGTGGAAGAGGCTGGAACCCGCCACGGCTGCGCTCCAAAAGATGAAAGCGCCTGTTGGACGGCATGGTTATAATTCACCGCGTTGGGACTTATCCAGGACACTGCGTTGCCAAAGATTGTTTGGTTCCGGTCCGTTTTGGTCTCGAGAAGCGTTTGCAACCAGGCGATGCCGACCAGTGCCCCGATATTCCGGTTAAAATTGAATATACCCGCCGCCGCG
>Ga0335073_10002715_pt1 | contig 24267 bp, 17 predicted proteins | sample Lox_Sample_22_FD_207093 | JGI IMG/M metagenome (GOLD analysis project Ga0335073, IMG submission 207093) | Soil microbial communities from Loxahatchee National Wildlife Refuge, Florida, United States - Lox_Sample_2.2 | ecosystem: Environmental > Terrestrial > Soil > Wetlands | place: USA... | reverse complement strand
GCTGCACCTGCTGGCGCAGATCGGCGATCATCCGCTGCGCCGCCTTGGAAAGCAGTTGCGTATTCGAGAATGACGTGACCGCCTGAATGAGCGTAGCGCCGAAGACCTCGATGACCAGCTTCGTCAGAAGCTCGGCATGACGGTGAGTGATCACCTGATCGACAAAAGGCTTGGTGAGGAAAGGAAGAACCAGCCCCGCAAGACGATTGATGGCCACCAGACCTAGTCCCGCCGTCAGCAGCCAGCGCCGCGGCCGGATCAGCTTCCAGATCTCCGGCATCACCTTTTTCAGGTTGGGCTTCTTCTTCGGCAGATCGGCGCCGGCGCGCGCGCGCGCGCCGTGTCCTCCGCTCCGATCTCCGTGCATTGCCGGGACCGATCCCATTCGCATTCCGATCTCAGGTTAAGCTGACCGCTGCCTTTCCGGCCACTAGCTCGCCGGCTGGCTCGATTGCTGACCGCCTTCTAACGCCGGCGATCTCCTTGCCTTGATGAACGAGCGGACGCAAAGAAGCACATAAATCAGCATCATGAGGGAAAAAACGGCCTGGTCTTCGACGGCGATCGGCCGCGTCATCGCATGCCCCATCTCCATCCGGACGAATTTCCAAACGCTGAAAACCGTCCCCAGAAAGCCCAGCAGGCCCAGCGTCACAGCAATATGCATCACCGTCATCCGCTTCTTCTGGCTGCCTCTGCGCGCCAGAAAGCCCAGGATGGTAAAGACGATCCCGAAGTACATCGGAATGAGTGCCGTCGGGGCCTTCCATCCCGTTCCGACGTAGCCGATGACTCCGAGCATGATCAGCAGCAGTCCGAACAGAATCGTGACCTTAGCCATGCTCCCTCCGTGTCATCCCCACCCGAAGCGCACTGCGCGCAGCGGAGGGACCTGCTTCCTCTTCCATCAGTCTACTGAAGCAGTTCCCGCCAGCGTACCCTCAGTTCCCGCGCGGTGAAACTGCTGCTTACCGCTGAATCCTCGCCGATCCGCCCTGCGCGAACGCCTTCACCTGATCCAGCGTCGCCATCGTCGTGTCGCCCGGGAAGGTCGTCAGCAGCGCTCCGTGCGCCCAGCCCAGCCGCACTGCCTCTTCAGGATCGGCGCCCGACAGCAACCCATAGAAGAATCCGGCCGCGTATCCGTCGCCTCCGCCCACCCGGTCGTAGACGTCCAGTTCGGCCGTCGGCGCCGTGTAGGTCTTGCCGTCGACCCATGCCACCGCGCTCCAGCTGTGCCGGTTCGTGGAGTGCACCTCGCGCAGCGTCGTCGCCACAGCCTTCACCCGCGGATGCTTCTGCACCACCTTGTCGATCATGCCCAAAAACGCTGCGGGATCGAGCTTCGACTTTGTCTTGTCCTCAACCTTCGGCCCTTCGATGCCGAGTCCCTTCTGCAGGTCCTCTTCGTTGCCCACAAGGACATCGACGTGTTCGACGATCTGCGCGATCACTTCCACCGCCCGATCGGCGCCGCCGCTGATCTTCCATAGCTTCTCGCGGAAGTTGAGATCGAACGACGTCACCGCTCCCGCAGCCTTGGCTGCAGTCATCATCTCGACGACCAGCGGTCCGGTGGTCGGCGACAGAGCTGCGAAGATGCCGCCGCTGTGCACCCAGCGCACGCCGCCGGCGAAGATCGTTTTCCAGTCGAAGTCCCCGGGCTTCAGCTGCGCGCCGGCCTCATTGCAGCGATTGTAGAAGACGACGGGAGCCCGCACGCCGAATCCGCGATCGCTGTAGACGGTGGCCATATTGGGCCCGGTCACGCCGTCGTGCTTGAAGTGTCTGTAGAAGGGCCGTACGCCCATCGCGCGCACGCGTTCAGCGATCAGGTCGCCGATCGGATAGTCGACCATCGCGCTCGCAACGGCGGTCTTCAGGCCAAAGCAGTCCGCGAGGTTCGCGGCAACATTGAACTCGCCACCGCTGACGTGTATCGCGCATTCAGTCGCCTTGCGGAAGGGAATGATTCCAGGATCAAGCCGGTGAACGAGCGCCCCCAGAGATAAGAAGTCCAGCTCACCCTCTTTACGAATCGTCAGCGCGTTGCTCATCTTCGCCTCTTCTCCGTGGTCAGACCACAATCCTCTGCCATCATATCGAATCACGAACCCAGGATTTTGCGCACATCCTGCATCACCTGATCCGGCGTCCAGTCGTTTCCTGGATACCACTTAAAGATCCTGCCGTCCGGCCCGATCACCACCGTCGACAGCGAGTGCGTGATGGTTTTGTCCTTCTCGGGTGTCGCACCGACGTCGAAAAACTCGAGCACCCGGGGCAGCTCTTTTTCCGTTGGCGCCCCGAAGTCCCAGTGCTCGAAGGTTTCCTTCGTGTACTTACCCGTATAAGCCTCGCCGTAGCTGCGCAGAACAACCGGAGTGTCGTACTTCGGATCGAAACTCACGCTGATCAGGTGCGTTTTTGCGTAAAGCTGTGGCTCTTTCTGAAGCTGCTTATCGATGTCCGCGAAGTTCCGGCTCATGCGCACACAGAAATTCGGCAGCGGGCAGCGCGTGTAGATGAAGGTCATCAGCAGCACCTTGCCGTGCCACTCTCGCAGCCGCACCGTCCTGCCGCTCTGGTTGAGAAACGTGAAATCGGGAACCGCTTCGCCCGGTTCGAGATCGTTGAACGTGACCGCGGGTTTGTAATCCGGCTTCCCCTGCGCAATAACGTCGATCTCATCCAGCGTATCGGCATCCGCCGTCACGATCAGCGTCGCGGTGATCGTGTCGCCCGGATGCAATTCCGTCGCAACGTTTGGCTGCGCCAGCGTGTAGGGCATCGTCATCGCTTCCATGTAGCCGGGAATCGTGTCCGTATCGACCGTGACCGAGCCGGTCCTGGCATCGCTTGAAACCACGATGCCGCGGATGTGGAATCTCTTCGCCGCCTGCTGGCTTCCTGTCTCCCGGCCCTTGGTGGCGCTATGACAGCCGGCAATAAACACAACCACCGCCACAACCCAGGCGGTGGAAATGTGCGCACGAAGTTGCTTCACCTGCCAGTTTACACTTGAGTTCGAGCTTCCCCCACCATGCCGCTGGCCCGCACCATTGCTGACGCGCTCCGGCGCGGCGCTACCATCGTCGCCGCCAGTGCACGCGCTGCGCGGGCCCTCCATCTCCGCTTCGCCGAAGAACAGCGCGACCATGGCCATACGGTGTGGGCAACACCGTCCATCCTCGATTGGGATTCCTGGCTGCGCGGCCTCTGGCGCGATCATGCTTTCGCCGCCCCCGATGCTGCCACCCTTCTCACACCGCTGCAGGAGCGAATCCTGTGGAAGCGCGCGCAGCGCGACGACGCCGGCCTCGTGATTTCTCCTGATTCGATGGCCACTCTTGCCATGGAGGCATGGGCGCTGCTGTCGAAATACAAGGCGCATTCCACGCGCCGTTCGGCGTGGGATCAGGCTGATGCGGAGCGTTTCCGCCACTGGGCCCTGTCTTTTGAGCAGCTCTGTTCGCGTCAGGGCTGGCTGAGCGCAAGCCAGCTGGACTCGGCGCTGCTTCCGCATCTCGTCGAACCTGGACACATCAAACTTCCGCCCGAGCTCCTGCTTCTTGGCTTCGATCGCCTCACGCCCGTTCAGCGCGACCTGCTCGACGCCGTTCGCTCGCGTGGCGTCACGGTTTCCGAGTTCCAGCCCGAACCGGTCGTGACACCGGGTCAGGAACATCGTACCTGGATCGCCGCCTGCGACCTGCGCCAGGAGATTGAAACCTGTGCTCGATGGGCGCGCGACATTCTGATGGAGAATCCCGCGGCGCGCATCGGCGTGCTCGTTCCGTCGATCTCTGCGGTGCGCGGAACCATCGATCGCGCGTTCCGCCGGGCGCTCAACCCCGCGAATGAAGATATCCTCCGGCCCGCAGCGCGCCAGCCGTGGGAATTTTCCCTCGGCCAGCCTCTCGGGGATGTGCCGGCTGTGCGCGCCGCGCTTCTGCTGCTGCGCTGGACGACCGAGCCGCTCTCCGAAGAGCAGATTTCCTGGTTGATGCTCTCAGGATTTGTCGCTGACACGGATACAAATGTTCTCGGAGTTGCGCATCACGATGTTCGCCTGCGCCGCTTCGCCGTGCTTTCCACCGAGCGCACCCTGGAGAGCTATCGCGACTCGCTTGCATCCTCGCCCAGCCTGCACGATCTGCGCTTCCGTCTCACCGATTTGTTGCGAGCGGCAGAGCAGAACCGGCTTGCATCGCTCACCCGGCAGCCTTCGGCTTTCGCCGATATGGCGCCCAGGCTGCTCGAGCGCGCGGCCTGGCCCGGGCAGAGGCCCGACGATTCAGCACAGTTCCAGGCACGCCAGCGCTGGCAACGCCTTCTCGACGAACTCGCGCTGCTCGACTTCGACGGTTCGCGCTATTCGTGGAAGGAATTCCTTGATCTCCTCGAACGCCAGGCGGATGAGACGATCTTCGCGCCGGAATCGCATGATGCGCCAATTCAGATCCTTGGCCCGTTCGAGTCGTCCGGTCAGCAATTCGACGCCGTGTGGTTCCTCGGAACCGATGACACCGCATGGCCCAGGCACGGGCGCCTGCACCCGTTGCTTCCCGCAACCGTCCAGCGGCAATATTGGATGCCACACGCAGCGCCCGACGACGACTGGAACCTGGCCGGCACGGTGACCACGCGCCTGCTTCATTCCGCCCCGAAGATTGTGTTCAGCTTTGCCGAACGCGACAAGGACGCGGAGCTGCGCCCGTCTCCGCTGATCGCCGGATTGTTCCCGGCAGGTTCGAATCCGGAGCGCGCTGCAAACGGGGCAGAGGAAACCGCGCAGAGAGGAGCTTTGGACGAGACCGCCGACGATTCGGGAGTCCTCTCCTGGCCCCACGAGCAAAACGCAGGCGGCGCCGACGTTCTCAGGCGTCAGGCTGCATGTCCGTTCCAGGCCTTCGCCGCAAAGCGACTCCGCGCTGATGCGCTCGACGAGAGCGAATGGGGCATCAGCCCGTCGGAGAAGGGAAAACTGCTCCACGCCGTGATGCAGCGGCTGTTTTCATCGACCGAGCCTCTTCCCATCCGCAGCCGCGATGATCTTGTCACCGCTATTGATACAAATCAGCTGGCGGCGATTCTGGAAACGCACATCGATGCCGCCATGTACGACCAGTTCGGCCCTGCTCCATCCGATCCGTGGCAGCAGGCCTGCCTCGCTGCCGAAAAGCGTCGCCTGATGATCCGCATCGGCGACTGGCTCGATCTGGAAGCGCGTCGCCGGACCTTTACCGTGGAATCCTGCGAGCAACGCCTCGCGGACGTCCACGTCGGCAATCTGAAGCTGAATCTTCGCGCCGATCGCATCGACGTTTTGTCCGACGGCAGCCGTTTGCTGCTGGACTACAAAACCGGCAACGTCTCCACTGCCAGCTGGGATGGCGATCGGCCCGACGATCCGCAGCTGCCCCTCTATGCGGCCTACGGCAATGTGGAGAACGTCAGCGGCATCCTTTTCGCGCGCATCCGCTCCGGCAAAACCGATTTCGAAGGCCGCGTGCGCGACGCTCATGCGCAACTCAACGAGAAGATCAAAAAAAGCAAATCGCTGGTTACGCGTCCCTATTCCGACACGATGCGCGATGACTGGGCGCGCGCCCTCGCCCGGCTTGGCGACGAGTTCCTGCGCGGCGACGCCGCCGTCACGCCCCGGGAAAAGAAGGTCTGCACTCTTTGCGACCTGCACTCCCTTTGCCGCGTGGCCGAGTCGCCCTTCGTGCCCGTCGCGGCCGACGAAAATGGCGAAGAGGAAGCCGATGACTGAGATCGCTACCGATGCCCCGGTCGATGCCGCCGCCCGAGAAGAGGCGCTCGACATTCGCCATTCCGTCATCGTGCAGGCGCCCGCCGGATCGGGAAAGACCGACCTGCTCACGCGCCGCTACATGCGCCTCCTCGCCGCCGTTGATGAGCCCGAGGAAATTCTGGCCATCACTTTTACGCGTGCCGCGACGGCCGAAATGCGCGCGCGTATTCTTCAGGATCTCGAAGCCGCCGCTGGCCGCCGCACCTTCAGTCACAGCGACGCCGAGCGGATCGCATTGGCCCGCGCCGCCGTCAGTCACGCCGAGAGCCGCGGCTGGAACATCTTCGAACATCCACAGCGGCTGGCCGTCGAGACCATCGACTCCGTGTGCCTGCGCATTGCGCACGATCGTCCGCTGCTGGCGCGGCTGGGAGGCCACTTCGAGCCGATTGAGGAGGCCGAGCGGCTCTACGCGCTGGCCGCTCGCCGAACCCTCGAATACCTTGGCGGAAACAATGCCGCACTGAGCGACGCGCTCGCCCAGTTGCTTGACCTGCGCGACAATCGCCTCTCCGACTGCGCCTCTCTGATCGCAGAAATGCTGAAGAACCGCGATCAGTGGGTAAGCGCTTTTCCGCTCTCCAGCACTACCACCATGAGCGATGAGGATTGGGACACGCTCCGCGTCACTCTGGAGGAGCCCTTCCGCCGTGAAAACAGCCGCGTCCTCGCCGAGGCCTGCCGTCTGCTCACCAGCCAGCCCGCCATCGAGCGGCAGCTGCTGGAACTGGCGAGCTACGCTGCAGGCAACGGCAATGAGCAAGCTTCCTTGCTGGTGAGCGTAAATGAGCTTTCCGCCACCATGCCTGTCGAACACTGGCTCGCGGTCTGCGACTTTGTTCTGACCAGTTCGAAAGAATGGCGCAGAAAGGTTGACGCGCGGCATGGTTTCCCCTCCAGCGGCCGGGAGGCGCGCGGCCGCAAAGAAGCCATGGGGAATCTTCTCCAGTGGCTGCAGCACACGCCGCAACTTCTTGACGCGTTGTGCGCGGTCCGCCGCGTCCCGCCTGCGAGCTACAGCAACGAGCAATGGGGTACGCTGCGCAATGTCTTCACCGTTCTGCGCCAGGCCGTTGCCGAGCTCAGGGTCGTCTTCGCCGAACACAACCAGGTGGACTTCACCGAGCTTTCCCTCGCCGCAGTCCAGGTGCTGAAAGACTCTCCCGAGCGCGTCTTCGACATCGCCGGCAATATTCGTCATCTGCTGGTTGACGAATTCCAGGACACGTCGCGCCGTCAGCACGAGCTTGTCTCCAGGCTCCTCGCCGCCTGGGACCCCGGCGAGGGCCGCACCGTTTTTCTGGTCGGCGACCCGATGCAGTCAATCTATATGTTTCGCCAGGCGGAAGTGGAGCTGTTCACCCAGGTGCGCGAACACGGCATCGGCGCGGAGCCGGCCCGGCTGCCTTGCCGCCCCGTTCAGCTCTCCGTCAATTTTCGCTCGCATGCCGGACTCACCGAACCGCTCAACGGCATCTTCGATCTGATCTGCGCAGAGGCCGCGCCGCCCGGTTCTGCTGCTGTCCCTTTCGCGCGCGCGGCATCCGGCGATCCCGGCCGTCCCCGGCAGACCGGGCTACACATTCACGCGCAGACCCTCGGCAGTCCCGACCGCACCCCAACGCTGGCCGACTTCGACGCCGCGGCTCGCGAGGAGGCCGAAGTCGTTCTCAATATCCTCGAACAGCACGTGCCGCATGTCCGGCACGCCCGGGACACCGGCGGCGAATATCGTATTGCTGTCCTCGTCCGTGCGCGCAGCCATCTGGCCCAGCTTGTTCCCCTTCTGCGCGCGCGGAGTATTCCGTTCCGCGCCGTCGAAATCGAGCATCTCTCCGAACGCCAGGAACTCCTCGACCTGCGAGCTCTCACCCACGCCCTCCTGCATCCGATGGATCGCATCGCGTGGCTGTCCGTGCTGCGCGCGCCGTGGTGCGGGCTCAGGCTGTCAGACCTGCATCTCCTTACCGGATCCGACGACGCCGCCTTCAGAAAAAACTCCGCCCTCGAACTCGTCGAGCTGCGCGGTCACTTGCTCTCCGATGATGGCCGGCAGCGCCTCAGTCGCACCACCCGGATTCTGCGCCGTGCTATGGATCTGCGCTGGCGGCAGTCCGAGTCGCCTTCGTTCTCATCATGGATCGAGCGCACCTGGCGGACCCTGGGCGGTCCGGCCTCTCTCGACGCGGCCGCCTACGAGAACGCGCATGTTTTCTTCTCGCTGTTGGATGCTGTGACACCCGACGGGCTGGCTCCGTCGACGGTGAGCTTCGACGCGGAGTTCGATCGCCTTTTCGCCCAGCCGGACCCGGGCGTCAGTGAGCGAGCCGGCATTCAGCTGATGACCATTCACAAAGCCAAGGGCCTCGGATTCGACGTGGTCGTTGTTCCGGGACTCGACCGCCGTTCGTCCAGCGACTCCAACCCCCTGATCTGTTCCCTGGAGCGGATCAATCCCTGGACTGAGGCGAACGAATTTCTGGTCGCGCCCATCGGGCTGCACGGTGAAGACAATGAGCCTCTTTACAAATGGGTGCGCAGGCAGCGCCAGATCCGGTTCGACGAGGAGCGGAAGCGCCTGCTCTACGTGGCCTGCACGCGCGCGCGGCGAGAGCTGCACCTGTTGGGCACCGCCGTCGCCTCTGCAACCGGTGTGAGGTACCAGAATCAGGACAGCCTTCTCGCCACGGCCTGGCCCGCTCTGCGTTCGACGTTCGAGGACGCCGTGCGTCATCCACAGCCTCAGGTGGGGTCCCGCATCATTGCATTTCCGGCGTCGGGCGAGATCAGGGAGCTGGCGGCCGTGGCCGAAACTCCGCGGCTCATCCTGCGGCGCCTTCCGCTTGCGGCTGACCCCGCAATTGAGCCAGAAAATGTAACGGTCACCGGCTCATTTTCCATTGCCGAGCCGGATGCACCCGAATTTCAACGCCGTGAGGGCTCGCGGGAATCGCGTCTGATCGGGTCCACCGTCCACACTCTGCTGGAGCGGCTGGGGCCGGCCCTGAGCCAGATCGAGCCTTCGGAACTGCGCACACGCATCGGATCGCTGCTGCGCGCCGCGGCTCTCACCGGCGATTCACTGAAGAATGTCACCGAGACGGTGACAAAAATGCTCCTTGCCTGCGCCGCAGATCCCGTCTGCCAGTGGATCCTTGCTCCCCATCCGGGCGCCCAGTCAGAAGCCTCATGGACCGGCTTCCTGGCGGCCTCTGACGCTGGAGCGGGTAGTCTGCGCACGCTGCGAGCCGACCGTGTCTTCCGGGCCGGACCCGCACCGCTGGATTCCTCCAGCTCCGATTTTTTGTGGGTGATCGACTACAAAACAGCTGAAAGCGCCGTCAGCCCCCTGCTGATTGCCTCCGAGCGAGCACAATATGCGCCCCAGCTGCTCGCATACACCCGCGCTCTCCGTGCCCTGCATGGGCCTGCGACGAAATTTCGGCTCGGGCTCTGCTACGCAGCCATTCCGGCGCTCGACTGGTGGGATCCCGATGTTGCGTGAATGACTGGGGCCGGCGCTGGTCAGGTTCGGCTGTTCGCTGGCCGCTGGCTGTTGCCGCCCGCGCCGACGTTATGGCGCACATCCGCGCCGCGCACCCAGAAGATCACGTCCTCGGCGATGTTGGTCGCATGATCGGCCACGCGCTCCAGCGCCCGCGAGATCATCAGCGCGTTCAGTGCCTGCGGCGCCACCGTCGGATCCGTTTTCATCAGATTCAGCAGCGTGTAATGCGACCCGCTGTTCAGCTTGTCGACCGTGTCGTCCATCTTCAGCACGGCCTCAGCCATATCGGCATCACCCTCGATGAACGCCTGCAGCGCCTTGCGCACCATCCCGCTGGCCAGGTTCGCAATGCGTGGGATATCGATCGGCATCTCCGCTACCGGGAATGCCTCCAGATCGCGCACGCGATCGCTGATCGTCCGCGCCGAATCGCCCACGCGTTCCACATCTGCATTGATCTTGATGACCGACAGGATGAACCGCAAATCGATCGCCATCGGCTGCTCCATGGCCAGCAGATCCAGCGCCATCTGATCGATTTCGCGCTCCAGCCGGTTGATGGCCATCTCGCCCCGATCAACCAGATCGCAGATGGAAAGATCCCGTACCCGGTACGCTTCAACGGCCCGCTGGATCGACTGCTCGGCCATGCCGGCCATCACCAGCAGCTTCTCCTTCAGATCGTCCAGGCTTTGGTGAAAGCGGATGCGCGCCATTATCCGAACCTGCCCGTGATGTAATCTTCCGTCCGCTTGTCGCTTGGGTTCGTAAATATTTTGTGCGTCGAATCGAATTCGATAAGCTTGCCGTTCAGGAAGAACCCTGTCCGCTCCGCCACGCGCGCCGCCTGCTGCATGTTGTGGGTCACGATAACAATCGTGTACTGCGACTTGAGCTGGAAAATCAAATCCTCGATCTTGGCCGTTGATACGGGATCGAGCGCCGAAGCCGGCTCGTCCATCAGCAGCACCTCGGGATCGACTGCAAGCGCCCGCGCAATGCACAAACGCTGCTGCTGGCCGCCGGAAAGGCTGGCGCCGGACTTCTTCTTCAGGTCGGTCTTCACTTCATCCCACAACGCCGCGTGTTTCAGCGATCGCTCCACAACCTCATCCATCACACGGCGATTGCGAAAACCATTCAGCTTCAGCCCCGAGGCCACGTTGTCGTAGATCGACATGGTCGGAAACGGATTCGGCCGCTGGAAGACCATCCCGATGCGCCGCCGCACCTCCACCGCCGACGTATCGCTGTAAATGTTCAGACCGCCGACTTTCACTTCACCCGTCACTTTGCCGACGGGATTGGTTTCATGCATCCGGTTCAGGCAGCGCACAAACGTCGATTTGCCGCAGCCCGACGGCCCAATGAGTGCGGTCGCCTCATTCGCGGGGATGTGCAGGGTGATGTCCTGCAGCGTGTGGTTGGTTCCGTACCACGCGTTAAGGCTGTTGACCTCGATGCCGACGCCCATTCGTTAACTTGCCCCTTTCAGCACGCCGCGCGTGGTTACATAGCGAACCAGAGATACCGAGACGACAATCAGCACGATCAGCACCAGTGAACCCGCCCACGCCAGCCGGTGCCACTCATCGTAGGGTCCCAGCGCGTAGGTGTAGATCTGCAGCGGCAGAGCCTCAATGGGCTGAGTCAGCGACGTGCTCCAGAAATCGTTGCCCAGCGCCGTGAACAACAAAGGCGCCGTCTCACCCGCGACACGGGCAAAGGCCAGCATGCACCCGGTGATCACGCCCGGCATGGCCGTGCGCAGCGTGATCGACAGCACCGATCGCCAGTTAGGAACGCCCAGCCCCAGCGCAGCCTCGCGGATGGAGTGCGGCACCATGAGCATCATTTCTTCGGTGGTGCGCGCGACGGTCGGGATCATCATGATCCCCAGTACCACCCCCCCGGCCAATGCCGAGAAGGTCTTCGTGGGCGCGACGATCAGACCGTAGATGGCAATGCCCATCACAATCGAAGGCACGCCATTCAGGATGTCGGCTGTAAACCGGACCACCGTGGACAGCTTTGTTCCGCGTCCGAATTCGGAGAGATAAATTCCGCCCGCGATCCCCACAGGAATGCCCATCAGGCTGGCGAGCGCCAGCACCACAATCGACCCAATGATTGCATTCGCCATGCCGCCGCCCGATTCACCAGGCGGCACCGGCAGTTTGGTGAAGAAAGCCAGGTTCAGCGAACTCGCGCCTTTATAGACCAGGTCGATGAAGATCGCCACCAGCGGGGCGATGACGAGGATCGTGCTTCCGACGGCGAGCCAGCTGGCTGCGTGATTGGTGAACCACCGCCAGCGGCGGTTCGCGGTGCTCGATTTGAGTTGGGTCGCCATCGTTGTCCCTAATTCACCCGGGCGGGTGCCCCGCGCGTCACGGCCCAAACCAGCAGCCGGGCAAAGATATTGACGATGATCGTCACGATGAACAGCGCCAGGCCGATTTCGATCAGGGCGCTGCGATATGTATCGTCAGCGGCTTCGGCAAACTCATTGGCGATCACGCTGGCCATAGTGGATGCCGGCGCCAGCAGCGACTTCGAAATGGTCGGGCTGCTCCCGATCACCATCGCCACGGCCATCGTCTCGCCCAGGGCTCGGCCCAGACCAAGAATGACCGATCCCACGATGCCGATGCGCGCGTTGCGCAGCACCCCCATGCGGATCATCTCCCAGCGCGTTGCCCCCAGAGCCAGCACCGCCTCCCGCTGCGTGTGCGGCACCGCCGTCATCACTTCCCGCGTCAGCGACGAAATGATGGGCAGAATCATGATCGCCAGAATCACGCCGGCGGCGAACATGCCGATACCGAAATCCGGCTTTGCAAACAGTCCCGTCCAGCCCAGCACACCAATCAGAACGGGATCGATATACTCCCGCAGCAGCGGCACCAGGACGAAGATCGCCCACAGGCCGTACACCACGCTGGGAATGGCCGCCAGCAGCTCTGTCAGGAATGACAGACCGCCGCGCAGGGCCTTCGGACACATCTCCGTAAGAAACACCGCCACGCCGACAGCGAGCGGAACGGCGATAACCAGCGCGACCGCTGAAGACACAAGGGTGCCGTACACAAACGGCAGCGCGCCGAAATTGGCGTTGACCGGATCCCACGCGCTTCCGAGGAAAAACTTCAGGCCGAACTTTGTCAGCGTGAGTTGCGAGTGCACGATCAGCTCGACGGCAATCAGCCCAACGATGGCGAAGATGCTCAGCGCACACACCAGCATCAGCCAGCCGAAGGTCGAGTCCGCCAGGGTCGAACTGCCGCGGCTCTGCAGGAAGCTGCGAATGCCCGAGCCCGGAGCAGGCACAGCAACAGGCACAAGGCCCTCCTCTGGGGTAGCCGCGTCAGCTGATTTGGGGGCGCGAGGTTCCTGGATGCGAAGACTCACGACTCGTTTACCCTAACCCGCAATTTTGAACGCCACGTTAAACACCATGAAAAACAAGGAAATAAAGAGCAAAAAGTCTGCCCACTCGCGAGCATCCGCCCCCATTTCCAGGTCGGGAAACCAAAAGGGCGCATCGCCCGATGCGCCCCAAAGGCAACCTGCTGCTGTTGGGTCAGGAGAGGCCGCTATTACGGCAGTTTCGCGACCGCCGCCCGGACCTTATCCGCCACGTTCGTCGGCAGCGGCGCATAGTCCAGCGTCGACACCTCGCTCTCGCCGTGGTCCAGCATCCAGTTCAGAAAGTCCTTGATCACCTTTTCCTTGGACGCATCCGACGGCTGCACCGGAATCAGCAGGTACGTGAAGCTGGAGATCGGGTAGGCATCCTTCCCCGGCGCATTCGTGATCGAGACGCGGAAGTCGGTGGGCATCGTCTTCACCGATCCCGCCGCATTCGTCACACCCTCGATGCTCGCCTTGAGCCAGGTTCCCGCCGCATTCCGAATGGACCCGTACTGAATCTTATTCTGCAGCGCATAGATCAGTTCGACATAGCCAATAGCGCCCGGCATCTGGCGCACCAGTCCGGCCACGCCCTCATTGCCCTTGCCGCCGATTCCCTTCGGCCACGCCACCGCCGAGTTGGCGCCAACGCTGCCCTTCCACTCCGCACTCACCTTCGACAGGTAGTCAGTGAAGATGAACGTCGTTCCGCTGCCGTCGGAGCGGTGGACCACATAGATTTCCTGGTTCGGCAGGCTGACACCCGGGTTATCCTTCGCGATCCGCCCATCGTTCCAGTTGCTGATCTTGCCCAGGTAAATATCCGCCAGAACATCCGGTGCGAATTTCAGATCCGTCGCGCCCGGAACGTTGTACACGGGAACCACGGCGCCCAGTACCGTGGGAACGTGCAGCAGCTTCACTTTCGACTGCGAGAGCATGCCGTCGGTCATCGGCATGTCACTGGCACCAAAATCGACGGTCCCCTTCGTGACCTGGCTGATGCCGCCACCGGAACCGATGCTCTGATAGTTGATCTGCACGCCAGGGTGCTGCTGCGCGTACTCGGAGAACCATTTCGAATAAATTGGATACGGGAACGTCGCTCCCGCTGCAGTGATGTGTTGTGCGATGCACGGCACTGCGCACACCACCAGCGCACTGGCTAATATCAGACTCTTTCTCACAGAAAATTCCCCCTCAGAAAAGCTGAAGACGATTCTGGGTCCCGATTGTTAACGTCCGTTTACACGACCGTGAAAAGCGGGAGAAACACCTATCTTTCGGATGGCTGAGTTCCGCTCCCAGGGCAGCCGCTTGCCTCGGGTGAGAAGTTCGCGCCGCCGGATCAGAGCCGATTCAGCCTCAGGATCCCGTTCAGCCAGGCCAGAAGCGTCACCGACACGCCACTAGTTCGCCGGCAGCACCAGATACTGCTCCAGCTTCCCGTCCGGCTCCGTGTACGTCGTGATCGTCACCGGCTTGCCCCCGTCTGCAAACTCCACGCGAAACACGCGAAACGTCATCCCGCCTCGCAGCTGGTCCGACATTTGCCTTACGCTCGCCGGCTTGCCCAGCGGCGCCAGGCTCGACTGGAAATCGTCCACCGCCTGCCGGGTGAAATACGCATTGCACCACGGCGTGAACAGGCTGCGATCGATCTTGCCCTGCTGAAAATTCTCGAACAGCGCTTCTGCCTGTGCCTCCGCCGCATTCAATCCCCGGCTCGACCCTCCCAGCAGCAGCGGCGCAACGCCACGCGCGATCACACCAGCCGCACGCGCCGCATCCTGATTCGTCAGCACCGCAATGGCCACCTTGTCGTCCGGAAAGACGTAGTTGTCCGCCGTGAAGCCCATCACCTCGCCCGAATGCTCAAGAAGCCGGTGCCCGTTCATGTCTCGTACCGACAATCCCAGGCTGTAGTGCGAGTCGCTGCCGTCCTTCAGCTTCACCGGCGTGAACATCTCGTCGTACGACTTCGGAGACAACAGCGAGCGGTTCATCACGCTGATGTCCCACTGCGCCAGATCGTAGGCCGGCATCGCCAGCTCGCCCGCTGCGAACATCCAGCCCGCTCCCTCCTTCGGCGCCGGCCTCAGCGGGCCCAGCGCATACCGCGTGTATCCCTGCGCATCGGTGTCGCCCAGCTTCCTCAGATCGGAGTTCCACACTTCCTTCATATTGAGCGGGTGAAAAATGTGTTCCTCGAGGAACTGCATCAGCGGCTCACCGCTCACCATCTCGACAATGCGCCCCGCGATCACAAAGTTCGTGTTCGAATACTGCCACTTCGTGCCCGGATCGAAATCCAGCGCCTTCTTCGCCCACGTGTCCAGAATGTGCTGCGCTGTTGTCGCCTCAAACATCGGCGGCATCAGGTAGTCTTCCGGCCAGTAATCCTGATAGCCCGAAGTGTGCGACAGCAACATGCGTATCGTGATCTCGTCGGCCCGCGTCAGATCGGGCAAGTACTTCGCCACCCTGTCGTCGAGCGAAAGCTTCCCCTCCTGCTCGAGCAGCAGAATCGCCGCGGCCGTGAACTGCTTCGAGATGGACCCGACCGAGTACCGCATCCCCGGTTCGGTCGGTTCCAGAGGGTCGAGCCGCGCCTTCCCGTAGCCCTTCGTGTAAACAATCTGTCCGCTCTCAACGATCGCCATCGACGCACTCGGCACGCCGGTCTGCTGCAGAGCCTGGTCTGCAACCCGGTCGATCTTCTGCGCCACATCCGGCGCCAGCGTATTAACCTGCAGCTGCGCGGCTGAAAAGCCCGCCGCCCCAATAAGCCACAGCAGGAGGAACATTTTTCGAGACAATTCGGAAGCCTCCAAAAGCGACTCAAGATTAGCACCGCAGGCTCTGCAGAGCCTGCTACCGGCTGCTCTTCACAAACAGCCGCGCCGCCACCAGAATCGCCCCGCACCCCATCACCGTCAGGATCAGCGCCTCGCGCCACAGATCCGTCATACCCGCGCCCCGCAGCACAATCCCCCGCAGAATCCGGATGTAGTACGTCGCCGGAATCAGATGGCTGATCCATTGAAACGGCAGCGGCATGTTCTCGATCAGGAATATGTATCCCGACAAAAACACCGACGGCAAAATCGTCCCCATCGACAGCTGAAATGCCTCTGCCTGCGTGTGCGCGCGCGTCGAAATCATCAGCCCAATTCCCAGCACGGTCAGCAAAAACGGCATCGACAGCAACAGCAACAACAACAGATTCCCGTGCACCGGCACCAAAAACACCAGCCGCATGATGATCAGAATCGCGCACAGCTCTCCAAACGCCAGCACCCCGTAGGGAATCATCTTCCCCACCATCAGCCCCAGCGGAGCCACCGGCGTCATCTCCAGCTGCTCCAGCGTCCCCCGCTCCCGTTCTCGCACCAGGCTCAGAGCAATGAGCAAAATCGTCATCACCTGCAGCAGAATCGCCACCAGCCCCGGCACAAAGAAATTCGCCGACCGCGTTGCCGGGTTATACAGCACCGAAGGCCGCACCTCCACCGGCATCGTCCCATCCGGCAACACCCGCACCAGCGACTGCTGCAGCGCCACACCCGTCGACGTGCTCACTGCCTGCGCCGCCACCGTCGAATCCGATCCGTCCACCAGCACCAGCACGGTCGCGCCCGTTCCGTCCTCCAGTCGCCGCGCGTAGTCGTACGGGATACGAATCGCCGCCCGCGCTTTCCCCGACCGGATCGCCTCGTACATCGCATCCGGCGACGTCACATAACTCCGCAGCGCGAATACATCCGACCCCGCAAAGCTCTCCAGCAGCCTCCGGCTCTCCTGCGTCTGGCTTTCATCCAGCACCACCGTCGCCACCTGCCGGTTATTTGTATCAACCGCGAATCCAAATAAGAACAACTGCAGAATCGGCAGCGCCAGTGCGAACACCAGCGTCCCCGGATCGCGCACAATGTGCAGAAATTCCTTCCGGCACACCGGAACCAGTCCCCGGAACAGGCCAGGGATCGCCGCCCTCATCGCGCCGCTCCCATAATTTGATACGTCAGAGTTACAAATACGTCCTCCAGCGACGGCTCAATCGCCTCCACCTTCGCCTGCGGCAGGTCTTTCCGCAGTTCTCCCAGCCGATCCGTCTCCGCCAGCGCATGAATCGACCGCCCGAAGATCGTCGCCTCCCTCACTCCTTCCATCCCGCGCACGCGGTCCAGCGTCGCCGCCGCATTCGCCGTCTCGATTTCCACCCGCGTCGTTCCCGCCGGATTCGCCTCCGGCAGTCGCTGCAGCTCCCCCACCGTGCCAATCGCAATCAGCTTCGACAAGTAGATGTACCCGACCCGCCCGCACCGCTCCGCCTCATCCATATAGTGCGTCGTCACAAAAAACGTCACACCCTGCCCCGACAGCTGAAACAGCAAATCCCACAGCGCCCGCCGCGCCACCGGATCGATGCCTGCCGTCGGCTCATCCAGAAACACCACTTCCGGGGAATGAATAATCGCGCATGCCAGCGCCAGCCGCTGCTTCCAGCCGCCGGAAAGCTGTCCTGCGCGCCGCTTCATGTACGGCTCAATCCCCGTCAGCTTCTGCACCTCGTGCGTGCGCTCCTCCGCCCGCTTCGCGTCCAGCCCATACACGCCCGCGTAAAACGCGATGTTCTCCGCAACCGTCAGGTCTTCGTACAAACCGAACTTCTGCGACATGTAACCGACATGGCGACGAATTTCCGCAGCGTCCTGCCGGATGTCCATGCCCAGAATTCGCCCCGTCCCCTCCGTCGGCGTCAGCAGTCCGCACAGCGCCTTGATCAGCGTCGTCTTCCCCGACCCGTTCGGCCCCAGGAATCCGAAAATCTCCCCCTTCTCCACCTCCAGGCTCACATCGTTCACCGCCGTGAACGAGCCGAACCGGATCGTCAGATGATCCGCCACGATGATCGCCGTCATTCCAGCCTCACCGTTGCCGACATCCCCGACTTCAGCACGCGCCCGGCGTCATCGACGTACACTTTCACCCCAAACACCTGGTGCTCGCGATCGCTCTTCGTCTGCACGTTGCGCGGCAAAAACTCCGCCTCGCTCGCAATCATCCCCACATGCCCCGCGAACGTCCGCCCAAAACTATCCACCCGCACCGTCGCCCGCTGCCCCAGATGCACATGCGCCAGATCCGTCTCCGGCACATAAACCTTCACCCACAGCTGCGACGTCTCCAGCATCGTCATCACTATCCGTCCCGCCGGAATCAAATCCCCCGGCCGCACGCTCACCGTCTCCACCACCGCATCGGCCGGAGCCGTCAGTTCCGCCTCGCGCAACCGCACGTCCAGCTCCGCCACATGCCCATCGGCTTCGGCCAGCCGCCCCCTCGCTGCCTCGATGTCTTCCCGGCGAAATCCTTTCTTCGCCAGCACCGCTGCTGCCTGCGCCTGCCTGTACCGTGCCTCGGCCGCGTTCACATCCTCGACGCGCGTTCCCGCCTCCAGCATCGCCAGCCGCTGCCGCGCGCTCTCCGCACGCTGCGCCGCCGCATCGCGCTTGTCTCTCGCATCGTCGAACTGCTGCTTCGAGATAATGTCGTTCTTCTCCAGCTCCTCCATGCGCCGGTAATAGCTCTCCGCATTTGTCGCGTCCGCCTGCGCCGCAGCCAGGTCCGCCTTCGCCTGCTCGATCTCCTGCCGCCGCGGTCCGTTCTGCGCCTCCTCAAACGCCGCCTTCTGCGCGTGCGCCGTCGCCACAGCCTGCTCAATCTCCTCCGGACGATTTCCCCGCAACATCCGCTCCAGATCCGCCTGCGCCTGCTCTGCCGACGCCTGTGCCTGCGCCCGCTGCGCCGTCAGCTCATCGTGTTCGAAGCGCACCAGCACCGTTCCGGCCTTCACGACCTGGCCTTCCTCGACGCCCACTTCCGTTACACGCCCGCCCACCTTCGATCCGACCTGGATCTCCCGTGTCTCCACCGTCCCCGAATAATCGTTGCGCCCGTGCCATCCGGCCCAGGCCAGTGCCATCCAGATCCCCGCAACCGCCACCAGCACGACCGCGCCGATCACCATCACAGGCCGCGCGTGAGCCGGTCGGCCATCCCGATGCAACAGCAAGGCGAACCTCATGCCACTCCCTCCCGCAGCACCAGCAGCCGCTCCCGTATCGTCTCCACCAGCCACTTCTGCGGAACACTCTCCCGCATCAGCCACTCCAGCATCGTGGCTATGTAGATCGCGAAGGCGGTTTCGGCCAGCGGTCGCGCCTTCTTCGCCGGCCGCACCACACCCCTCAGTGCCGCCGTCAGCGCGTCTACCGCCTCGGCACGCGCCGTCAGCAGCACGCCCTGCGCCGCCTGCCGGAAGATCGCCTCCAGAAACAGTTTCTTCGCCCCGCCCACGATCCGCGCATTCTCCTCGCACAGCCGCAGGATCAGCGCCACGACATCTTCATAGCGCGCCTTCTTCCCGCCCGCCGCGAACTCCTCGAGGATCGCCTTCAGCTTGGCCACCCGCGCCGCAGCAATCTCGCGCAGGATCAGCTCTTTTTGCGGAAAGTAGTTGAACAGCGTCGCCCGCGACACTCCCGCTGCCTCCGCCACGCTGTCCATCGACACGTTCTCGAATCCATGCCGCCCAAACAGCTCAAACGCCACGCGGATAATCTCCCCGCGCGTCTGCTCCTTGCGCCGCCCATGCAGCGTCCGCAGCCGCGCCGGAGTCTCTCTCGCGTTTGCATTCATGTCCATATGTTGGACTATAGTCCAAAAGATGGATCGATGACCAGCCGAGTCGCGTTTTCAAACGGTACAAAAGTAAGTCTCCCCGCCGCCTTTCGCTGACCGCTTCTCAACTGACCGCTTCTCAGCCGACCGCTTCTCAGCCGACCGGTGTTCAGCTGATCGCTTCTCAGCTGCTCCTCCGTCACTCTCCTCTTGACAATCAAGAGGTCTCGCCTGTACCTCTTGACCATCAAAAGGAGAACTATGCCCGATAAACCCGGCGACCTCGTTCAGGGAACCCTCGAAATGCTCGTCCTCAAAACCCTCGCCCTCGAGCCCATGCACGGCTACGGCATCGCCCTCCGCCTCGAGCAGGTCAGCCACGGCGTCTTCCGCATCAATCCCGGCTCGCTCCTCCCCGCACTCAGCCGCCTCGAACGCGCCGGCCGGATCAAAGCCGAGTGGCGCGCCTCAGAAAACAACCGCCGCGCCCGCTACTACCAGCTCACCCCGCGCGGCCGAAAGGCTCTCGAAGACGAGCGCGCCCTCTGGGACCGCCAGATCGCTGCCATCAACCGCATCCTCGAAGCCTGACCCGAACACCACGACTCAGGAGCAAGACCATGTTTTCCACCCTCATCTCCGGTATCCGCGCTCTCTTCGGCCGCGACCGCCGCAACGCCGACATCCACAGCGAACTCGACAGCTTCCTTCAGGCCTCCATCGACGACAAGATTCGCAGCGGCATGTCCCGCGACCAGGCCCTCCGCCGTGCCCGCGCCGAAATCGGCAGCGCCGAGTCCGTCCGCCACAAGGTCTGGTCAGCAGGCTGGGAATCCACCGCCGAATCCCTCTGGCACGACATCCGCTTCGCTCTCCGCCAGCTTCGCAAAACCCCGGGCTTCACCATCACCGCCGTCCTCACCCTCACCCTCGGCATCGGCGCCAACGCCGCCATCTTCACCCTCGTTAACGCCGTCCTCATGCGCAACCTCCCGGTTGCCGACCCGGCAAGCCTCTACCGCCTCGGCAATACCAACCAGTGCTGCGTCGGCAGCGGCTATATCCCCGACGACGATTCATACTCCGCCTTCTCCACCAATACCTGGCAGCAGTTGCGCAAAAACCTTCCTGAATTTCAGGACCTCGCGGCCATGGAATCCGGCTTCACCTATCGCCCCGTCACCGTCCGCCGCGACGGCACCCAGGATGCTCCCCGCTCCGTCATGGGCGAGTTCGTCTCCGGCAACTACTTCCGCACCTTCGGCCTCCGTCCCGCCGCCGGCCGCCTTTTCCTCGACTCCGACGACGACCCCGGCGCTCCCATGACCGCCGTCCTCAGCTATCAGAACTGGCACGACAACTACGCCGCCGACCCTTCGGTCATCGGAAGCACGTTCTGGATCAATACCAAACCCGTCACCATTGCCGGCATCGCTCCTGAAGGTTTCTATGGCGATCGCCTCGTCTCCACGCCGCCCGACTATTACCTCCCCATCCAGTCCCTGGACTCCATCCTCGGCGTCGACTATGTGTCCGACCCGAAGACGCAGTGGATCTACATCGTCGGCCGTCTGCGCCCCGGCGTCGCCCTTCCTGCTCTCCAGCAAAAAATCAACAACCTCTTCCGCCAGATCATCGCCCCCGATCCCGTCTACGCCGGCGATAAAGGCAGGGCCTCCCTCTCCCGCGCCCACATCGTGCTCGCCCCCGCCGGTGCCGGCATCCAGAGCTTCCAGGATCAGTACCAGTCCAACCTTCACACCTTGCTGTGGATCTCCGGACTCGTCCTGCTCATCGCCTGCGCGAACATCGCCAACCTCCTCCTCGTGCGCGGCATGGCCCGCAAGGCGGAAATGTCCCTCCGCACCGCCCTCGGCGCCGCCCGCTCGCGCATCATCCGCCAGCTCCTCACCGAAAGCATCGTCCTCTCCACGCTTAGCGGCATCGCCGGCCTCGTCGTGGCCTGGCTGGGCACGCGTGCGCTTGTTGCTATGGCCTTCCCCGGCGACCAGAACGTCCCCATCGACGCCACCCCCTCATGGCCCGTCCTTCTCTTCGCCTCCCTGCTGTGCCTCATCACCGGCATCCTCTTCGGCGTAGCGCCCGCCTGGATCGCCGCTCACGCTTATCCCGCCGACGCGCTGCGCACCGGCTCTCGCAGCACAACCACCAAAGCCTCTCTGCTGCAGCGCTCCCTCGTCATCCTGCAGGCAGCACTCTCTCTCATCCTCCTCATCGGCGCCGGCCTGTTCACCCAGAGCCTCAATAAACTGCAGAGCACCGACCTCAAGCTCGACTCCACCAACCGCTACATCGTCCACATCAATCCCCAGGCAGCCGGCTATCGCGGTTCTCAACTCGGCGCGCTCTACCAGGCCTTCGACGATCGCTTCCACGCCATCCCCGGCGTCGTCCATGTCTCCTGGGCCACCTACACTCCCATGGAGGACAACAACTGGGGCTCAGGATTTAAAGCCGAAGGCAACGCCGAACACAATTTCGGAGCATCCACCGTCTACGTCTCTCCGGAGTTTTTCGACTCCGTCGGAACCCGGCTGCTCCGGGGACGCGTCTTCACTCGCCAGGACACTCCCTCCGCGCCCACCGTCGTCGTCGTGAATAAAACGCTGGTCAACGATGTCTTCCCCAAAGGGACCAACCCCATCGGCAAGCGCATCGGCTACGGCGGCCCAAAGTCCCCACTTGAATTCCAGATCGTCGGCGTCGTCGACGACACTCCCTACGAGACTGTCCGCTGGAAAGATCACACCATGGTCTTTTTCCCCATCCTCCAGCGCCCCGCGAGCAATCACGGCCCCATCGACACGGATTCGTCCCTCTACGCCGGCGCCCTCGTCCTCCAGACCGCCCACCCCATGCCCGACATGGAATCCATCGCCCGCCAGACGCTGGTTTCCATCAATCCCAATCTCGCCATCGTGAAGTTCCAGACCTTCGATCAGCAGATCGCCGACAACTTTACTGAAGAGCGCCTCATCGCCCGGCTCACCACCCTCTTCGGCGCCCTCGCGCTTCTCCTCGCCACCATCGGACTCTACGGCGTCACCGCTTACACCGTCGCCCGCCAGACCAGCGAGATCGGCATCCGCATGGCCCTCGGCGCCCAGCGCCTCCGCGTCATCTCGATGGTCCTCCGCGCCGCCATGATCCAGACCGCCCTCGGTCTCGCCATCGGCATTCCCACCGCATACTTCTGCGTCCGCTACATCGAATCGCAGCTCTACGAGATCAAAGGCGTCCGGCCCATGATCCTCCTCGCCTCCATTGCCACCCTGGTCGCCGCAGCCGTCTTCGCAGGATTCATCCCCGCCCGCCGCGCCGCCTCCATCGACCCAGCCCGAGCCCTCCGCATCGAATAGGAGCCCTCACCATGCCTCTGTTCTCGTCTCTTGCCTCTGGCCTCCGCGCTCTCTTCCGTCGCGACCGACGCAACACCGACATCCAGCGCGAACTCGACAGCTTCCTCGGCGAATCCGTCCAGGACAAGATGAAACGCGGCATGTCCAGCGAGGAGGCCCTCCGCGCCGCCCGCGCCGAAATCGGCAGCTCCGAATCCGTCCGCCACAAGGTCTGGTCCGCCGGATGGGAATCCACCGCCGACTCCCTCTTCCAGGATCTGCGATTCGCCATCCGTCAGCTCCGCAAGAATCCCGGCTTCGCCTCTACTGCCATCCTCGTCCTCGCCCTCGGCATCGCCGCCAGCGTCGCCATCTTCGCCTTCGTCGATGCCGCCCTCATCCAGCCGCTGCCTTACACCCAGCCCTCGCGCCTCGCCCTCGTCTACGAAACCAACACGCTCGGACCGCACTTCCACCTTTCCTACCAGGACTGGCTCGACTACCAGCACCGCAATTCCGTCTTCACCTCACTCCAGGCCTTCGGCCATTACGGCTATATGCTGCAAACGCCTGACGGACCGCAACCCGTGCATGGCACGCGCATCACCGCGGACTTCTTCCGCACCCTCGGCGTCGCTCCCATCCTCGGACGCGACTTCCGCCCCGATGACGACAAGCCCGCGGCTCCCCTCGTCGCACTCATCAGCTACAGCACATGGCAGCATCGCTTCGGCGGCCGCCGCGACATCATCGGCCAGACCGTATCCCTCAACAGCAGCCTCACCTCCATCATTGGCGTGCTGCCGCCCACCTTCCACTTCGCGCCCGCTGAGCCCTCCGAGTTCTGGGGAACCGAGCGCCCCGACGGCGGATGCGAAAAAGAACGTGGCTGCCACAACCTCATCGGCCTCGCACGGCTGCGTCCCGGCGCTGGATTCCAGGCCGCCCTCGCCGACGCCCAGCGCATCGGCCTCGACCTCGCCCGCCAGTATCCCGCCGACGATCACGGCCGCGGCGCCGCAGTCGAGCCCCTCGTCGACGCCGTCCTCGGCAACATCCGCCCCATCCTCCTCCTGCTGCTCTCCGGCGCCGCGCTCCTCCTGCTCATCGCCGCCGTCAACGTCTCCAGCCTCCTGCTCGTCCGCACCGAACGCCGCCGCCGCGAAATGGCCGTCCGCGGAGCTCTGGGCGCATCGAGGCCCCGCCTTCTGGCTCAGTTCCTCACTGAGGGCATCGCGCTCGCCCTGTTCGCCGCGATGCTCGGCCTCGCCTGTGCGCTGGTTCTCGTCCGCCTCGTCTTCGGCCTCATCCCCAAAGACATTCTCGACACCATGCCTTACCTGCGCGCCGCTGGCCTCAACGCGCATGCCCTCGCCTTCGCCGGCCTCGTCTCCGTCGTCGCCGCACTGATCTTCTCCCTCCTTCCCGCCCTTCGCCTTTCTCACGCCAACCTGCGCGATGGCCTGCAGGAAGGCTCG
>Ga0335073_10002714_pt1 | contig 24269 bp, 21 predicted proteins | sample Lox_Sample_22_FD_207093 | JGI IMG/M metagenome (GOLD analysis project Ga0335073, IMG submission 207093) | Soil microbial communities from Loxahatchee National Wildlife Refuge, Florida, United States - Lox_Sample_2.2 | ecosystem: Environmental > Terrestrial > Soil > Wetlands | place: USA... | reverse complement strand
GATGTGCCCCGCGGTTTCGGCGAGCAAGGGACATTTTCCGCGCACCAGCGGCGAGGATTCAACCTCATAATGCGTCACCGCCGCGCCGATATGCAGCGAGCCCGGCTGCTCGCGAATGTAGTTCAGCTCTTTGATGCGCCCGATGTCGACCAGATGCTCCGGGGCAGCCAGGCGGAGCTTCATCATCGGGATCAGGCTCATGCCGCCAGCGAGCGGTTTGGCGCCCTGCGCGATTAAACCGAGCGCCTGATCGAGGGTCGCGGCCGAAGTATATTCGAAAGTCTGGGGAATCATTGTGCGCTCCTGAGCAGTTTCCAGATTTTTTCGGGCGTCATCGGCATGTCGATGTGCTTCACGCCGAGCGGCGAAAGAGCATCCACCACCGAATTGACGACCGCCGGCGAGCAGCCGATGGTTCCCGCTTCGCCCACGCCTTTCACGCCCAGCGGATTCACCGGCGTGGGCGTCACCGTGTGGTCGGATTCGATCCACGGCATCATGTGCGCCTTGGGAACGGCGTAGTCCATCAATTCGCCGGTGAGGAGCTGGCCGTTTTCATCGTAAATGGCCTGTTCATACAGCGCCTGGCCGATGCCCTGCGCCACGCCGCCGTGAACCTGGCCGCCGACGATCAGCGGGTTCAGAATATTTCCGCAATCGTCGACCGCGACGTAGCGGCGAATTTTCACCTGGCCGGTATCCCGATCCACTTCCGTGACGACGATGTGCGCGCCGAAGGGGAAGGTGAAATTGGGAGGTTCCCAGAAGTGCGTCGAAATCATACCCGGCTCGGTATTCGGCGGAAGCTGCATCGCGCGATAAGAAGCGCCGGCGATTTCCTGCACCGTTTTCGACGCGCCGGTTTTATTGTCGGTGCACTGGCCGTTGGCGAGCGTGATGTCTTCGGAGTTGAGCAGCATCGCCCCGAATTTTTTGATTTTCGCCTTGAGATCCTGAAGCGCGAAATAAACCGCCGTTCCGCCCACCGCGGTGGAGCGGCTGCCGAACGTGCCGATACCGTATTGCACCAGCGAGGTGTCGCCGTGAACCACCAGAATGTCGTCGATATCGACGCCCAGTTCGTCGGCGGCGATCTGCGCGAAGGTGGTCTCTTCGCCCTGGCCGTGCGGCGAGGTGCCGGTGAGCACCGTCACCTTGCCCGACGGTTCGATCTTCACCGTCGCGCTTTCCCATCCGCCGGCGGGTGTGGCGGGCGACGGTCCGAAGGCGCAGATTTCGCCGTAGGTCGACATGCCGATGCCCATCAGCTTGCCTTGCTTGCGGGCTGCGGCCTGCTCTTCGCGAAGCTTTTCGTAGCTGACGATTCCCAGCGCTTTTTTGAGCGGCGCGGCGTAATCGCCGGAATCATAAATGAGGCCGGTGGCCGTGGGGAACGGAAATTCGTTGGGCTGGACGAAATTTTTCAGGCGAATTTCGGCCGGGTCCATTTTCAGCTCGGCGGCCAGAATGTCCACCATGCGCTCGATTCCATGCGTCGCTTCGGGACGGCCCGCGCCGCGATAGGCGTCGGTGGGAACGCAGTTGGTGAAGGCTCCGACAATATCGGCGAAAATGTTCTGCGTTTTATAAAGCCCGGGCATCATCAGCACGCTGAGCGTGGGGATCGCCGGCGTCAGCAATTGATGATACGCGCCCAGGTCCTGAATGATTCGCAGCTTGATGCCGGTGATGGTGCCGTCCCGGGTGGCCGACAGCTCGTAATCATCGACGTGGCCGCGGCCGTGGATGGTAGTGAGATAGTTTTCCCGGCGCGATTCGATCCACTTCACCGGCTTGTTGATTTTCATCGCCACGAAGCCCATCAGAGCTTCCTCTGCGTAGACGTTCAGCTTGCAGCCAAATCCGCCGCCCACCTCCGGCGCGACCACGCGCAGGCGATTTTCCTCGAGTCCCAGCATCTGCGCCACCAGCGTGCGCATCAGGTGCGGGACCTGCGTCGAGGAATAAAGATTCAGCGCGCGATCGGCGGCGCGCCATTCGGCCACCACGCCGCGCGTCTCCATCGGCGTCGGGATCAGGCGCTGGCTGAGGATGCGCTGCTTGACGATCACGTCGGCTTCGGCGAAGGCTTTGTTGATGTCGCCGTGTTCCTGGTGGTAATCGAAAGCTTTGTTATCGGGCCACTGGGGATGAACCGCCGGAGCTCCAGGCTCAAGCGCTTTGACCGGGTCGGCTACGGCTTGTAAAACTTCCCACTCGATTTCCACGTCCTCGGCGGCGTCGGCGGCGATGTAACGGTCCGTCGCGACCACCACCGCGACGCCGTGGCCAACATAATAGACGCGGTCGGTGGCGAGAATGGTGTGATGCGGCACGCGCAGGCCGGGCAGCGAAGCTCCGCAGGGAACGGGGCCGACTTTGGCCGTGTCCTGACTCGTAAACACGGCAACGACGCCCTTGCGCGCCGCTGCTTTCCTGGTGTCGATTGCCCGGATTTTCGCGGCGGCATGCGGGCTGCGCACCACCACCGCGTAGTGCATGCCCGGCATTTTGATATCTTCGACGTAGGTGGCCGTGCCGGTGATCAGGCGCGGATCTTCGCGGCGGCGGATGGCCTTGCCGATCAGAGTTTTCGGTTTAGTGATGGTGGTCGCCATGGGTTATGCTCCTGTCGCTTTCGCCGCGGCCTTCACCGCGTTGACGATGTTCTGATATCCGGTGCAGCGGCAGATGTTGCCTTCAAGACCATGGCGGATTTCCTCTTCGCTCGGATTGGGGTTGCGATCGAGAATCTGCTTGGACGCCATGATCATGCCCGGCGTACAAAAACCGCACTGGAGGCCATGTTCGTTCCAGAACGCTTCCTGCATGGCGTGGAGTTTGCCGTTGGTGGCGAGTCCTTCGATGGTGGTGAGGCTCGCGCCAGTGGCCTGGACGGCGAACATGGTGCAGCTTTTTACGGCCTTGCCGTTGAGCTCAATGGTGCAGGCGCCGCACAGGGAGGTTTCGCAGCCGACGTGAGGTCCGGTAAGTCCGACCACCTCGCGCAGGTAATGGATGAGGAGCAGTCGCGGCTCCACGTCATGGGAATAACTTTTCCCGTTGATGTTTAGAGTGATGTTCATTCTCGTCCTCGGGCGGTTTTGAGGATAGCAAAATTCGAACAATCGCGAAAGAGGTTCAGGTATGGGGCAGGCCATCGTTTCTTCCGGCCTGCGAGTCTGGGGCGCAGGCGACGAAAAACGATCACCGGCCCTACTTGCCGAAACCAGGGACTTTTTAAGTTGCGGTCGCTCAAAACGTCCAGAGCCTGTGCCGAAACTCCTAATGCGGCTCGATGGCGAGATAGATCGTCTGCCCGCCGTGATTGACCAGCAGCAAAACGGTGTGGCCGGCGGCGCGGCGGATCATGCGGTTGAAGTCCTCGGTGTTCGAAATCGGTGTGTGATCCACTTCCTGGATCACGTCGCCAGGACGCAGACCCGCATCGGCTGCCGCGCTGCCGTCGGCGACGTCCGTCACGACAACGCCTTTGGTCGTGCCTGGTAACTGGAGTTGGCGCAGCGTCTGGTAATCGAGATCCTGGACCGAAACTCCGCCGAGCGCGTTCGAGCTGGTGTCGTCTCCGCCGGCCGAGGCGCGCGCCTGGTCGTTCGGCAATTCGGCCAATTTAACGGTCACGTTTTTTTCCGCGCCGTCACGCAGCAGGCCCAGACGAATCGTGCTGCCGGGCTGCGTCATGCCGACGCGCAGGCTCAACTGGTCCCTGTTTTCGACCGGATCGCCGTTGAGCGTGCGGATCACATCGCCGCGCTGAATGCCCGCGGCCGAGGCGGGCGAATTGGGCGTCACTTCCGCAACCAGCGCGCCGCGCGTGTCGGTGAGCTGGAAGGATTTCGCCATCGCCGGCGAAATGTCCTGGATCTGCACACCCAGATAGCCGCGGGTCACTTTGCCGTGGGTCATCAACTGATCCATTACAGCGTGCGCCATGTTCACCGGAACGGCGAAGCCGATGCCCTGATTGCCGCCGCCACTGCCGGACAGAATCGCCGTGTTGATGCCGATCAGCTCGCCGCGCACATCGACCAGCGCGCCGCCGGAGTTGCCGGGATTGATCGCGGCATCGGTCTGGATAAAATCTTCATAGCCCTGGGGATTCAGGTCCGGGATGTCGCTGTTGGTGCGGCCTTTCGCGCTGACAATTCCCATGGTCACGGTGTTGGACAAGCCGAAAGGCTGGCCCATCGCCAGAACCAAATCGCCGACGCGCACTTTGGCCGAATCGCCCAACGCGACCACCGGCAGGCCCGTGGCGTCGATTTTGAGCACGCCGATGTCGGTCTTGGGGTCGGTGCCGATGACCTTGGCCTTGAACGTTTTCTTGTCGAGCAGGGTGACGGTAATATCGTTGGCGCCGTCGATCACGTGATTGTTGGTCAAAATATAGCCGTCGGGACGAACGATGACGCCGGAACCCAGGCCGCGTTCGCGGCGAGGCGCATTGAACTGGGGCCCCATGTTACCGAAGAACTGGCGAAAGAAGGGGTCCATGAAAAACGGCTGATCGCCGCCGGTGTTGCGGACCACCTTCGAAGAGGAAACGCTGACCACCGCGGGTAAGTCCTTGTCGACAATCGGCGCAAAGGTGATCTGGATGCCAACCTGCGATTGCGGAACGGTCTGCGGCGCAGCATCGACCGCAGGAACCTGAAGATAAGCGGTAAGGGCTTTGGACCCCACCAGCACGCCGGCCCCACCGGCGAGCAAACAATACAGCACAATACGAAATCGTTGTGCGCGGCTCATGTGCACTGGTTTCTCCTCGTTGGCTCCAGATTAAAAGTAACGCGGCGGCCGTCCAATCCCCGATCGGGGGGATGTTTGTACCCGAAATTCCAGGGTCAAGCCGCTAAGGGATCGAAAAACGTTTCCCGCGCTCCTACTCTGAAACCGAGAGGAGATTTTTTCACGATGAAGTTTTCATGCTTGCTGGCTTTTATCGCTTTGCTGGGCCCCATCGCCAAAGCGGACGAATGGGACAAACGCACGGTGGTGACGTTCCATGCCCCGGTGGAGGTTCCGGGCGTGCAGAATCATGGGCATGGCGTGGTTTTATCACCCGGAACTTACGTCATGAAACTGGCCGATGTCACAAGCAATCGCGACGTGGTGCAAATTTTTAACAAAAATGAATCGAGAATTTACACCACCACGATCGCCATTCCGGAATATCGGCTGGAACCGACCGGCCACACCGTGATCGATTTCGAGGAACGCCCCAAGGGCTCGCCCGAAGCGATGAAGGACTGGTTTTATCCGGGCGATCTGCGCGGCCAGGAATTTCTGTATACCAAGCCGCTGCTGGCGTCGGCTACCGGCAGCCAGGCGCCCAGGCATATGATTGCCGAGGCGAAACCGGCTCCCGCGCCGGCTCCAGCGCCTGCTCCCGCACCGGTCGAACAGCCGCAGCCGGCTCCCGCCCCTCCGGTTCAGGTGGCGGAGGCGGCGCCTGCTCCGCAGCCGGCTCCAGCGCCTAGCCAGCCGATGAAGAAACTTCCGAAAACCGCGAGCGATCTACCCTTAGTAGGCCTCTGTGGATTGCTTTTCGCAGCGGCAGGATTGGCCATGAGAAAGAGCAACGCGTAAGTTATGCGGCAGCGGATCGCCTTAATTCTGCTGCTGGGAGGAAGCGCCGCGATGGTCTGGTGCCTGACGGTGCTGGGCAGCGCGGCGCTGTACCAGTGGTATGAAGGCCGGCAAATCACGCGAATCGAGCAGCAACACCCGCTGCGTATTGTGGTCGAGCGAAACAAGGCTCCCAAGCTGCACCAGGTGATCGGACGGCTGGAGATTCCGCGGCTCCATGTTTCGACCATCGTGCTGGAGGGCGACGACGAGCACGCGTTGCGCCTCGGCGCCGGTCATGTTCCCGGAACCGCGCTGCCGTATCAGCCCGGCAACGTCGGGATCGCGGCGCATCGCGATACGTTTTTCCGGCCGCTAAGGTCCATCAAGCCCAACGACCGGATCACGCTGACCACGCCGGAAGGCAAATTCGATTACGTGGTGGAATCGACGGAAATTGTGCGCCCGACGGCAGTGAACGTGCTCGATGCGACGAACCATCCGGAACTGACGCTGGTGACTTGTTATCCGTTTTATTACATCGGCTCCGCGCCAATGCGGTTTATAGTGCACGCCCGGCTTGCGGGGCCGCTGGCAGCCTCAGCCGGCGCCGCGCGGAGTGCGCCACAGAATGGTTTCTGATTAAATCCGCAGGTAGCGTAAGCCGTCAGGCTTGCGTGGAGATCGCAAGCCTGACGGCTTATGTTTGCGCTGCTACAGCGGAATCCAGCCGGGTAGCGATCTAATATCATCAGGCTTGGCATCACGCGGCGCGGCCAGATGCAACGGCCGGACCGATTCGTAGCCCAGAACGACCTGATAGAGCAGCCAGTCGAAAAAGAAGCTGGTGCGATTTTCCAACTCCTCTTCGACGTAAATTTCGAGCGAATTGCGCGCCAGACCCTGGGAGTGCGCGAAATCGATAATGCGGCTCTTCAGAAGGTGCAAACCGCGAACCACCTGGTGCAGAGGAATGCCGTTGCGCGCGCAGCTTTCGCCGAAACTGAGGTGAAGCTGCTCGGCCTGATCGTCGGTGGCGATGGCCGGCCAACGGTCGAGGGACGCGACAATGCGATGAAACCAATCGGAGACGTCGCAGCCGCCTTCGAGCAGATTTCCCAATTCCGGCTCGCGGCCGATCCGCTCCAGCGCGCCGTTGACCACCTGATCGCGATGATCCTGAATCAATTGAGGAAGCGTCTGTGGAAACATGGCTACTTCTAGGACGCGGCGCGGCCCCCGCGCGACGCTCCCCTGCATACAGTAGCGGTTGCAGGAAAAGGCCGGGTGGCACGGTATCATGCTGTAGTGCGCCTTGCGTGGGTCGATTGGGCGGTGGTTGCGCTGTACTTCGCGTTTAATCTTGCCATCGGTTTTTATTACAAACGCCGCGCCGGATCGAGCATGGGCGAGTTTTTTCTCTCCGGCCGAAACGTTCCGTGGTGGCTGGCGGGCACCTCGATGGTGGCGACTACCTTCGCCGCCGATACGCCGCTGGCGGTGACCGGGATGGTCGCCGTGGGCGGCATCGCGGGGAACTGGCTGTGGTGGTGCTTCGTCGCCAGCGGGATGCTGACGGTGTTCTTCTACGCGCGCCTGTGGCGGCGCAGCGGGGTGATGACCGACATCGAATTTTGCGAAATCCGCTACGCGGGAAAACCGGCGGCGTTTCTGCGCGGATTCCGCGCGCTGTATCTGGGCATCCCGATCAACTGCATCATCCTTGGCTGGGTGAACAAGGCGATGGTGGATATCCTGATGCTGGTATTGGGCGTGACGAAACTTCAGGCGCTGGCGATCGTCATCGGGATGATCGCGCTTACGTCGTTTATCTCCACGCTCAGCGGATTGTGGGGCGTGCTGGTCACCGACATGTTCCAGTTCGTGATCAAAATGAGCATGGTGATCGCGCTGGCGGTGTTCGCGGTGCGCGCGGTGGGCGGAATCGACGCCATGAAGATGAAGCTCGCCGCGATCGATGCGACGCGCGGGAATCAGGGGTCCGTTCTGAACTTCATTCCCGATCTGAATTCAGCGTGGATGCCACTGATTACGTTTCTGGTGTACATTTCGGTGAACTGGTGGGCGACCTGGTATCCCGGCGCGGAGCCGGGCGGCGGCGGCTACATCGCGCAGCGCATGTTCAGCGCCAAGGACGAGAAAAATTCTCTTCTCGCCACGCTGTGGTTCAACATCGCGCATTATGCGCTGCGGCCGTGGCCGTGGATTCTGGTTGCGCTCGCGTCGTTGATTCTGTATCCGGGTTTACAAAAGCCGGAGACGGGATATATTCTCGTGATGATCGCGTATCTGCCGCCGTCGCTGCGCGGATTGATGATCGCGGCATTCGCGGCGGCCTACATGTCGACCATCGCCACGCAGCTCAACTGGGGAGCGAGTTATCTGGTCAACGATTTTTACAAGCGATTCCTGAAGCCGCACGAATCGGACCGTCATTACGTGCGCATTTCGCAGGCCGCGACCGTGCTGTTGACCATCGTCTCCGCCGTGGTGACGTTTTATCTCGATTCGATCGCCGGCGCGTGGAAACTGCTGGTGGTGACCGGCGCGGGCACCGGCAGCGTTCTGCTGCTGCGCTGGTATTGGTGGCGGATCAACGCCTGGAGCGAGGTGTCCTCCATGATTTCGGCGTTCGTGGTTTCGGTGGCGCTGCAAACGGTGTGGCGGCTCGATACCGATCAACCGGTGGATTTCGCGTGGATCATGATCATCACCGTCGCGATCACTACGGTGGTGTGGCTCGCGGTGACTTTTTTGACCAAGCCGGAACGCGACGACGTGCTGCTCCGTTTTTACGTGCGCACGCGCCCGTCGGCGGCGGGATGGGGACGCATCGCGCGAATGAAACCGGAGATTCAGCCGTCGCGCGACGGATTGTCGAATCTGGTCGATTGGATTGCGGGCTGCGTTTTGATTTACGGAATTTTGTTCGGCACCGGAAAATTATTGCTGCACGAAGCGGCGAGCGGCGTCGTGCTGATCGCCGCGGGATTGCTCGGCGGCGCGGTGATTTATTGGGATCTTTCAAGGAGAGGCTGGAGTGCGGTTGTGGATTAAATGGTGGGCCAGGCTTGTCGACTGGCGGGTCTTTAACAACGCTTACAACCCCGCCAGTCGTGGCGGGGGCCGAACTCGACCCGTTCAGCAACTCGCTCTGTTCCTGCTCATCCCCTTACTAACGCCCGCCCGCGCGATGGCCGGCCCCATCGACTTCGCGTTGGACCAATTCAGCGCGGCGGCACAGGCGCGGCATCTGAAATGGAAAGTGAAATACGAGCTGACGGCGGACCCTCCCGAGACGTTTCACATTGAACCCTACGCCTATGGCGGCGCGCACGTCACCGGCGGCGATCTGCGCGGATTGATGTACGGCCTGCTCGAAGCCGCCGACCAGATTCGCTCCGGCGGACGCATGAAGCGCGTGAGTGGTGAGCCGGCGACGCCCGTTCGCGGCGTGCGCCTGTTCGCCAACGCGAACGATCTCGAATCGCCCGAAAGTTTCTGGCGGATGTATTTTCAAACCCTGGCGCAGGACCGCTTCAATCGCTTCACCATCATCTTCACCGTAACGCCGGTGAATTTCGAAAAGCTGCGCGCCATTTCGCAGATGGCCGAAGATTACGCGATCGATTTAACCATCGGCTTCTGGGACCGTTTGCCGCAGGACCTTTCGAAAATCCTCGCGGCTTGCCCGCTGATCCGCAGCGTGGAAATCCGCGGCGATTCGGAGGACGTGGAGGCGTATCGCCGCGAAGTGTTCCGTCCGCTGCGCGACGCCGGCCGCAGGGTCGCGCTCGATCGGCAGGGCGCGCTCGCCGGGCCGGCGTTGTCCAAGGCGGCCAAACAGATGGGCGTCGCCTTGCGCTTCGATCCGCCCTCCTGGCCGCCGTCGTTCACGCTCGATCTGCCGCGCGAGTTCGAGCAGCACCTGGAACTGTACTGGTTGTGGGGACGCGCGGCCTACGATCGCAAACTCAAGCCGGCGCATGGCGAAAATCCCGCGGAATTTCAGGCCGCGGCGCGAATCACCACGCTGCTCGCCGCCGCGCAGGCGGCCGATCCGGAGATGTTCACCATCCCCGACGCGATGCGCGAAGCGCCGCGACAAAACGCCGTGGAAAACGACTGGATCGCGTCGATTCCCGAGGCCGTGCGCGATCGCCTGGAGCAGATCGCGTCGGCGAAACAGACGCCGCTCGAGATCGCCGATGGATTGCTCGCCTCCGCCGCGGCGCTCGAAAAAACCGGCGTGCCGGATTTTCGATTGCTGGTGAAGCTGGCGCGATTTCACGGCTACCGCGAGCGCGCCGCCTATGAGATCGAACTGTACCGCCGCACCGGGGACGAGGCCGCGCTCGAGCGGGCCCATCGCGATGTGAGCGCCGCTCACGCGATTTTCGACTTTGATGAGAAGCCGGCGGCCCAGCGCCAACCGGGCCGCGAGATCGCTGCGATTCCACCGCCGCCAAAACGTCTTCCCCGGCCGCTCATGAGCGAGATCCCCGTGAAAAGCGCCAAGGTCGATGAAGCGATCGAGGTAACGCTACGGCTCGGTTCGATCAAGGACGTTCGCACCGTGCTCCTGCATTACCGCGCGGCGGATTCGGGCGCGCTCACCGGCGTGATCGAAAAGCCTGCGGCGGCGGTGATGAACTTCACCATCCCCGGAGCGTTGTCGGATCTGGTTTATTATTTTGAAATCCTGAATCGCGAAAACAGTGGTTGGTTTCAGCCTGACCCGGAACAAATGAAACCATATCATCTGATAAGGATCGAACCCAAATGAAAGCTCTCGCTGTTTTCCCCCAAGATCGCCGTTTCGGCGTGATCGATCATCCCGAGCCGGCCCTCAAATCTCCACACGAGGTGATGATCCGCATGCTGGAGGTGGGCATTTGCGGAACCGACAAGGAAATCGTCGGCTTCCAGTATGGCGAGCCGCCGGAGGGATCGAATTATCTGGTGCTGGGGCATGAATCGCTCGGCGAAGTGGTCGAGATGGGATCGAACGTGACCCACTTGAAACGCGGCGATCTGGCGGTGGTCACCGTTCGCCGCCCCTGCGGCATTCCGAGCTGCACGGCTTGCGCCGCCGGCCGTCAGGACTTCTGTTTCACCGGCGATTACACCGAGCGCGGCATCATGAAACGCCACGGCTACATGACGGAGTTCGTCTGCGAAGAGGCGCGCTACGTGAATCCGGTGCCGCGCGCGCTGCGCGACGTCGCGGTGCTGGTGGAACCGCTGACCATCGCCGAAAAAGGCGTCGAGCAGCTCTGGGAAATTCAGCGAAGGCTGCCGTGGGCGGCAACGGACGCAAACGGCAAACCTTCCGGGCGCGGACGAAATGCCCTGGTGCTGGGCGCGGGACCGGTCGGTATTTTGGGCACGATGAAGCTGATCCTTGAAGGATTCGAGACCACCGTGTATTCGCGCGTGCCTCCGGCGAGCGACGTTTCCGGCCTGCTCCGCAGCATTGGAGCCAGGTTCGTAGACGCCGCATCCACCGACGTGCCCACGCTGGCGAAACAGATGGGCACGATCGACATGGTGTATGAAGCCACCGGGGTGTCGTCTCTGGCGTTCCAGGTGATGGAGTATCTGGGCGTGAACGGAGCGTTCGTCTTGACCGGCGTGCCGGGCCACAAACCGCCGGTCGGGGTCGACACCGATAAGCTGATGCGCGACCGGGTTTTGAAAAACCAGGTGGTTTTCGGGACGGTCAACGCCAGCGTCGAAAATTTCCGCAACGCCATCTCCGACATCGGCGCGTTCGCCGAACGCTGGCCGCGGGCCTTGGGCGAAATCATTACGCACCGCGTGCCGCTTCAGGACGCGACCGAGCCGCTGTCGGGAAAAATCGGCGGAATCAAGAATGTCGTCGCGGTGGCGAGTTAAATCGCGGCCATCGCATTTTGCAGGCCGCCGCGCCGCGCATCTGGAGGGCGGGATTCATCCCGCGCGGAGCTTCAGCTCCGCATGTCGCGCAGAAACGGCGCGGAAGTCCGCCGTCAAGTGGCGTAAGCCGTCAGGCTTGCGCGGCCCGCGCGTCGAGTGCGGGCCGCTGACGGCTAACGCCGTCTAACAGGGTGCTGAAAAAAGGGGACAGACCGCTCTGTCCACGGCTAATGCGTCAACTGCGCCGCCGAGGCGTCCGCGATCTGTTCGCACGTCGCGAACCACACGCCCGCTTTGCTCCTGATGTAGGCGGCCAGTTTTTCGAACTGCGCGATGCGGGAGCGGTGGCCGCTGACGAACGGGTGCATGGTCAGCAGAAAGAAGGTGTGCTCCTCATAAGCTCCATCGAACTCGGCTTGGTAGATCTGAAAAACGTCGTCGTCGCTCATGCGATGGTAGGCCGAGGTCGGCCGGTCGTAGCTGTAATAGGTGTAATCGTCGAGAATCCAATCGACCGGCAGTTCCACTAAGCCAATCGGCTGGCCTTCGGCCACGATTTCGTACGGACGGTCGTCGCCCATCAGGCTCGAATCGTATTTGAAGCCGAGGTCGCGGATGATGGTCAGAGTTTCCGAGGTAAAATCCCAGCTTGGAGTGCGGATGCCCGCGGGTTTGTGGCCCAGGCGTTCGGTCCAGAAATCGCAGGCGCGGCGAGTGAGGGTGCGCTCTTGTTCCGGCTTCAGATCGGCGATGCGCTCATGCACCCATCCATGCACCCCAATTTCGTGATGCTGGCGGGCCTTGAGAATCGCGTCGATGGTCTCCGGATGCAGCTGCGCGGAAACGGTGGGAATGAAGAACGTCGCGGGAATATTGTTCTGCTCCAGAATTTTCAGAATGCGCGGCATCGAAACACGCGGACCGTATTCGCCGCGGGACAGCGGCTGCGCCGAAAAATAGCCGGAGCGCAACATGCCGGTTTCCGCGTCCATATCGAAGGAAAACGCGACTGCGACACGCGCGCCGTTGGGCCACGTTTTCGGCGTCAGATCGCGGCCGGCGCGAACCTTGTCCACCGTGGCCTTGATCTGCGGATAATCCCAGTTCCACACCGGCGGCGTAAGCAGGTGACGTTTCATAACAGAAAAGAATACAGAAGTCAGGAGCCAAAAGTGTGGAGTTCCTGTGAGTCCTGACTCCTGACTTTGGACTGCTTTTTTGTGCTATTCCTGATCACGTATGCCTTCTGAAGAAGAATTGAAAGCAGAAATCGAACGCCTGCGCGCCGAGAATGAGAAATTGAAAAAGCCGTCGCGCGGCCAGACCTCGTTGAAGGTCAGCGAAAAGGGTGCGCTCTCGGTTTACGGACTCGGACGGTTCCCGGTGACCTTGTACCGCGAGCAGTGGGAAAAACTGCTGGGCATGGCCGACGAAATTCGGGCCTTTATTCAGGAAAACGACGAAGCGCTGAAGAAAAAAGCGCCGCAATAAGAATCGCCCGGTGAAGACTAATGCCGCCCGGGCGCTGGATGCTCTGGGCATCGCCTACGAACTGCGCGACTACGCCGTCGACCCCAACGATCTGGCCGCCGAATCGGTGGCGGCCAAGATCGGCATGCCGGCCGAACAGGTGTTCAAAACGCTGGTCCTGCGCGGGGCTCGCAACGGGGTGTGCCTGGCCGTAGTGCCGGGCGACCGCGAAGTGGACGAAAAGGCGCTGGCCAAGTTGACCGGCGACCGGCGCGTCGAAATGGTTGCGCTCAAGGAAGTCCAATCGCTCACCGGCTACATTCGCGGCGGTGTGACGGCGCTCGCCGGCAAACGCGATTATCCGGTTTATCTCGACGAAACCGCCGAATGCTTCGACACCATTTCCGTTTCCGCGGGCGTGCGCGGCACCCAAATCCTGCTGGCGCCGGCCGATTATATTCGCGCGGTGAAGGCCACGGTCGGCGCGATCGCTCGGGAGAAGCTAGGCTGAAGACAGGTGAGGCGCAAACCCGAAATCATGAGTCCGGCCGGCTACTGGCCGCAGTTGAACGCCGCGATTGAAGCCGGCGCGGACGCGGTCTATTTCGGACTGAAACATTTTTCCGCCCGCGCGAAAGTCGGTTTCACGCTGGCGGAGCTTCCCGAGGCAATGCGCACCCTGCATCGCCGCGGCGTGCGCGGATACATCACCTTCAACACGCTGATCTTCGAACATGAACTCGCCGAAGCCGCGCGGACCATCGCCGCCATCGCCGCAGCGGGCGCAGACGCGATGATCGTGCAGGATTACGCCGCCGTGCGCATGACTCGCGAAATCGCGCCGGCGATGGAGCTGCACGCCAGCACGCAGATGAGCATCACCAATGCCGAGGGCGTCCGCTTCGCGCGAAATTTCGGATTGCGGCGCGTGACGCTGGCGCGCGAATTGTCGCTCCAGGAAGTTCGCTCGATTGTCGAGGAAACCGGCTGCGACCTTGAAGTTTTCGTGCACGGCGCGCTGTGCGTCGCCTATTCGGGCCAGTGTTTTTCTTCGGAAGCATGGGGCGGGCGCAGCGCCAATCGGGGCCAGTGCGCGCAGGCGTGCCGGCTGCCCTATGAAATGATGGTCGACGGACGCGCGGCGCCGCTCGGTGACGCGCGCTATCTGCTTTCGCCGGGCGATCTGTTCGCGCTGGACCAGATGCCGAAGATCGTCGAAACCGGCGTCGCGGCGTTGAAAATCGAAGGGCGATACAAAGACGCGCAATACGTCGCGCTGGCTACGCAGGCGTATCGCAAAGCGGTGGATGAAGCGTGGGCGGGTACGTTCCAGGGCGTTGAGCCGTCACACAAATTGCAACTGGAGCAGGTTTATTCCCGCGGCCTCGGTCCGTTTTTTCTCACCGGGACAAATCATCAGGCGGTGGTGCAAGGCCGCGCGCCGCGTCATCGCGGGCTGCTGATGGGGCGCGTTTGCCGCGTGGAAGCCGATCGCGTCTCGCTCGAGCCAAGCGGAATCGCGCCGCTCAAACCTGGCGACGGAATTGTTTTCGACGCCGCCGATTGGCGCAGCCCCGAAGAGCCGGAAGAAGGCGGCCGAGTCTACGAAGTTTCCCCGCGCGGGTCGCAAATCGAGCTGCGTTTCGCCAACGGCGCGGTCCGTTTCGATCGCATTCGCGCCGGCGACCTGGTGTGGCGCACGCATGATCCGGATCTGGATCGCGCCGCCAAACCCTTTCTCGATCCCGCCGCACCGGTGGCGCGGCAACCCATTCGCGTGGACGTGACTGCGAACGAAGGCGAGCCGCTGATCGCCGAATGGTCGCTCGAAAAACGGCCGGAGGTGAGCGTCACCATAAAATCGTCCGCGCCGCTCGGCCAGGCTCAAAATCGCGTGATTTCTGTCGAGACCCTGCGCGAGCAATTCGGACGGCTCGGCAATACGCCGTATCAATTGGGCGAAGTTGTGTTTAAAACGGCTGGATCGCCATTTGTCTCGGCATCCGAATTAAACCAGATGCGCCGCAACGCCGCGGAGGCCCTGCAGAAGCTCCAATCGGAAATTCCGCCCATCAGCACCGCGCCGTTCGCATTTTCCCATCGCGCCGAATCTCGCGAGTCCGCGCCCGGCTCGCCGCAGCTTCATGTTCTGGTCCGCACGCCCGAGCAACTCGACGCGGCGATCGAGTTTCATCCAGCGACCATCACCCTTGATTATCTCGATCTGTACGGCCTGCGGCCTTCGGTCGAGCGCGTGAAAGCGGCCGGAATCGCCGCGCGCGTCGCCAGCCCGCGCGTGCTCAAGCCGGGCGAGCATCGCATTCTGAATTTTTTGAAGAGTCTCGATTGCGCGATTCTGGTTCGCTCCGCGGGAATGCTCGAAGCGCTGCGCGGTTGCGATCTGGTCGGCGACTTCAGTCTGAACGCCGCCAACTCCGTCGCCGCCGAAACCTATTTGGGCCTGGGATTAACGCGCCTCACGCCCACCCATGATCTGAACGCCGCGCAGGTCGCCGAACTGGCGCGCGGCGCCGGCGCCGACCGCATCGAAGCCATCGCCTATCAGCATTTGCCGGTCTTCCACACCGAGCATTGCGTCTTCTGCCGCTTTCTTTCGAGCGGAACCAGCTATCGCGATTGCGGCCGGCCGTGCGAAAAACATCGCGTGGAGTTGAAGGATCCAAGCGGCCGCGCCCATCCGGTGATGGCCGACGTCGGCTGCCGCAACACCGTTTTCGGAGCCGAAGCGCAGGAAGCGAGCTCGCATCTGGACGACTGGCTGCGCGCCGGGATTCGTCATTTCCGGCTGGAATTCGTGCACGAATCGGCGGATCAGATTCGGCAGGTCTCGCGGCTGTTTGCAAGCGCGCTCTCGGGCGAGCTCAGCTCAAAAAAGTTGGCCGCCGAGCTTCTAAAAATCGCGCCGCAGGGCACCACGCAGGGAAGTCTTTTCGTTCCTGAAGGCTATCGCGCGCTGCCGATTCTTCAATAGCACTCTAAAACCAGACGCCGTTTCTGCCGATGATCGAAAGTAGCGCAATGTTCGTCGATCATTACGAAATCCTGCAGGTCAGCCCCAACGCCGACGCCGAAACCATCCATCGCATTTACCGTCTTCAGGCGCGCCGCTTTCATCCCGACAATCTGGAAAGCGGGGACGCGGAAATTTTCAAAAAACTCTCTCAAGCGTACGAAATCCTGAGCGATCCGAAGCGCCGGGAATCCTATGACCGCGAACATCGCGAGGCGCGCCGCCGCGAGGGAGGGCCCTTTGGGCCCGGGGTTGCCGAACCTCCTCCCGCGCCGCCGCTGACGGACGAAATGCAACGCCGCGAAGAAATTCTTCGCCTGCTCTACGCCCGCCGCTTCGCGCATCCCGATCAACCCAGTCTCGGCCTGCGCGATCTCGAATTGCTGCTGAAGATCTCCCGCCGCGATCTCGAATTCAGCCTCTGGTATCTCAAAGAGTGCGGCTACCTGACGCGCAACGACAGTGCCCGCCACACCATCACCATCAAAGGCGTCCAATTCTCGGAGGCGTTGAAAGCCGGACAGGCGAAATGGCTGGACGCGTCGTAATCAGCTTCGTAATCAACCGGCCCGCTTGCGGCGGCGTGAACTGACCACGGCCGTATTCATGCCGATCGTGTTGAGTCCGCCGAAAAATCGCGCGTGCTCGATTTTCATGCAGCGGTCCATCACCACTTCAAGACCGGCTTTGCGGGCGCGCCCGGCCGCTTCTTCGTGGATTATCCCGAGCTGCATCCAAATCACTTTGGCTCCCGCCGCAATGGCTTCGTCGACAATCGACGGAACCGCCGCGGGCTCGCGAAAAATATCGACCACCTCGACGCCGCCCGGAATCGCGTTCACCGTGGGATAACTTTTTCGCCCCAGAATTTCGTTTTCCCGCGGATTCACGGGAATGATATCGTAGCCTTCCGAAATCAGATAAATCGCCGCGAAATGGCTCGGCCGGAAGGGATTCGAGCTGAGTCCGACCATCGCGACTCGGCGATATTTTTCAAGAATGCGCAGCCGGTCCGCCGCGGTGGTCGCAAAGCGGCTGAGATTCACGCTCGAATTGCCGCCCACGCCGTCGGAAAGCGAAAACGAACAACTCTCTACGCGCTCCGCTTCATCTGTCAAACGCTCCGCGTGAGGGCCTGATCCAGATCCCATAAAATATCTTCGATCTCCTCGATTCCGACGGAAAGACGAATTAAATCGTCGGTGATTCCTCCGGCCAGTTTTTCTTCGGTGCTCAGCTGCTGATGCGTGGTCGACGCCGGATGAATCACCAGGCTTTTCGCGTCGCCGACGTTGGCCAGGTGCGAAAAAAGCTGGAGCGATTCGATGAATTTTTTTCCCGCCTCGATTCCGCCGCGAATTCCGAAGGCCAGCATTCCGCCCGCTCCCTGCGGCAAATAGCGTTGTGCGAGCGCGTGATACGGGCTCGATTTGAGTCCCGGGTAGCTCACCCAGGCCACGCGATCGTGCGCTTCCAGAAACTCCGCCACGCGCTGCGCGTTCGATGTATGCGCCTGCATGCGCAGTTTCAGCGTCTCCAATCCCTGTAAAAACAAAAACGAATTGAACGGGCTCAGCGCCGGCCCGAAATCGCGCAATCCTTCGACGCGCGCCTTCACGATGTACGCCATGTCGCCGAAGGTTTCATAAAAGCGGATTCCGTGATACCCCGGGCTCGGTTCGAGAAGCTGCGGAAAACGCCCCTGATTCCACGGAAACCGGCCGCTATCCACAATCACGCCGCCGATCGAGGTTCCATGGCCGCCGATAAATTTTGTCGCGGAATGCACCACGATGTCGGCGCCATGCTCGATCGGGCGGCACAGATACGGCGAGGCGAACGTGTTATCGATCACCAGCGGCAGATTATTCTCATGCGCCACCTGCGCGACGGCGGAAATATCGAAAACGTTGATGCGCGGATTGCCAATGGTCTCGCCGTAAATCACTCGCGTACGCGGCGTGATCGCGCGCCGGAAATTTTCCGGATCCTCGGGATCGACGAACGTCGTCTGAACTCCCAGCCGGCGAAAGCTCACATCGAACTGCGTGTAGGTGCCGCCGTACAACGTTTTCGCGGCGACGATCTCATCGCCCGATTCGAGCAGGCTGAACAGCGAAATGAACTGCGCGGCCTGCCCGCTCGATACCGCGAGCGCGCCCACGCCGCGCTCAAGAGCAGCCATGCGCTCTTCGAATACGGCCGTGGTCGGATTCATGATCCGCGTATAAATATTGCCGAATCGCTGAAGATTGAACAGCGCCGCGGCGTGCGACGTGTCCTCGAAAACGTAAGAAGTCGTTTGGTAAATGGGAACCGCGCGAGCGCCGGTATCGGAATCGGGGTGCTGGCCGGCGTGGAGCGCGCGGGTGGAAAATCCAAAGTTTCGATCGGAAGTGGGTGAGGCCATCTCTTCAAGCTACACGAGCGAGTAGTATTCCCGGTAATCGACCGGCACGTCGACCAGAAACGGTTCCCGTTTCGCCAGCGCGGCGTCAACCGCATTCCGCGCCTCTTCGATCGACGCTGCGCGCTTCGCCTCAATGCCGAACGCCTGCGCGGCCGAGGCGAAATCGGGCGGGCAGAAATCGACGCCATAAGGCGCGATCCCCTTGCGTTCTTCGCTGACGCGAATCAAACTCAAGCTGCGGTCGGAAAAGACGACGATCACGATCGGCAGATTCATTTCGCGGATTAGCGTGAGGTCGTGCAGCATCATCAGCATCCCGCCATCGCCGGCCACGACCATCACCGCGCGATCGGGACAGGCAATCTGCGCCGCGATCGCCGCCGGCACGCCGAAGCCCATGCCGGAAAGCCCGTTCGACATAAAAAATGTCCCCGGTTCGTAAGCGCGCCAGAACTGGCCCAAGGCGAGCTTGTGCGATCCCACGTCGCAGGTGACGATTCCATCGCGCGGAAAGACGCGCCGCAGTTCTTCGATCATTCGCAGCGGCGAAGCGCCGTCGCCCGGAGTCCGGGCCATCGCCGCGCGGCGTTGCGCCACCAGATCCACAGGCCACGGCTTCGCGTCCACCTGCAAATGTGAGGCCAACCTCACAATATCGCCGATCGCTTCTTGCGGATGATAATCGCCTTCGCGCATCGACACCGAATCGATCGCGACGATGTTCGTTTTCGCGAACCAGGTCTTATCGCACTCCACCGGATCGAAGCCGATGGCCAGCACCAGGTCGGCCTGCTGAATGGTCTCGACCACGTCGCGATCGATGGCCATCCCGCTCGCCACGCCGAGAAATAAAGGATGGTCTTCGCTGGCGATTCCTTTCGCTTTGGGCGTCACCAGAAACGGGCATTGCAACCGATCGATGAGCGCGCGAATCGCCGGCGCCATAGCGGGAGTCGCGCCAAGTCCGATGAGCACCAGCGGCCGCCGCGCCGCGGATAAATGCGACGCAATCTCGCCTAAATCATCGTCACGGCGGGCCTCAGCTTCCACCGGCTCGCCGTCCGCGGATTCCTGAAGCGCGACATCGCTCGCCAGCGCGATATGCACCGGACCCGGACGCGGCGCAGCGGCCAGATTCATCGCGCGGTCGATCAACGCCGCCGTATCGCCGCGGCCCACCGAAACCGACGCTTTCGTAACCGGCGAAAAAATCGCGTTCAGCGGCAGACGCTGGTGCGTCAGAGTCGCGATGGACGATTCCGGAATCTGCGCGGTGATCGCCAACATCGGCGCGCGATCGAGCATCGCGTTGGCCACGCCTGTCACCAGATTCGTCGCCCCTGGCCCGAGCGTGGAAACGGCCACGCCGGGAATGCCGGTAATTTGCCCGAGCACCTGCGCGATCCACGCCGCGCTCGCTTCGTGACCGGTCAGAACAAAGCGCATCCCCGCGCGGCGGCACGCGTCGATAAAGGCGACAATCTCGCCGCCGGGCAAACCAAAAACATATTCGACGCCCCGCGAGGCCAGCGTTCGCGCCATCAATTCCGCATGAGTCGGCACAATACCTCAATTTTATTCGTGTCGCAGCTCGACCACTGGAGGTCTCAGGCTGCGATGCGTTTTTTATCCTGTAGATCCTTGTTGGAGCATGCGGTGCAACAGCCGATTTGTCAAGAGCCGTTATAATGTGGACTGATCGCCAACGCGCTCCACCACTGTCGCGCCTCGGCGACGGTCAACAAATGCAGCGTGCGCGCAATCAGGAAACCACCGAGGGGATCAGCAAGCTGATCGGCCAGCTTGGGCGATTGGGCTGGTATCACTCGATCGACCTGCCGGATGGCCGCGTGATTCCCGGCATCCAGACCCTCGACCAGCTTCGCGCGCGTATCGCGCAGTACCCGATTCCGCAGGATCTGCGCGGCAAACGCGTGCTCGATATCGGCGCCTGGGACGGATGGTTCAGCTTCGAAATGGAGCGCCGCGGCGCACAGGTCGTCGCCGTCGATTCGGCGCGGCAGCAGACTTTTTTTGAAGCGAAAAAACTGCTCAACTCCAAAGTCGAATACATCGTCGAGGATATCTGCCATCTCTCGCCGCGCGACATCGGCTATTTCGATATCGTGCTGTTTTTCGGCGTTTTGTATCACCTGAAGCACCCGCTACTGGCGCTCGAAAGAGTCTGCGAATTGACCACCGACATGGCCTGCATCGAAACGCTGGTCACCGATGACCCGCCCCAGCCGGCCGCGATTCCGATGCTCGAATTTTACGAGACCACCGAGCTCGCCGGCCAGTTCGACAACTGGTGCGGGCCGAATACTTCCTGCCTGATGGCGTTTCTGCGCACGGCCGGATTCGTGAACGCGCGCCTGCTCGGCGAGCACGATTGCCGCGCCCAGGCCGTCGGCTACCGCAAATGGCCGCAGCTCGCGCGAACGGGAGAAGCGCCGTCGCTGATTTGCGTCGAAAACACCTGGACGCGCGATCACCATTTCCGCAGCGGCCGCGATCATTACTTCACCGCGTGGTTCACCAGCGCGCAGCGCGATCTCACCTGCGATAACGTCTTCCTCGAGGTCGGTCCGTATGCCTGCCGGCCGGTCGGCGTGCGGAATTACGCCGGAGACGGCTGGCAGGCGAACTGCAAACTCGCGCCGGGGGTTTTCGACGGCTGGTTCGACGTTCGTGTCGCCGCCGGCGATAGCGCCTGGAGCAATCGCGCGCGCATTCCCGTCGATCTTTCGCGTCAGGAACGCCGCCGGCCCGGCGCGATTTCCCGCGCTGTGGCGATCGCCGGCGTCACCGACGGCAAAACCTACCAATCGAATCGCGTGAACACCGGCGCGGAGAGTTGCCTGTCGCTATGGGCGTCAGGCATTGCCGAGGACGCCAATCAAGCCGATATTTCCATCCGGCTCGACGGCGCCGATCTCCCGGCGACCTATCTTTCGACGCGCGATGAGCGCGGTCTGCGGCAGATCAACGCCATGCTTCCGCCGCAGATGGAACCGGGCGAGTATTCCGTCACCGTCGCGCTGCGCGGCCAGGAATCGCCGCCCGCCGCGATCGAGTTAGTCAAAGCTCCCGATAATTGACCAGTTGGACCGCAGCCTCGCGCAGCGCCTCGCGCACCTCCGGCGATGTGAGCGCGCGCAATTCCTCTTCGCGGCTTTCCTTCAATCGCGTGCGCGCGGCGCGCAGCTCCTCGGTGCAGTGGCCGGGGTGGCACATGAACTCGGTCGAGCCTTCCGGCAGGGCGCGAATCAAGGCGGCCAGCTCCGCGGCATTGTATTTTCCGGTGATCTGGAATCCCGCGAAATAATCGGTGGAGCGGCAGCCGTGACGTTCCAGCACCCGCGAAAGTCCGCCCTTCACGCGGTGCATAACCGCGTTCGCCGCGCGGCGTTTCCAGTCGATCCCGTTGGCGTGCAGCGGAAAATCGAACGGCCGCCGCACCCACGGAATGGAAAATTCCTGCGAAATTCGCGCCACCGCGTTCAAAACCGGCGCCAGCAGGTGGGTGTGCTTGTGAGTATCGAGATGCGTCGGCTGCAACCCCGCCTCGACGATTTTTCGAACCTGCGCGGAAAGCACGTCATAAACCGGAATCTTACCGAGCGACCAGGCCAGCTTCGCCACCGAACGCGGAAATCCCGGCGAGCCGACCAGCACCAGATGGCACCCGATATCGAGCGCAGGATTCTCTTTTGCCAGCCGCACCGCGTGATCGAACTCGTCGCCGACGGCCATCAGCGTGGTCGCGGTCAGAATGCCATTGCGGTGCGCCTCGACAATGCCTTCATTCACGCCGCGCGTGAATCCGAAATCGTCGCCGTTGACCACCAGTTGAGGCATCGGCCACTAGAAAATGTGCAGCTTGATGCTCAGGAATTTTTTGGGATTGGCGCGAAAATCCTTAAGCAGGCTGTGCATTTCGTCGGTAGTGCCGTTGAGCGACTGATACAGCGAAGGATCGTTGAGCAGCAGCCCCACCGTGCCCTGCCCGTTGTTGACCTTGTCGAGCAGCGTGTTCAGGCTCTTGAGCGAGGTGCTCAGCTCGTCGTGCAGATCGCCGTTCTTGAGCAGCGCGCCGATGGTGCCTTTGCCGGAATTGATGGTATCGAGGGTCTGCTGTACGCTGCCGATGGCCTTGCGCAGATCGGAGATGGTCGCCAGCGTGTTGTTGTACATCGCCGGATCTTTCAGAATCATGCCCAGCGTGCCATTCCCCTGCTGCAAGCCGTCCATCAGCGTGTCGATCCGCGCCAGCGTGCCATGCACGTCGTTGAAAAGTTCATCGTTATTCAGCCAGCGCGGAATGGTGCCCTTGTTCGAATTGAGCGCGGCCAGCAGTTTCTGGGCCTCGTCTTCGATGCCCACGGCTTTGTCGGCGATGGTCGGATCCACCAGCAGCTTGCCGAGGGTGCCCTTGCCCGACATGATTTCGTCCAGCAGGTCGTCCGCCTTCTTGACGAAATCCTGCAACGCGGCGAGCGCGTTGTTGCCCTGCGCGAACAGTTGCGTCATCTCCGCCGATTGCGCGCTCCTCAATTCGCCGCCGGCTGGAATATGCTCCCCGCTGCGCCCCTTGCTGATGTTGATGTACTTGGTGCCCAGCAGATTGCCGGCGTCGATGCCGGCCACCGAATCGACCGGGATCGAAGGCAAAAATTTGTTCTCGACATCCATCTCCACTTTAATGACGCGGTTCGGGTCGGTCGAGCCGGACAGCGTGACGCTGTCGATCTTGCCGATGACGATTCCGTTCAGGCGCACCGGCGCTCCCGCGGCCAGATCCCCGGTATCGGAAAAGTAGGTGTAAATTTTCGAAGTGCTCTCAAACAGACCGCCGCTGCCGGTGATCAAAAAAATCAGATAACCGGCGAGCCCCAGCGCGACGATCGCCATGATCCCCACGCGCAACTCCGCCCATTTGGCTTTGGTTCGCTGTGGCATCGGTTAAGGTTTCATTTCGCGAATTTTTTCACGTAGGGATCTTCGGCGGCGGTCAGCTCGGCCAGACTCCCCTCAAAAACCAGGCGCCCTTCGTTCATCACCAGAAATTTGGTGCTCGCCGGCCTGTCCCCGTTTTGCGGGGCCGCCTCAATCTGCCCACTGCTCGGATTGTAGCGAAATTTCGCCACCAAATGGCCGTCCTGAAAACGATGCGTCACCAGCAGCGACGACGCGTTATTCATGTCTCGCTCTTTCAGGATCAAACTGATGATGGTGTACGCCGTGATCGGATCGAGACCGGCCGTCGGCGAATCGTACAGCACCAGCGGCGGTTCGGTCACAATGGCCCGCGCGATTCCCACCCGCCGCCGCATGCCGCCCGATAATTCGCTGGGGAATTTGTCGAGCGTCTGCTCCAGGTCGACGAAGCGCAGAATGTCCCGGACTTTTTGCTCCACTTCGCCGTCTCCATCGTGCCGCGCGCCGCGATAGGCCGGCGCATTGGTCAGCGGATAAGCCACGTTTTCGGCGATGGTCATGGAATCGAACAACCCGCCTTCCTGAAACAGCATGCCCATGCGCGCGCGCAGCTCGAACCAGCGCGCTTCCGCGAATTCCGTGACATCCTCCTCGAAGACGTAGATCCGTCCCGAGTCCGGTTTCAGCAATCCCAGCGCGGTCTTGAGCAGCGTGGTTTTTCCGCTGCCGGCCGCTCCGTAAATGATGACCGATTCGCCCGGCTCCATGCTGAAGCTCACCTGATCGAGCGCGGGCGTTTCCTGATCGAACCACAGGCTGACGTCTTCAAACCGCAGAATCGCGCGCTCGCTCATCGCATGTTGACGAAAATCTTGCCGAGAAAATAGGTGGTGATGAAAATCCAGATGG